>Ga0256834_1000176_pt1 | contig 44574 bp, 43 predicted proteins | sample 4281140metaG_FD_190536 | JGI IMG/M metagenome (GOLD analysis project Ga0256834, IMG submission 190536) | Hydrothermal vent microbial communities from East Pacific Rise, Pacific Ocean - 4281-140 | ecosystem: Environmental > Aquatic > Marine > Hydrothermal vents | place: Pacific Ocean: East...
CAGATGAGCTAGATGATGAATTGCTATTGCTGTTGTCTGCACCTGTGTTGCTTGTGCAACCTTGCACTAGCATAGTGAAGATAAGCAGTAAAATTATCTGTAAATATCTAAGCATTGTGTAGCTCCTTGGGGTTTGGTGTTTTTAATATATTTGTGTAGATTATCTGTTATTTGATATGGTTTAGCTTAAGGGGTTTGTCTGTTGAGTATATGACTGTTGTGGATGGGTGGACTGTTTTGTTGCTTGTGGCGGTAAGTTATTGAACTTATGCAATATCTGGTACAATACCGCAATGAAAAAGATAAAAGTTGCGATGATTGGTGATGTTGTGGGTAGACCTGGTAGGGTTATGATTAAAGAGCATCTCTTGAAGATTAAAGAGCAGTACAAGATAGACTTTGTCTGTGCAAATTATGAGAATGCAAGCCACGGTTTTGGATTGACTCTTAAAAATTGTGATGAACTGCTTGCTAGTGGGGTAGATGTGATGAGTGGTGGCAATCACAGTTTTGACAAAAAAGAGCTCGTAGATCTATTTGAGTCTAGACCTCTTTTGCGCCCACACAACTATCCAGATGATATGCCTGGTAGTGGGCTTGGAGTCTATAGTGTGGGCGAGACAAAAATTGCTATACTAAATCTTTTAGGTCACTTTTCGATGCCTATGGCAGATAATCCATTTATCTTGGCAAAAAAATGTGTTGATGAGTTGCAAGATAGGGGAATTAAACATATTGTTGTAGATATGCATGCTGAAGCTACAAGTGAAAAACGCGCACTTATGATGATGCTTATGGGTAGAGTGAGTGCTATTGTTGGTACACATACACATGTGAGCACTGATGATCTGCAGGTAAGCTCTCATACGGGCTACATAACAGATCTGGGTCTTACAGGTTGCAGAGACAATGTTATAGGGCTAGATAAAGCGGCTCCATTGAAGAGGTTTTTGACTGGATTGCCTGCCACCTTTGATCTACCAAAAAAGTGTAAGAAAATCTTACAGTTGGTGATCTTTGAGCTAGATAGTGATGGTAGGTGTCTTGGGGCAAAGAAGCTAAAAATCTTTGATGATGGACGCGAGATAGTTAGTGATGGGTGGATAGATTGATGATTTTATGGCATAAGATAGGGCAGAAAATCGCAGATTTTAATGAACTTGTTATGTTTAAGCACTCTATATTTTCACTACCTTTTATATTTGTAGCTATGGTTGTTAGTGCAGATGGCTGGTTTGGGTGGGAGCTGCTTTTGCTTGGTGTGCTGTGTGCTATTAGTGCTAGAAACTTTGCCATGGGTGTCAATAGGTATGCAGATGTAGAGATAGATAAGCTTAATCCACGAACAGCTACTAGACCAAATGCAGATGGAAGAGTTAGTAGGCGTAGCATACTGGTGTTTAGCATAGTCAATGCTCTTATTTTCATAGCAGTAGCATACTACATCAACTCATTGGCATTTATGTTGAGTGTGCCGATATTGATTGTATTGGGAGCCTATTCATACTTTAAACGATTTAGCTCACTAGCTCACATGGTACTTGGTGTGTCACTTGGATTGGCACCTATAGCTGGCGTGGTAGCAGTAGAGTCTTACATACCTATGTGGTCGATTTTGTTAGCACTAGGTGTTATGTTTTGGGTGGCTGGGTTTGATCTACTCTACTCACTTCAAGATATAGAGTTCGATAGTGCCACTTCGCTACACTCTATACCATCTATCTATGGAGCCAAAGCCACTCTGTTTATTAGCGCACTATTTCATCTAAATACTACCATTTTTTGGTTACTCTTTGTTGTAGCTGCCAATCTTGGCGTGGTTGCATATGTGGCTGTTGTGCTTAGTGCTATTATGCTTATGGTTGAGCACAAGATAGTTAGAGAAGATTTTACTAAGATAGATCGTGCATTTTTTACTATTAATGGCTATCTTGGAGTGCTATTTTTTATCCTCATAGTAGTAGATGTCTGGCTATTTTAATGCTTACAAGTGCATGTAGTGAGTGTGGCGGAGTTGTATCTATAGACAGCACAAAAGATTTTACTCATCATCACTGCCCGCGATGTGGTGCACTCTTGTATCACCAAACTTTTTCAGACAACTTCATCATCATGATGGCGCTAACAACTCTACTGCTCTTCATACCACTTCTGTTCTTGCCTGTTCTCAATGTAAATTTTTTAGGCTTTAGTACAACTACAACACTACCTAAGGCTCTATGGGGACTTGTAAATGATCAAGAGTATATTGTAGCTATAGTGTCTATCATCACTGGACTTCTGGTACCGTTTTTGATGATTATCATGATATTGGCTACTCTAATAGCACCAAAATTTGGGATCAAAAGAGCTATGATATTGCCAATATATAGAGTCTATGAGAGCTGTAAAGAGTGGGGCATGGCTGAAGTCTATCTTGTTGCCATACTAGTATCTATGATCAAACTTAGTGAGAAGTCTATACTAGAAGTTGGGCTTGGCCTTTACCTGTTTGCACTGTTTGCACTGATGTTCTACATTACTAACACATACTATAATCCAGATAAGATATGGGAGAGTTATGAGAAGTGATGTAGAGCTTGGGCTTATACTTTGTAAACATTGCAATCTGCTAAACAGCAATCAGCTTCATAGATGTAGAAGATGTAACTCCATACTTGAGCAGCGTATACCACACTCTATGCTTAAGACAGCTCTCTATCTTTTTGCAAGTTTAATTTTTCTTATACCAGCCAATCTGTTGCCGATCATGGTAGTTTATGAGCTAGGAGTTGCTAAGCCAAGTACCATTATAGGTGGTTTTATCCATTTTATGCAGAGCGGCTCATACTCAGTTGCTATCATCATCTTTGTGGCAAGTGTGCTTGTACCTATCTTAAAAATTTGTGTTGTTGCTTATGCTCTAATGGTAGCTAGGTTTAGACTTAGAGATAGAGCCATGGGTGCTTTGAAAATGTTTAGAGTAGTTAGGGCAGTTGGTAAGTGGTCGATGTTAGATGTATTTGTTGTGGCGTTTATGGTATCGATGGTGCAGTTTGAGATAGTATCATCCATAGTTGCAGGACCAGCAGCTCTTGCATTTTTGCTAGCAGTCATTGCTATGATGCTAGCTACAAAGAGCTTCGATACAAGATTGATGTTTGATAAGACTACTTGATTAGTGTCTCAATCTCCATAGAGTCCATCTCAACTTTTTTCGCTTTTGCAATACGATCTTCTTTTAGTTTTGTATGAAGATTTTCATCATCAAGAGCTAGTATCTGCATGGCAAGGTAAGCAGAGTTGATAGCTCCTGCTTTGCCGATAGCAACAGTAGCAACAGGCATACCAGCTGGCATCTGAACAGTTGATAGTAGTGCATCTATACCACTAAGAGCAGAGGCGCTCATAGGCACTCCTATGATAGGTCTAACTGTTTTAGATGAGAGCACACCTGCTAGGTGAGCCGCCATACCAGCAGCACCTACAAATACTTTAGCTCCACGCGCTTCAGCACTCTTAACATACTCTGCTGTGCGCTCAGGTGAACGGTGAGCCGAAGAGATTACTAGCTCATACTGAACTCCAAAAGTCTCAAGTGTATCTGCACAAGACTTCATAACATCAAAATCACTTTTAGAACCGATAATAATCGAAACAAATTTCATAGCCCATCCTTGTAAAAATAATTGTGATTATATCATTAGATTTTATCGATATAGAGTTTATCTTCTATTGGTGTAGATCTTGCTAGCTCAAAGGGTGAAATGGTAACATATCTAGTAAGCTAAGCTACACCTTTGGTATGTGTGGCATATCGGCTGTTGCTTTGATCCTTAAAAAAGTAAAAGGTGGTAGAGTGGCTGGTAGGGCTATTGGGTTTGTGTTGCCGCTATGGACAGAATCTAGCGTTTTACCACTTTTTGTCCGTAGTGTGTTTAGCTTCACAAACCATCTACTATCTTTGGTATAGATAGAGCCTATGTCACCTGTAGCTATTTTTAGTTTAGACTCATCTGGTGAGACTATCTCAAGGGCATCACCAGCTCTTGTGGTGTATTTACATAAAAAATACTCACCGCTCTCATCGACCATTCCACACACCTGATGAGTACCCATCTGCATTGTAAAATCTAAGCTCTGGGTATCTTGTCTCTCAAACGGCCTATTTATAAGATAGGCATCAGTGTAGCCACGATTTTGCATGCTCTCTAACTCGTACTGATATCTTGTAGTATCACTTCTGTTGTTATAGTGGTCATCTAGTGCCATTTTGTAAGTTTTAGCAGTTATGGCAGCATAGTATGATGTTTTAGTTCTGCCCTCGATCTTAAGAGAGTCTACAACACCAGAGCCTACAATCTCATCTATGTGTGAGGCTAGATTTAGATCTTTGGCATTCATGATGTATGTTCCTATGCCCTCATCTTCTTCTAGTCTAAATAGCGTGCCTGTTTCAGGGTTGGCAGCATATAGCTCATAGGCAAAACGACAATCATTAGCACAGCTTCCACGGTTGGCAACTCTACCACTTTGTAGTGTAGAGATGAGACATCTGCCACTGTAGGCAAAACACATAGAGCCGTGGACAAATACCTCTAACTCAAGATCTGGTAGCTCCTGTTTGATCTGAACTAAATCTTTTAACGATATCTCTCTAGCTACTATGATACGACTAGCCCCCATTTCATGGTATATCTTAGCATCAAGAGTGTTCATAACATTGGCTTGAGTTGAGAGATGAAGTGGTATATCTGGAGCCAGCTCTTTGGCCAACACAAGTACACCAGGTGTCGCAACTATGAGCGCATCTGGTTTGAGTGAAGCTATCTGTAAGATATGTTTTTTGAGCAGATCTATCTGTGAGTTAAATGGAAAACCATTGATGGTAGCATAGACCTTTTTACCTCTAGTGTGTGCGTACTCTATGCCCTCTTGAAAGCTCTGCATTGTAAACTCTTTGCCAGAGCGAATGCGCAAAGAGAAGTGGCTCACTCCAGCATAAACAGCATCTGCTCCAAAGTCTATGGCTATCTTTAGCTTCTCTAGATTGCCAGCTGGTGATAAGAGTTCAACTCTACTCAAGTGACTACAGCCCCATCTTATTTGGATTTAAGATATTGTTAGGATCAAATGCTCTTTTTATGGATGAGAATAGCGCCATCTCTTCATCACTAAAAGCTAGATGCATGTAGGGAGCTTTTGCTATGCCTATGCCATGTTCGCCACTAAGTGTGCCTCCAAGCTCTATGGTTGCTTCAAACACCTCTACTATAGCCTTGTAAGCGATCTCTACTTGTGCAGGATCTGAGCCATCTACCATGACATTGGTGTGCACATTGCCATCACCTGTATGACCAAAACATGGTATATTGATCTTGTATTTATCTGCTATGGCATAAAATCTTTTTAAGAGTTCAGGTAGTGCTGATCGTGGAACTGTTACATCTTCATTGAGTTTTTTAGAGCCATAGACCGATAGTGCAGGTGAGGCATTTCGTCTCGCAAACCAGATATCTTCTGCCTCTTTTTTGTCACGCGCAATCTTGAACTCTCTACAGCCATTTTCTTTAAAAACTGACTCTATTTTTGCCAACTGAAAATCAAGATCATCTGCTAGATTGCCATCTACATCTGTAATCAAGATAGCACCAGCATCTGTTGGTAGTCCTATGTTGTAAGTGTGCTCAACTGCTTTTATGGTGAGTTGATCTAAAAACTCCATAGCTACAGGTGTTACGCCACTAGCCATGCTTTTGTAGACTGCCTCCATGGCACTATCAACGCTATCAAAAATCCCCATAGCAGTTTTGGTAAGTAGCGGTTTGGCTATGAGGCGAAGGGTGATCTGTGTAGTCACAGCTAAGGTGCCCTCGGAGGCTATAAGTATACCTGTGATATTGTAACCTGCTACATCTTTAATGGTTCTTTTACCGCTTCTGATGATATTGCCATTGGGCAATACTGCTCTTAGTGCCATGATATAGTCTTTGGTGATGCCATATTTAGCAGCTCTCATACCACCCGCATTTTCATTTAAGTTGCCACCAATGGTAGAGTACTCTTCACTTGCAGGATCAGGAGGATAAAATAGTCCCACCTCCTCAACCGCTCTTTGCAGATCTTTATTGATAACACCAGGCTCTACTACTGCTACCATGTTCTGTAGGTCTATCTCTAGTATCTTATTCATATGTTTTTCAAATGCAAGAACTATGCCGCCGCTACTAGGTAGTGCTCCACCTGTAAACCCGCTGCCAGCTCCGCGTGGAACTACAATAATGTGGTGTTGATTGCAGTATCTAAGTATCGCACTTACATCATCTTCAGAGCGTGGAAATAGTACCGCATCAGGTTCAAACTTCTCTCTAGTAGCATCGTAAGAGTATGCTAACAGATGCGCTTTGTCACTATAGATATTTTCATCTGTAACTATACTACTTAGGTATTTTAAATGTTTTTCATCTATCATATTTTATCTCTCTATTAGGCTTTTATAGTACGGTTCATACTCTTTTAATCCGCTACCACCAAAGCTAAACAATCCCTCATCAATCTTCCCTATCCTGTGAAAAAATGGCAGATCAGTGTCCGTATAGCTAGCTCCAACCTTAGTGGTATGTAATGTCGTAAAAGTATGACAATCAAGAGTATATAGCGTATCGCTAAGGTAGATATAGAGCAGACCAATTACATATTTTTCACAAAGTTCTTTAAAGTCTGATAGTTCTGGTGTGGAGTGACTCTGGTACGATAGGTAGGTAGCAAGCAGATCTGGATGCACCCAGTATGTGTCTGTAATGTTTGATGTGATTTTGTTATAGATATCATAGTTTGGAGCTATCAGCATAGCACGCATGTAGTCTGGTGCCAATAGTAGCTCATCTGAACTCTCTGCTCTATCGACTATCTTAGGTAGTGAATCTTGCTGTAGTGTATCAAACGGACTCAACGCTAAGGTGCTTATGTTAGTTGTGTCATTGTAGTCTAGCACAACCGCTCTAGCCACAATGGCACTGTATGCAGGTGAGTAGTGCTTGATGATAAAAGCTGTTATGCCCCTCTCTATCTTTGGAGTGATAGCTGTTGCGGTAGTGTAATCATCTGAGACGCTCTTTAAGATAAGCTGCTGTGCAGTAAGAGCTGTATGTATGAGTATCAGTGCTATTAAGAGTCTCAATCTCTAATCCTTAAGTATTTCTAGTATTATATCCAAACAGTGCTTTAAGGAGTGTTTAGATACCCTTTCATTATCTAGAAGTCTGGAGAGTACTGTATGCGCATTTTATTGCTGTTGACACTACTGATTTTGACACTACAAGCCGCCTCTTATGAGAAACATCGATGGAGCAGTGGAGAGGTCTATTTGGAGTTTTTAGAGCGTCTTAATCTACCATCTACGCTCTACTATAATATAGACAAAGAGGATCAGACTTTAACTGAAGAGATTAGAAGTGGCATACCTTATGAGTTGCTAAGAGATGATAGTGGGGCTGTATTGCAAGCTCTTATACCAATCTCAGATGAGCTCCAGTTTCATATCTACTTGGACGAGAGTGGTGAGTATCAGTTTAAGACTATACCTATAATATACAAAACAAGAGAGGAGTCTATCTCACTGAAGATTGAGAGCTCTCCATATAATGACATAGTAAAAAAGAGTGGTTCAAGAGAGTTAGCACACATATTTGCAGCCGCTTTTCAAAACTCATTAAACTTTAAAAGTGACCTTAGAAAAGGTGATCAGTTGGTGATGATCTATGAGCAGAAATATAGATTGGGCAAGAGGTACTCTTCACCAAAACTCTTAGCAGCTATGATAGAGATGCGCAATAAAAAACATTATATCTACTTAGCAGAGGACGAGCGCTACTATAATGAAAAAGGGGTTCAAGCTGAGAGCTTTTTGCTAGCTAGACCGATTAGAAATGCAAGAGTTAGCTCTGGATTTTCAAAACGACGATATCACCCTGTTTTAAAACGCTACCGCCCACACCTTGGTGTAGACTATGCTGCTCCTAGAGGAACACCAATCTTAGCAGCTGGTAAAGGAGTTGTGATCTTTGCAGGAAGAACTAGAGGCTATGGCAAACTTATAAAGATACGACACTCAGATGGCTATGTGACACTATATGCTCATCAGAAGTCATTTAGACGCGGCATAAAAAGGGGTAAAAAGGTTAAAAAGGGTCAAGTGATAGGGTATGTAGGAACTACAGGATTATCAACCGGACCACATCTGCATTTTGGACTATATAAAAATGGCAAAGCTATCAATCCAGCAAGAGTTGTTAAGATTACCAATAAGAGATTAAAAGGCTCTAGTAAAGTGGCATTTATGAAACATAAAAAGAGGCTAGATAGAGAGATAAAGTCTATACTAGATGCTCCAGAGCAACAGCGTCATCTACTAGCAGAGATCAATAGTAGTTGCAATATTCAAAGAGGCAGAAGAGATGAAACATTTTAGCGAAATTAAACACCTATTTGATCAATTTTTACAAGGCAAAACAGAGCAGCTACCACACGCTAGTGAGATAGCATATCTTCTTAAACATGTCTATCGTGATACTCCAGAAGAGTTTTTAGAACTTTTAAATAAAATACCCCAAGATGTTCGTGGAGACCTGCTACTAAATCTACCCGAAAAGCTAAAAGATGAGGCGATAGAGTACTACTCTACAGATGAGTTAACTGAAGCTGTTGAGTCACTACAATCAGATGATGCTACTGAGCTCATAGATGATATTGAAGATGTTGATGAGGGTGTAGCTGAGGCTGTTTATGAGCAGCTAGATATTGAAGATCGTGAAGATATTGATAAGATTAGAAGCTATGATGAGGACCAAGCTGGCTCATGGATGCAGACAGAGCTATTTGATGCAACTCTAGACGAGACTCTACAAGAGGCTATAGATCGACTCAAGCTACTAAAAGATGTAGGTGAACTTGAGAATATCTATCAGTTGTATATAGTCAATGATGAGAGAAGATTGGTGGCTACTATTGCTCTTGAAGATCTTATATTGATGGATTTTAATCAAACTTTTCGCCAACAGTTGGGCAACAAAGAGTTTAGGGCAGTGAAAACAACAGATGATATTGATGATGTAGCGTCTATATTTGAGCAGTATGATGCATCTGTATTGCCTGTGCTAGATCATGAGAGCAGGCTAGTTGGTCGTATAACATCAGATGATATTTATGATGTTATTGAAGAGCGTGCAACTGAACAGATCTACAATCTAGCTGGTGTAAATGATGATGTAGAGCAAGATGAAGATATAAGGGCAATTTTTAAGACAAGGTCTAGCTGGCTAGCACTCAATCTGTTAACAGCCATACTAGCATCGATGGTTATAGCGGTATTTGATGAGACTTTAGCAGCATTTATCCCACTTGCTATACTGATGCCAATAGTAGCCTCCATGGGTGGCAATGCAGGAACACAGACACTAACGGTTATGGTGCGAAAGATGGCACTTGGCGACATAGACTTTGCAAATGCCAAGAGTGCACTTTACAAAGAGATGAGTGTCGCTCTGCTTAATGGTATGCTCTTTGCTGTTATCATGGGTATTATAGCTTGGATCTGGTTTTCTGAGCCACTACTTGGCGTGGTTATAGCGCTAGCTATGGTGATCAACCTTCTTGTGGCTGGACTATTTGGAGCAGCCATACCTCTACTGTTAAAGCGCCTAAATACCGATCCAGCTGTAGGGTCTACGGTGCTGCTTACAACAGTTACCGATGTCTTTGGATTTTTTAGTTTTCTGCTTCTTGCAAAGGTGATCTTGTTATGAAAAATCTTATCAAAATAGCCACTATAGTTCTGCTTTTAGCTGGCTCTGGCTATCTGCTGTTTAGCGGTTTTAACATACTTTTTAACACTTAAACTTAACTGTTTGAGTCTGACTTTTTATCGATAAGATTGTTTAGTAAAAACATGTACATCTCTTTAGATTTTACATCCTCTTCGATCGCCTTCATGTATAGATCAGACACTCTATCTGCATATGTTTTATAAGCAAAGTGCGGGAAGTGATTTTTCCAAGCTATCTCAACTCTTTGGCGTGCTACACGCTCTATGAGCCACTCTTTAAACATCATGTAAGTGCCAAAAAACATACCTGTAAAAATGATTGCTAGAAAGATTAGTAGATGACAATCAATCTGTGCTAACTCTTTGTGAAATAGAAAGCTTATGGGTAGTAAGATAATGTTCCATATGGTTAAAAATGCTAAGATCATCTTGCCGATACTAAGTCTTACACCAGGTATGCGACCCTCTAGTTTGAGACCTAGTTTGTGTGATCTATTGAGCTCTAATAGCTCCTTGAGGCGCAAGGGCTGATCTGAGACCCTAAAGACAAATGGGGTAATGGTACGATCTGTAATCTTGTTAAAATATGTAGATAAACTGCTCATGTGAAGCGCCTTTGACTACCATTACTAGAGCTAAGTGTAGTTATTGGTATTGTATAGATAAAGAAATTCTAACAAAAAAAAGAGCCTAAAAGCAAACCGCTTTTTTTATTGGCAACAATATGTTAAAAACTATCAAGGTGTTTGCAGGCTATAGGGATGAAAAAAACAGAGAGTTTTTGGTCTATTTGTGAGTTATGAAGATCTGCTCTTAAGATAGTTTAGGTACAATCACAATATGACACTAAGTAGATATATAAACAGCGAGATAAATATGTTAAAACCAATTATAGAACGATTAAATAGTAAGTCGCTGATCTATAAAAAGCTTGTAGAAGTTGCTCCAAAAGATCTTGGTATACGCAATCGTATAAGAATATTTTGCGCAACCGATCCAAAGGGGTACTATAGTGCAATATTTATAATAGACCAGAAGAGTCGAGTGTTGGTTAAAGATATAGAGAAGTTTGAGCAGATACTACAAAAGCTAAAACTCTATAGTGACCACTCATTTAAGTATAAACTACTTATGTTAGATGCTCCGATCTGCTCAAAAGCGTTGAGTGGACTTAAAAGTTTGGGGTGGAAGGTTATATAGTTGCTATGTGACATTGGAAATAGTACTTATCACTTCTATGACAACATAAAAGAGCATAGAGAGTCGGTCTCCTCTTTTGATCCAGAGTCTATAGTAGAAAAAGTTTTTTATATTAGCGTAAACAGCCATATTTCACAAAAGCTAGCTACTTTGGATAACTGGGTAGATCTTCAAGAGTATATGAAGCTGCCATATGAGAGCATGGGTATCGATAGGGCTGTGGCACTACTTAGTATCTGTGATGGCGTAGTTATTGATGCTGGCAGTGCTATTACAGTAGATGTGGTGCATGCTGGTGTATTTGAGGGTGGGTTTATCTATCTTGGCATAGAGTCACTACAAAGAGCCTATGCAGATATATCATCAGCCCTGCAGTGCTCATTTAATTTTGAGCTAGCTTTTGATACAATACCATACAATACAGTAGATGCCATAACTTATGGTGCATTTGCGCCTCTTGTGCAGAAGATACGCTCATTTGATCTTCCTGTGATTTTGACAGGTGGTGATGCTAGTAGATTACAGAGGTTGCTACCAGAGGCTAAGGTGGACGAGATGTTGATATTTAAAGGCATGCAAGAGCTGATAAGAAGGGAAAATATATGTTAACTATAGCGCTACCAAAAGGTAGAATTGCTCAAGATACACTAGAGATATTTGAGAGAGTGTTTGAGAAGAAGTTCATTTTTGATGATCGTAAGTTGATACTAGAGAGTGGTGATTTTAAGTTTTTGCTAGTTCGCAATCAAGATGTGGCAACATATGTCTACCATCAAGCAGCAGATATCGGTGTGGTTGGGCTTGATACGCTAGAAGAGCAGGGTCTTGATGTGATAAGACTACTAGATCTAAAACAGGGCTACTGTAAAGTAAGTATTGGTATGAGAGCAGGTGAGAAGTTAGATTTTAGCAAACCAGAGCTCAAAGTTGCTACAAAAATGGTCAATATCACAAGATCATACTTCGCCTCTAAGGCGGTCTCAGCAGATATCATCAAGCTCTATGGCTCCATTGAGTTGGCACCACTTGTAGGGCTTGCAGATATGATTGTTGATGTTGTGCAAACTGGTGCAACAATGAAGCAAAATGGCTTAGAGGTGGTAGAGGATATCTTAGAGTCAACCACTCACCTCATTGCCAATAAAAATAGCTACTTTTTCAAAAAGAGTGAGATTTTAGATCTATATGAGAAGATCAATGGCGCAATCTAGCAATCTTGACATATACGCTAAAGCAGAGCATCTTTTTGAGCTTGATGAGCCAACACTACAGCTACACGACCTATTTTTAGAGACACTGCAGAGATATGAGCCATCATCTCTGCTAGATATAGGGTGTGGTCGTGGTCTGTTTATGAGTAGAGCTCAAGAGCTTGGCATAGAGTGCAGAGGCATTGATGTTAGCTCTATCATGGTAGATGATGCTCAATCTGCTGGATTTAGAGTAGAGCAGGTGCCACTGGAGATGGTTGAGGGTAAGTTTGATGCTATTGTGGCAATTTTTGATGTGTTGAACTTTATAGAGCCAACAGCTCTTGGTGAGTTCTTAGATAGTGTCGCACTAAGATTAAATCATGACGGTATTTTTATAGCCGATATTAACACTAAGTACGGTTTTGAGGCTGTCGCTGATGGGCTGATATGTGTAGAAGATGAGAAGATGTTTGTTAGTATGGAGTCGATATATGAAGATGAGACTCTTACTACTATATTTAAGCTTTTTGAGCACTCTGGTGATGGCTGCTATAGGCGTGAGAGCGCGGTAGTAAAGCAGTACTACTACACTAAAAGACTACTTAGCGGTTTTGACTCACTAAAGCTTGTAGGGCAGAGTAAAATTTCACTATATGATAAAAATGACAAACTACTACTGATATTTCAAAAGGCGTAAGCATGAACTCATACGGCAGCGACGCTTTTCTACCAACAACTCCCAAAGAGGTTGAGGAGCGTGGCTGGAGTAAACTCGATATTATCCTTATCAGTGGTGACTCATATATAGACTCACCATACATCGGAGTAGCTGTTGTTGGGCGTATATTGGAGCGTGAGGGTTACAGAGTAGGCATCATAGCCCAGCCAGATATAGATAGTGCTGATGATATCACAAGACTTGGTGAGCCATCTATGTGGTGGGGTGTGAGTGGTGGCAGTATCGACTCTATGGTTGCAAACTATACCGCTACTAAGAAGTTTAGAAATAGTGATGACTACACCCCTGGCGGTAAAAATAGCAGACGACCAGATCGTGCAGTACTAGTCTATACTAACCTAATACGCAGGCACTTTAAAAATACTGTCCCTATTGTGCTTGGAGGCATTGAGGCTAGTTTGCGTCGCGTAACACACTATGACTACTGGTCAAACAAACTTAGAAAGCCCATACTTTTTGATGCAAAGGCAGACTATCTTGTGTATGGTATGGGGGAGCTAACCCTTATAGATCTAGCTTCTGCTATAAAGAGTGGAGGTGATGCTAGAGATGTGCGCGGTCTATGTTATATCTCAAAAGATGCAAAAGGTGAGTACATAGAGCTGCCATCACATCAAGAGTGTCTGCAAGATAAAGAGAGATATATAGATCTTTTTGACCTATTTTACGATAACAATGACCCTATATCTGCGCGTGGTCTATCTCAAGCTGTAGATAGCAGGTACCTTATCCAAAATCCTCCACATGACTATCTTGATGAGGAGCAGATGGATAGCGTTGCGGCTCTACCGTACACAAGAGAGCTACACCCATACTATGCCAAATACGGTAAAGTGAAATGTTTAGAGACTATCAAATTCTCTATTACAACTCATCAAGGGTGTTGGGGAGAGTGCAACTTTTGTGCCATTGGAGTGCATCAAGGACGCACAATTCGCACAAGAAGTGAGGATTCAATAGTAGCAGAAGCAGCCCAATTCAATAACTATAGAGACTTTAGAGGTATCATTAGTGATGTGGGTGGACCAACTGCCAATATGTACGGTTATGAGTGTGGTAAAAAACTTAAAGCTGGTACATGTGATGATAAAAAGTGTACAGATGCAACAGCGCTATGTTCTGCTATGAAGGTGGATCATTCAAGAAATATCAACTTGTTAAAACGCGTGCGATCTGTAGATGGTGTTAGAAAAGCTTTTGTAGCTTCAGGTGTGAGGTATGATCTGATCATAAAAGATAAAAGATCTGGATATGAGTACCTAAAAGAGCTGGTAAAACATCACATATCTGGTCAGATGAAAGTGGCACCTGAGCACACACAGCCTCACATTTTAGAGCTCATGAATAAGCCAAATCAGCAAACATTGATAGAATTTAAAAAACTTTATGATAAACTTAACGCTAGAGAACAAAAAAAGCAGTTTTTGACATACTATCTTATAGCAGCTCATCCAGGTTGCGAAGAGAGTGATATGCATGAGCTAAAGAGGTTCACTACAGATGAGCTACATATCAATGTAGAGCAGGCGCAGGTCTTTACACCTACTCCTAGCACATACTCATCAGTTATGTACTATACGCAGATGAATCCTCAAACTAGAGAGAAGATATTTGTAGAGAAAGATAGTGCAAAAAAAGAGAGACAGAAGAGCATAGTAGTCAAAAAGCACCAAGGAGGTTAGAGTGGGTCTGTTTTCAAAGATATTTAACAAAAGTTCTAAAGATACTCAAAAATCGATGCAAAATAGTGACAACAGAGCAGAACCAGTCAAACTATCAGCATCAAAATTTAACCTAAATAACACTTTAAGAGATGTTGCGAATGTTCTAGCACCTATGGCTTTAGAGAAGAAGATATCTATCATCTATAGGGTCAACAAAGATGTTCCATCTATCATTATAGGCGATAGATATAAGCTTACAACTCTTCTAAGTGAACTCATAGGCAATGCGATAGACTTTTCAGATAAAAAAGAGAGCATAACGGTCAATATCAGAAGAAATGCAGACAATGTAGATGCACTTGAGCTTCACTTTAGTATCACCGATAGGGGTGTGGGCATATCAGAGCAAGCACTCAATGATGTGATAACTCCTATGTTGCGTAGCGACCTTAAGGCTTCAGAGTTTGGCATAGAGGGTAGTGGTCTTGTGCGTGCACGCGAGATTGTACATGCCATGTTTGGAAGCATCACTATGAGCTGCGATCTTGATAGAGGGTGTATTGTATCGTTTTATGTGCTGCTTAGTACTCCAGATATCAAAGAGAGAAGGCACTATAGGCTACCATCAAAAGATGGCATAGCGCTACAGAGCCTAATCATAGATGAAGACCACGGCACAGCCAATGCACTTGAGTCGATGCTGGAGTACTTCCAACACAGTGTCACTCAGGCTCATGATGTAGATATAGACTCTTTTGAGGATTTTGATCTGCTCTTTGTCTGTGCATACATGCTTGATGAGTCTATGAAAGAGAGGCTAAGTGCTTTGCGTACTAGCCAAAGTGGAGTCAAGATAGTCATCATAGAGGAGATGATGAACGACTCATCGGATGCTCAAGAGATACTAGAGTTATCAGATTGGCTACTCTATAAACCAACAACACAACAGTTTGTATTTGAGATGCTTAGTGCCCTCTACCCATCTAAACCAACAAGTGAAGAGATTAAGGGCGTAGAAGGTGAAGAGAGTGTCTCTAAAGATGTTGAGCAGTTCTTAGGCTCAGACAATAGCGTAGCGATATTTGACCAAGAGATGGGTTTGAGGCTATATGAGAATAACTATACTAAACTTGCAGATACCCTTAAAGATATCATCTGGAAATATGTCAAAGTTGATAAAAAGATCCTCTCTTTAGCCTCACATGAGGAGTATCTTAAACTCTCAGAGCTATGCGATGAGCTTCATAAGAGATTGGAGCCAGTGGGTGCGATCAGACTAGCGCAGTTGGCGCTTATGATCAAGAGTGCATCTGAGAGATTTAAAGTTGCTGATGTTGAGAGTTTAAGCTCCATATTTTCTCCTATTTTAGCACAGACTATAACAGCCTTTGATAGTTTTATGGAAGAGAACAAATATAAGATAGACGATGCGACTTGATAAGTTTATAAACGCTACCAACATTACAAAAAGACGCTCTATAGCACAAGATATGATTAAAAATAGTGTTGTTAGTATAAATTCAAAAGTTGCTAAGGCCAGTAAAAATGTAGAGATTGGAGATACTATCACGGTAGCATATCTTAAAGGAGATAAGAGCTATAGAGTCTTGAAAATTCCCACTACAAAATCGACACCAAAATCACTACAACATGAGTACATTGAGGAGATAGAGTGAATTTTATAGAGGCAAAGGAGGCGTTTGAGAGGCTCTTTGCAGAGCAGATGAGTCAAGATCAGATGAGAGAGTTTCTTTTAGAGATGAGACTTGATGAGACTTTAGAAGCACAGACTATAGCAGCCGCTGCTGAGGTGATGAGCTCTTATGCTCTCATGTTAGATATCAGAGCAGATCTTAAAGACTCTTTGATAGACATAGTAGGCACAGGAGGTGATAAGAGTGGAAGTTTTAACATCTCAACTACAACGGCCATATTGGTAGCGAGTGCTAATCTTTATGTGGCAAAACATGGCAATCGATCTATCACCTCAAAATCTGGCTCTGCTGACCTACTAGAGACTCTAGGGATTAGACTTGATCTTAGTAGATCGCAGAGTTCTGTTATGTTAGAAGAGTGTGGATTTGTTTTTATGTTTGCCCAAAACCACCATCCAAGCATGAGGCATATTATGCCCATACGCAAATCGATAGATCAGAAGAGCATCTTCAATATCTTAGGACCATTAACTAATCCAGCTGGTGTTAAGAGGTATCTATTGGGTGTGTTTGATGCAGGGTTTGTGCGCAAGATGGCAGAGGCACTCTTGATCAATGGTGCACTAAAAGCCATGGTAGTTAGCTCAGCAGACGGTATGGATGAGATATCTATAAGTAGCACAACTCACGCTGCTATATTGGAGGATGATCAGATAAGAGAGTTTGAGATAGACCCTCTGCTTTATGGCATAAAACTAGCTCCATTTGAGGCAATACTTGGATCTAGCGCGGAGCAAAATGCCTCTATATTATTAGATATTTTTAACAACAGGGCTACAGATGCACAGCGTGATATAGTACTTATCAATAGCGCAGCAGCTTTTATAAGTGCTGGTGTTGCACGCGACATGCAAGATGGTCTTGAGATTGCAAAAGAGATGCTACTTAGTGGCAAGGCGCGCGATAAGCTAGAGCAGATTAGGAGTATCTCATCAAAACTGTAGAGCTAGAGTATCAGCTTCTAGATCTGCCTGATCTATCTAAACTTATTGTGCAGATGCTACCAGAGAGCGGAGGTGTTGTGTTGCTATGTGGTGATCTATCTAGCGGTAAAACAACTCTAGTACAGACATTTGTACGCTCTTTGGGCATAGATAGTTGCGTGACCTCCCCAACATTTTCACTTCAGCACTGCTATGAAGATACTGTTTTCCACTACGATATATATAGCAAGGGTGTAGAGCACTTTATCTCTCTTGGGCTACTAGAAGAGCTTGAGAGAGATGGGTATCATTTTGTAGAGTGGGCAGATGATAAGTTGGCAAAACTGCTCCAAGAGTGTGGCTTAATAACACTTTTGATAGAGATAGAGAAGAGCATAGAAGGCTCACGCCACTACAGAGTGAGTTCGTATGCATAAGTTAGTAGCCGATACACTTGTAAAGACTATATCACATACTAAGATAGTAAAGGGCATGTCGTTAGAGATCAGTTCTGGTGAAGTTGTGGGGCTATTGGGACCAAACGGGGCTGGTAAAACTACAACATTTTATATGATATGTGGTCTTGTGGAGGCTACCTCTGGTAGAGTCTATCTTGATGGTGAAGATATCTCACATCTAGCACTTCACCAAAGAGCCCTAAGAGGCATAGGCTACCTTCCACAAGAGGCATCAATCTTTAAAGATCTTAGCGTTGAAGAGAATCTTTTAGTAGCTGCACAAGCTTGCATAAAAGATAAAGCAGAGCAGTTAGAGCGTATAGAGCAGATGTTGGACGCTTTTAATATAGAGCCTATTCGTTACCGTAAAGGTATATCACTATCAGGAGGTGAGAGGAGGCGTGCGGAGATAGCTAGAGCACTTGTGCCATCACCTAGATTTCTACTTCTTGATGAACCATTTGCTGGAGTTGATCCGCTTGCAGTTAGCGACATACAGAGTGTCATAAAACAGCTAGTAGAGCATGGTATAGGTGTTTTGATCACAGACCATAATGTACGCGAAACTCTTGATGTGTGTGATCGTGCCTATGTGATCAAAAGTGGTGAATTATTGGCATCTGGCACAAGTCAAGAGGTCATAGAAAATGTCGCTGTAAGAGAGCACTACCTTGGAGATACCTTTAAGTTTTGAGTCTAAAGGCGCTATTGGATCATCATGTATCTTTGCGAGATAGAGAAGATGAGCTCTCATACGATCGACCAGATCCACTTCTAGTAGCATCACGATATAAAGATCCTTATATCTCTCTAGTCTGCGCCCTTTTTGCATATGGCAAAGCCTCACTTATAGTTAAGCTGTTAGATAGTTTTGATTTTACACTCATAGACTCTGATGAGCAAAACATAAGAGAGTCATTAAAAGATCACTACTATAGATTTCAAAACTCAGATGATATAGTAGAGTTTTTTATCACTCTACATAGACTCAAGCTAGATACAGACTTAGAACAGCTATTTGCACAAGAGTATAGGAAAAAACAGAGTGTTTTAGATGGTATAAACTCAATCATAGAGAAGATGTATACTCTTAATAGTTACAGAAGTAGAGGGTATGAGTTTCTCATAGGCAGGTGTGCTACAAAACTCAAAGGTGGCTCTGCTATGAAAAGATGGCACATGTTTTTAAGATGGATGGTGCGAAAAGACTCCATAGACCTTGGGCTCTGGAGCAGTAGCATATCTAAGCGTGACCTACTGATGCCGCTAGATACCCATACATTCAATATATCACGCAATTTAGGACTACTTAAAAGATCTAGTTGTGACCTGCAAGCAGTTATTGAGCTTACGGAAAAACTAAAAGAGTTTGATTATCAAGACCCCATTAAGTATGATTTTGCCTTATACAGAATAGGGCAAGAGCAGATCAAGATCTAAAAGAGTTAAACTTTTAAAGTAGTCTATTTGGCTATAATAGCTCTATGAAACTAAAAACAGATATGGGTCTATTTATCAAAATAATCCTACTATTTACCTCACCAATGCTATTTGCAGGAGATAAAATGCAGAACTTTTATGATTTTAATGCTACCTCTATTGCAGGTGAAAACATCTCTATGTCTACATATAAAAATCAAGTTATTTTAGTTGTAAATGTTGCCAGCAAATGTGGTTTTACTCCACAATACGAAGGGCTACAGAAGCTTTATGAGAAATACAAAGATGACAACTTTACTATCTTAGGCTTCCCCTCTAACCAATTTGCAGAACAGGAGCCAGGAGATTCAAAGGAGATTCAAAATTTTTGTAGGCTTAATTTTGGTGTAACCTTTCCACTTTTTGCAAAGATAGATGTAAATGGAGATGGTGCTCACCCACTATATAAATTTTTAAAACATGAAGCTAGTGGTTTTTTGTGGACAACAAGTATTAAATGGAACTTTACAAAGTTCTTGATAGATAAAAATGCAAAAGTTATTGCACGCTATGGGTCAAGCACTAAGCCAAAAGATATTGAAGCAGATATTGTAACACTCCTGCATAAAAATCAATAGAGATAGATAGAAGCCACAAAACCCTTCATGAGTAACTATTGATAGCTAGTGATAGTTCTGTGCCTAAGTAAACAGAAAAAACTCTACAATTACAGAAAAATTTGGAGTTTTTATGTATCTTCGTATTAAGTCCTTTGTAGAGCATGGTCTATTTGCAAAGTTTATCATATGGCTCATTATTATCAATGGCATTATCTTGGGTCTAGCAACATCAAAGACTCTTATGGGCTCTTATGGCGATATGTTGTCATTTTTAGATAACGCTATTGTGGCAATTTTTACCGTTGAGATACTGTTGCGTATCTATGTCTATAGAGTGGCATTTTTTAAAGATCCTTGGAGTCTATTTGACTTTTTTGTTGTTGCTATATCTCTTATACCTATCAATGATGGACTCTCTATATTGCGTGCGTTACGCGTATTGCGTCTTTTTCGACTTCTTACCATAGTGCCACAAATGCGCACCATTATTGCAGCACTTGTAAAAGTTATACCAGGTATTGGCTCCATATCTATGGTAGTACTACTCTTTTTCTATGTCTTCTCTATCATGGCAACAACGCTTTTTGGTGAAGATTTTCCAATCTGGTTTGGCGATCTTGGTAAGTCTATGTATACACTCTTTCAAGTTATGACTCTTGAGAGCTGGTCTATGGGAATTTCACGACCTGTTATGGAGACTTTTGAGTACGCTTGGGTCTTTTTTATCATATTTATACTCATAGTGACTTTTATCATGATTAATCTATTTGTAGGTATTATAGTAGATGCTATATTTACCATCAAAGAGGATGAGAAGCAGAAAAATCAAGATAGCACAAAAGAGGTTACTTTAGAGTCTTTACAGAGTGAGATAGCTGAACTAAAAGAGATCTTATTGAGGACAAAACACTAACATGGCACTAGTAGACCTACACAATATCAGTAAAAACTATGAGGCACAACAGATACTTCAAAGCGTAGACTTTCATATAGATGAGGGTGAACGCATTGTTATTATAGGTAAAAATGGTAGCGGGAAATCAACTCTTATGAAGATACTCTCAGGAGCATTAGAGTTTGATGAGGGTGAGCGCATTGTACGCCAAAATATAGAGATTAAGATGATGGCTCAAGTACCTGTGTTTGAGTCTGGACATAGTGTTCGTGAAGCAGTAGAGCATGGACTTGTAGAGCTAAAAGAGGCACAAGCTAGATTTGAGCAGCTCTCACTTCAAATTAGTGAAGATTGTGACAATCAAGAGCTCATTAGGGAGCACTCTGAAGTTAGCGCATTTCTAGATCACCATAATGCATGGAACCTAGACGATAAGTGTGAGCGCATTATGGCGCATTTTCAACTAAAAGAGTATGAGGATAGATCTGTAGAGCTTTTAAGTGGCGGTGAACAGAGGCGTGTTGCACTTGCTTCTCTTCTGCTTCAAAAACCAGATATACTACTACTAGATGAGCCTACAAACCACCTTGATGTATACATGGTGGAGTTTTTAGAAGAGCTTATCTTAAAAGAGAAGTTTACGCTACTGTTTATCTCACATGATCGCTATTTTATAGATAAGATAGCAACCAAGAGTGTTGAGATAGAAGATGCTAGATTGAGAGTGTATCGTGGTGGGTATAGTGCCTATCTAACACAAAAAGCTCAACTTCTACATGCCGCACAAAAGCAACACTCAAACCTTCTAAGACTACTCAAAGCAGAAAATGAGTGGTTTAGTAGAGGTGTAAAGGCGCGATTAAAACGCAATGAAGGTCGCAAAGAGCGACTTATGAGCCTAAGAGAAGAGGCAAAAACCAATCCAACTAAGATCCGTCAGATGAGCATACAGCTTCAGCGCGAATCAAAAAACTTCAACCGCACCAAGAGTGTCAATAAGCAAAAAATGCTCTTTGAGGTTGAAGATCTACATATCTCCTTAGGCGATAAAAAGCTTATAGAGTCTCTTAGTATGCGCATATTGCAAAGAGATGTGATAGCAGTAGTTGGACCAAACGGTAGTGGTAAATCTACACTGTTAAAAGCACTTTTAGGTAGACTAAAACCCACAAGCGGCAAGATCAAAAAGGGTGATTTTAAAGTTGGCTATTTTGATCAACATAGAGAGCTTTTAGATGATGATAAGAATCTCATAGAGACCTTTTGTCCAAATGGCGGAGATAGGGTTGAGGTGCAAGGCTCAAGTCTACATGTCTATGGGTACTTAAAAAACTTTCTATTTCCACGCGAATTTTTAGATAAAAAGATAGGCACACTAAGTGGCGGCGAGAAAAATAGAGTAGCATTAGCTCTGCTATTTACTAAAAAAGTAGAGTGTCTTATATTGGATGAGCCAACAAATGATCTTGACATACCTACAATCAACATACTAGAGGAGAAGCTTCAGCATTTTAGTGGTGCGGTTATCATAGTAAGTCATGATAGATACTTTGTAGATAAGATAGCTAAAAAGTTACTTGTTTTTAAGGGTGATGGGGTAGTGGAGGAGCAGTATAGAGCCTATAGTGAGTACCTAGAGAGTGAAAAAGAGATAAAAGAGGTAGAGCAACTAGCCCAAGAGCCAAAAAAGAGAGTAGAGGTCAAAAAGAGCCAGAGTGAGCGCATAAAGTTATCATATAACGAGAAAATTGCTCTACAAAAACTTCCAGAAGAGATAGAGCAGATAGAAAAACACCTTCAAGAACTACGCGCTTCTTTAGCAGACCCAAAGATGTATGATAGTAGTGATATTGTTGAGTTGGCAGATAAGTTAGTAGAATTAGAAGAGATATATGAGCAGAGAGTTGATACCCTACTCACTATTGAGGAGAAAGCTGAAAAGATAGGGTAGTTATCGGTTGGTATCAGCTAAAAAATGGAGATACTCCTCTATATTTGTATACCCATCGTTATCTCCATCAAGAGCAGAATCGTTAACTCCAACATTAAAGCCATTTGCAATCTCCCAACTATCTGCCATGCCATCATTATCACTATCTATAGGTATCGGTAGGTTTTGGTAGGTAGGAAAATCATCAGGATAGACAATATTATCAATAATCTCTCCTGTTCTTGCTGCAAAATCTGCAACTACTCTAGCATCTACACTATCTCTAACTGGCATGGTAGCTCCAACTTTTGTTAAAATATCGTCTGCTACAGCTTCTGTCATTATAGATGTTGTGATGTGCGGTGTTGGCCATCTTTCTAAGCGTCTCCATGATGTTTCAAGTAGCTCATTTCTCCAATTTTTACCTACATTCCAATGAGGTTTATCTTGAGTTAATCTGGTTGAGCCGATATTTCCATATACATAAATCTGCGGATTGGGATCAGTGTTAAAATCACCCATAATCACCTCAAATGAGTAATCATTAGAGTTAGCTCCTCGTCTTGCATAGTTGTTGTCCCAATTTACTTTAGCCGCTCCAGCAGATGTTGGTGCTAAGCCACCATGCCAATTGTATGTGATGTTGTTTACCCAGTCTACTCGTGTATCTACATCAGCTGGAGATGCAAGCATAGGGCTACGAGCTCTATTGTGTGCTATGTAATTGTGATGTCCAGATATGGAGTTTGGATAGATATATTTACCAGAGATCATCAACCCTTTACTGTGCTCTCCTTTTGGGTGACCTGCATGACTTAATCCCTCAGATATTATGCTCCACTGAATAGTAGTGTTTGTTACTCCACCTGAAAAGGTAACGGTCTCATCTACACCCCAACTAAAAGAGCAGTGATCTATAATGATATTGTCAGTATTTATGCCTCCCCAATGTTTACCTAAGATATCAAAAGAGTCTAACTGTTCTGGATTGGCTCCATCAGCAATTCTATGAGAGCCTACCCGAAAACGCATATGTCGCATGATAACATCATGATTGGTGATTGTTGTCTGATATCCTGTGATCATAACTCCTCCTGGTGATGTCTCTCCAGCAATGGTGAGATATGGCATGTTTATAAGTAGCTCCGACTCTAGATTGATAATTCCAGAAACTTCAAAAACAACTATTTTATGCCCTGAGTCATCAAGTCTTTTTATAAAATCCTCTTCGGGCTCATACTCCCACACATCTGGATCAACCCAGTTTCTAGGAGGCAGTGTTACAGCTTCTCTAAAGCTACCCGCTCCGCTATCGTTTAGGTTGGTTACCTTAACAACCTCTCCACCTCTACCTCCAACTGCATAAGCACCATAACCCTCAGCTCCTGGAAAAGCAGTTAGCTTAAAATTACCAATCTTGGTAGTAGCTTCAGCAATAAGTGTCTGATTTGAGTCATTGCCTGTAGTGTCATATGCGCTTATTGTGTAAGAGTAGAGTGTCTGTGCATTTAGGTTTGAGTCTATGTAAGAGGTCTGTGTTGTTGTTGCAGTCTGTATGCCATCTCTATAGATTTTGTACCCGCTCACTTCTGTATTGTCTGCGGATGGGCTCCATGATAATGAAATTTGTGAAGATGATATCGCGGTTGCTGCTAGGTTTTTTGGTATTGATGGTGCTTGTATATCTGAAATAATAGAGCTACTAGATGATGAGCTGATATTAGAAGAGTTGCTTGAGAGAGATGATAAAGCACTAGATATAGATGAGCTAGAGCTACTTAAGATAGCAGATGAGCTACTAGAACTACTCTGTATAGTGATAGCACTAGATGAGTTACTAGATATTGAGCTAGACAATAGAACACTGGACATAAATGAGCTACTATAACTACTAAATGAAGAGCTAGACAATATGATGGATGAGTTGCTTGAGCTAGATAGAGCAGATGAGCTAAAACTAGAAGATGAAGAGCTACTAGATGTAGTGTTTGAGTCTGTAGAGTCTTGAGTGTCAAAACAGCCTTGCAATAGTAAAACTAAGACGATAGGGTATAGAAGCTTATAGTACATAGCCAAAGCCTTGATGCTGGTCTTTATCTGATATTATAGTACACTCAACTTAAAGATGACCCAATATCGATATGGGTTTATCTTTAAGTAGAGGATTAGAACGCTCTATTGAGGGCGCAAAATAGAGCCTTAATGCCTGCTATGGTGATATCTGTATCTTCACCAACTCCATAGTATGAGGCTAGGTTATCATCTTGTATCTGTATGTATGCTATAGCTTTAGCAGATGAGGTCTCACCATATGAGTGCTCTGCATATGAGCTCAACACAAAACTGTGTGGATACTTTGAGCCTAAGGCATTTCTGCAAGCATCTATGGGTCCGTTTCCAGTCGCTTCTGTTGTAGATACTTTGCCGTTATAGCTATATGTTAAAGTGCATGAGACACTACTATCTTTAGCTGTTTTAGACTCTATGGAGATATCTATAAACTCTGTATGTCGCTCTTGATTAAAGTATGTTGAGCGAAATATGTCATGTATCTCATCTGGTGTCAACTCAGCACCCTTTTGATCACTAATGGACTGGACTATGCGTCCTATCTCTGGATGCATAGGCTTTGGTAGGTGGTATCCAAAGTTATTCTCTAGTATATACGCCACTCCACCTTTTCCAGATTGAGAGTTGATTCGGATAATACTCTCGTATGTCCTACCAACATCAGCTGGATCTATAGGTAGGTATGGTACCTCCCAAAAAGAGTCTGTTTTACTCTTTTGATGTGCTAAGCCTTTGTTGATTGCATCTTGATGTGAACCTGAAAAAGCGGTGTAGACTAGCTCTCCAACATACGGATGACGCACATGAGTATCTATAGCAGTACACTTCTCAACAACTTCTACAACTCTATCAACATCACTAAAATCAAGTTTAGAATCAATACCTTGAGTATATAGGTTGAGTGCTAGTGTTATGATATCTACATTGCCTGTTCGCTCTCCATTGCTCAAGAGTGTGCCCTCAACCCTATCAGCACCTGCTAGTAGTGCTAGTTCGGTAGCTGCTACTGCTGTGCCACGATCATTGTGTGTATGGGTTGAGACCAATATATCTTCTCTATTGTCAAGATTTGCACACATCCACTCTATCTGGTCTGCATAGATATTTGGTGTTGCCATCTCTACTGTTGCTGGCAGATTGATGATAACTGGTCTCTCTTGAGAGACTCCCCATCTATGAGTAACCGCATTACATATGCGCGCAGCAAACTCTAACTCTGTACCCGTAAAGCTCTCAGGAGAGTACTCTAAGATTATATCACCATTAAAACTAGAAGCTCTTTTTTTAATCATATCTACACCATCTAGTGCTAGCTTAATGATCTCATCTTCACTCTTTTTAAATACGATTTTTCTCTGTGCTACTGATGTTGAGTTGTATAGATGAACTATTGCTCTTTTGGTACCATCTAGTGCTTCAAAAGTTTTATCTATAAGGTGTTCTCTAGCTTGAACTAGCACCTGAACAGTGACATCATCTGGAATAAGATTGTGCTCTATAATGTATCTTAAAAAGTCAAATTCAATCTTAGAAGCAGATGGAAAACCAACTTCAATATGTTTAAAGCCCAGCTCTAGCAGGAGATTATATAGCTCTAATTTTTGATCTAGACTCATAGGGGTAATAAGTGCTTGATTACCATCTCTAAGATCCACGCTACACCATATAGGTGCTTTGTCTATGCTGTTGTCTGGCCAAGTTCTATTGTTTAGCTCTATCTTTGGATAGGGGCAGTATTTACCCATGATTTTATCTTCCATGGCTTCACCTTTATATTGACTAATCTCCTGCTAAGAAATTGTATCGCAATTATAGCAGAAGAGGAGGTTAATGTTTAGTGATAAGTTTGGTAGTTGCAGTCTCTAAAGTCTGGATAAGTCTACTCTCTTGCTCTTGGGTTAGTGAGCCAGATGTTATGGAGTCTAGCACCTTCTCTGCCATTTTCATCTTCACCTCCTGCTCTTTAAGTTGAAGTTTTAACATCAACTCATTTTCATGTTTCCTGAGTCTCTCTTTGCGGTTATTGCTGCTTGTATAGAAGAGATAGATAAAGAGTAGTAGAAGTGCTATGGCTATGATTGAGAGTATGAGAGTTGAGGTTTTTTGAGTATTTTGAAGTGATATTTTATCATTTTTTACCTCTTCAAGAGCCACCTCTTTGTTGATCTGAGCTTTTGATAACTCTGTGTGGCTCTGAATCTTTCCAAGCTCTATGCTCTGCTCTTTTTTGATTTTGGCTATATTTTGTTTAGTTGTGGCTGCTACTTGACTCTTCTCGAGTTCTATGCTTGCTATATGTTGTTTGCTGTCTGATCTAATCTTCTCACGCTCTAGCTCACTCTCTATTTTTGCCATCTCAACACTATTGTGGTCTGATCTATCTTTGTTGACAAAAGGGTTGCCATTACTGTTGCCACAACCTGTCAATATTAGCAATGCTACAACTATAAAAATTCTCATACTAACCCCTCCTTTGAGCTATCAATACACCCTCTATCATCTTGTCGATATCACCATCTAGTATCGCACTTATGTTGCTATATGCTTCATTGGATCGTGTATCTTTTACCTGTTGATAAGGTTGCATCACATAGGAGCGTATCTGGTGCCCCCAGCCTATTTCACTTTTGGCTATACCATCCTCTTCTGCACGCTGTAGATCTAACTCTAGTTCGTAGAGTCTAGATTTGAGCATCTTCATTGCAGTGGCTCTATTTTTATGTTGTGAACGATCGTTCTGGCACTGAACAACTACACCTGTTGGTTCATGTGTAATGCGTATGGCAGACTCTGTTTTGTTGACATGCTGTCCACCAGCACCAGAGGCTCTGTAGGTATCTATGCGCAGATCTTTGTCATCTATGACTATATCTATATTGTCATCTATCTCAGGCGAGATCATAACAGAGCTAAAAGATGTATGTCTTTTTGCATTAGAGTCAAATGGGCTTATGCGTACAAGACGGTGTATGCCACTCTCCACTTTAAGATAACCATACGCATTTTCACCTTTAATAAGGAGCGTGACATCTTTGATACCAGCCTCATCACCATTTTGATAATCTAGCACCTCTACGCTAAAGTTGTGCCTCTCTGCCCATCGTTTGTACATTCGAAGTAGCATAGATGCCCAATCTTGCGACTCAGTTCCACCTGCACCAGGGTGTATAGAGAGTATCGCATTTTTACTATCATTTTCGCTACTTAAAAGCATCTCTATCTCCATAGCTCTAACTGAATCCTCAAGCGCATCTGCCTCATCAAAAAGTAGCACAATGCTCTCCTCATCGCTCTCATCTTTTGCCATCTCATATAGCTCTAGAGTATCATTGAGTGCAGTTGAAGCTATGGTGTACCTAGACAACTTGCGCTCAAGAAGTTTTTTCTCTTGTTGAATCTTAGCCGCTTGAGTGCTATCGTTCCAGAACTCTTGATCACTTTCAAGAGTATCTATCTCATCAAGTCTAGAGCGTAGAAGTTCTGGCTGCACAACTCCAGCAATGTTTTGCATCTTTGTCTTAAGAAGTTTTAAGAGTTCACTGTACTCATAATGGTCCAAATTTTTTCCTGATTATAATTTTTAGGGTACTATTTGGCAGATTATATCTAAAAGGATTAAATATTATGCAAATACTAAGAAGCCCTAAGGAGCTAAGAGCTGAGTTAGATAAGTGTAGATCATCTATAGGATTTGTGCCAACTATGGGGGCTCTGCATAAAGCCCATAGCTCTTTGATATCAAAGGCTAGAGATGAAAATGAAGTAGTTGTAGTATCTATATTTGTAAATCCTACACAGTTTTTAGAGGGTGAAGATCTGTTGAGTTATCCGCGCACAAAAGAGCAAGATATTGCGCTTTGCAAAGAGGCTGGTGTAGATCTACTCTTCTATCCTGATGTAACAGATATCTATGGTAAAGATGAGGTTAGTATCAATGCTCCTGATATACGAGGCTATATCTTAGAGGGATCTAGCAGGGCAGGGCACTTTAGCGGGATGTTAACAGTTGTTAATAAACTCTTAAACTTAGTCTCACCTACAAGAGCATACTTTGGACGCAAAGATGCACAGCAGCTACTACTTATAGAGGCGATGGTCGAGCACTTTTTTATGAGAGTTCAGATAGTAGCAGTAGATACTATGCGTGAAGATGATGGCTTGGCATATAGCTCTAGAAATAGGTACCTCAATAAGAGTCAAAGAGTAGAGGCGCGCAAGATCTCACAAGCACTTAAAAGAGCAGAGGCTCTAGTTGAGAGTGGGGTTTTAGATAGTGGTGTTATCTGCAAACAGATGAGAGAGATGCTTAGTTTGCTAGATGTTGAGTATATCACAATTGTAGACATAGAGCTGCGAGAGCTTAAAACAGTAGAGCTAAAGAGGAGCATTGTCTTAGTGGAGGTGTTGATTGGGAACACAAGGCTTATAGACAATATATGGCTATAACATAAACTGACTTTTATTAAATGTATTTTGTCGTTTTGCAAGATGAGAAGTGTTGATGATAATCTGCTCTATGAGTTGCTCTTTTGTAACATACCCATCAAGATAGAGAAGTGTCTCTTTGATGCCTATGCTCTTGAGACTGTTGTGCGCTCTGCTATATTTTGATTCAAGATAACAGACCTCATCTATGAGTCCAGACTGCATCATCTTGTGAGTCCTCTCTGTTATGCGTTTAAGTAGTTGCTCCTTGGTTATGTCGGTAGTTAGTAGTTTAAAATTTGTGAGAATTGGCTCTTTTGGGTGAAGTCTAAACCACTCTGATGGAGCCATTTTTGAAGCTAGATATATGAGTAGCAGTTTTTGTATGCGGTAGCTATCAGAACTTGCTATTTTTTTGGCACTATATGGATCTATTTGTAGTAGTAGCCTATATGCTTGTGTAAGATCTGACATGATATTATCACACTCTTGTCTAGTGCTACTATCTATCTTTGGAAGAGGTGATATGCCATCTATGAGAGCTTTGAGATAAAACGATGTTCCACCTACTATAATAAGACTCTTGTTTTGCTGATCACTAATCTTTTTTGCCTCTTTAAAGAGCTCTATGAAGGTGGCAACACTAAAGCTCTCATCTGGATAGATCAGATCTATACCAAAATGTTTTATCTCTCCTCTTTGCTCAATAGATGGTTTTGCAGATGCTATATCTATCTCTTTATAGATGCTCAAAGAGTCTAGTGAGAGTATGTTGGCATTAAGATCTTTTGCCATCTTAAGAGATAACTCACTCTTGCCAGAAGCAGTAGCACCTATGATAGCTATAGTTTGACCTAGCATACCTATCGCTTGACACCAAAGATTAAAATCTTACCATATTTGTAACCCCACAATACAAACAGCATAATCCATAAAGTAGCAGATATATCAAATAAAAATCCTAACTCTAACTCTAGCGCGGTAGAGAGCCCATACAGAGCCCGCATAATAACGATGACTTGAATTAGCCAAAATAGATTAGTAGTAAAACGGTCTGCATATGGAGCCTCTCCTGAGTGACCAAGCGTTACCCTAGTAGCAAAACCTATAAATATGGTTGTAAGAAACCCAATGGCTAAAAGATGTGTATCGATAAGTGTAAATGTAAGATCGAAAAAGAGTTCAAGAGTACTGCTAAGTGCCGAAAACATAAGTGCAGCAGGGAGCCAAAATAACCCAAGATAGAGCACCCAAAGTATAGAGCTAGATGTAAACAGAGGCAGTTTCCATCGTAAAAACTCACCAGTCATATAGAGTGCTAGTATGATATCTAAGATGATCATACTCACTATGGCTACAGTAAAACCATCTAGCATAAAAAGTGTTAGTTTGAGTACAAATAGCACAAGAATAGTGTTTAAGAACCTCTCATCTCTTTGTGCTATTGAGTGTGAGAAAAATGGAACCATTCTCTGCGCTATACTAAATGTTAAAAAGATGACAAACATGTAAAACGATAGCAGTATGGCAAATCTATCAAGATCCACCCAGATCTCACAAAGTAAAAAGAGTAGATGCCCAGTTGCACCAAATGAGTAGGCTATGAGTATGAAGATGGTATCTTGAGTTTTTGCTTTACCTACTTGTTGAGTTCTGTAGAGTTTGTGTAGCACAAAGAGCTGAGAGATAGCAAGTGTGAGCATGGAGAAGTAGAGTGTGTAAGAGCTTAAAAATAGTCCTACGATAAAGAGTGCTGTAGCTAGTAGGTTTATAAAAAATATGGCTCTATAGAAGCCATAAGATATAGCTGTGCTAGCAGTAAATCTTGGAAATGTTGTAAATAAAAAACCTGTAAAGACATTGTTGAAAACTAAAAATATAAGTGAGTATACATGTAGCTTTAAGGGCGATAGATTGAGTAGCAAGATACCTTTGTAGCTTAACATAAAAAGTAACATAAATATAACTGCATTTAGTAGAGCAAGGGTAAAGAAGGGTTGGTGCGGTTGAGATAAGAAGTAGTTGCTACTAGACTCTTTAGAGCTCATCTAGCAAAGAGCCTCTGTTATAAACTGCCATGAAGCATCTATGGCTTCATCTATCTTAGAAGCATCCTTGCCTCCAGCTTGAGCAAAATCATCTCTTCCGCCTCCACCTCCACCAAGAATTGGTGCTATCTGCCTAATCCAAGCCCCAGCTTTAACAGGTGCATTTTTAACACCTGCTGCGATGATCACCTTATCACCTTTTACCTCAAAAAGCATCACCGCCACACTCTCATGGCTATTTTTAACCTCATCTACTATCTGCTTAATATCTACACCATCTACTCTTGAGATGGTAACAGCCACATTAGCAATCTCTTTAGATACTAGCTCCTGTTTGAAAGATTTGCGAGCCTCTTTTAGCTCTTGCTTTAGCTCTTGTTGCTGCTCTGCGAGTCTAGTGATACCAGCTATGAGATCTTGATTTTTTACCATCTTACACGCTTGTTCTATGGAGTGTCTTTGTTGTTTAAAGTAGTTGTAGGCAGCTTTTGAGCAGAGTGCTTCTATGCGTCTAACTCCAGCACTAACCCCACTCTCTTTGGTTATGATAAAAAGACCAATCTGTGCGCTATTGCTAACATGTGTGCCCCCGCAAAACTCTATAGACTCATCACCAAAACTAACAACACGCACTTCATCACCATACTTCTCACCAAATTGAGCCTTTGCGCCACTCTCTTTGGCACGCTCTATATCCATCTGCTCTATCTCTGTTGTTATGTTAGCTAAGATAGTAGAGTTTACACGCTCTTCTACAGCTCTTAATTCATGATAAGTCAGTGGTGATGGGTGTGAGAAGTCAAAGCGTAACCTTGAGCTCTCAACAAGTGAACCTGCTTGAGAGACATGCTCTCCTAGCTCTTTATAAAGTGCTGAATGTAGTAGGTGAGTAGCTGAGTGGTGAGCCTCTATCTGTGCTCTTGTATCACTCACTATAGACTCTACCGTGTCACCTATATTGATGGTACTTTTAGCTCTAACATGGCTTAAGATAAGTCCAAAAAACTCTCTAGTGTCTAAGATATCTGCTACACCACTTAACTCACCACTATCTCCACACTGTCCACCACCTTGAGCATAAAAAACAGATCTATCAAGAAGCACCCAGCCAGTCTGATCCATATGTAGCTGATCCTCTTTTTTGAATGAGTCACTTAAGAGCGCTAAGATCTTATTTGTATCTCTTGTTTTATCATACCCTACAAATTTACTTCTACCAAACTTCTCTAGTAGCTCTTTAAAGTCTCCACTCTGTAGATCATCACCACTGCCTCTCCATGCACTCTTGGCACGCTCTTTTTGTGCGCTCATGAGAAGGTTAAACTCATTGATATCTAGCTTGATATCGCGCTCTTTGAGCATATCTTGCGTAAGATCAAGTGGAAAACCGTAGGTGTCATAGAGTCTAAAAGCTACAGATGCGCTAAATGTATCTGCACTTCTTTTAAGCTCTTTGTTGAACAGCTCTATACCATCAGCTATGGTTTTAAAAAATCGCTTCTCTTCTAGTCTTGTCTGCTCTTGCACATAAGATAGTTTATCATTTAAGTAGCCATACTCTTGAGCTAAAATCTCTGCTACGCTCTCAACAAGCAAGAACATAAATGGCTCACTAAAGCCCAATAGATAGCCATGTCTAACTGCACGCCTTAGTATGCGACGAAGTACATATCCTCTACCTTCATTACTAAAAGTCACACCTTGAGATAGTAAAAATGTCACGGTTCTGATGTGATCAGCTATAACTCTAAAGCTAGCTCCACTCTCATAGGTGTACCCTTTATCGATCAGTGTAGATATCTTGTTGATAATAGGCATAAATAGTGATGAGTCGTAGTTGCTCTGCTTGCCTTCTAATAGCGCAACAACACGCTCAAGCCCCATACCTGTATCTATAGATGGCTCTGGTAGAGGTGTGAGAGTACCAGTTTTATCACGCTCATACTGCATAAATACAAGATTCCATATCTCTAGAAATCTATCACCATCACCACCTAAGCGGTCCTCACTAGAGTTAAATCTATCTGCACCTTGATCTACAAAAATCTCTGAACATGGTCCACATGGTCCACTCTCTCCCATCTGCCAGAAATTATCTTCATCGCCAAGTCTGACTATGCGCTCTTTGGCTATATGTTTTGACCATATCTCAAATGCTTCATCATCACTTATGTGTATGGTGACCCATAGTTTCTCTATATCAAACTCAAGCACACAAGTGATAAACTCCCATGCATAGGCGATAGCATCCTCTTTAAAGTAGTCACCAAAGCTAAAGTTACCAAGCATCTCAAAAAGAGTGTGATGCCTAGCTGTGTAGCCAACATTTTCAAGATCATTATGTTTGCCGCCTGCACGCACGCAGGTCTGACATGATGTTATACGAGGATTTGTAGGAGACGGCACTTCACCTGTGAAGATAGACTTAAAAGGCACCATGCCTGCATTGTTAAAAAGTAGCGTCGCATCATCTGGCACAAGTGGAGCGCTAGCCCTTCTCTCATGTGCTTTTGACTCAAAAAACTTAAGAAACTCTTCTCTTACATCCATATAAAACTCTTTTTTATGCAATTATACCTAAAGATTTTTCTTTTTATGCCTATAGACATAAAGAGCGACCAAGAAGATCAGTGACAACAACACAACAACTGTAATTTGTGTGAGATACTCTTTAAGTAGAGCCTGATTTTCACCTACAAAGTAGCCAAGAAGTATAAGTATTAAGCTCCATATAGCAGCTCCAAGTGAAGTGTAGATCATAAATGTACCCAGTCTCATACGCGATAGACCAGCAGGAATTGAGATGAGCTGTCTGATACCTGGTATGAGTCTGCCAGAAAATGTAGATATCTCTCCATGTTGTCGGAAAAATAGCTCTAGTTTGTCTAATGTTTGAGACGATATAAAGACAAATTTACCATATCGCAATAGAAATGCCCTACCCAACCAGATGGCTAGAGCATAATTGATTAACGCACCAACAAGTGAGCCCAGTGTTGCCATCAGAAGTATGATAGATATACTCATCTGACCTTGTGAAGCTAAGTATCCAGCAGGCACTAAAACTATCTCGCTTGGAAATGGTATAAAGGAGCTCTCAATACACATAAGCATAAATATGCCAACATATCCAAGCGATAAGATTGTCTCTACTATCCAGTTGAGTGTCTCTAAGAACATATGCTCTCCTTGATAGATGCTAGTATCTGAGGTGTGCCGTTGTGTGTGTCTAGTTTGAGCAGATCTGCACTTATGCGCGCTAGATCTTGATCTAAAAACTGCTCAAGTACTTTGGTGCTTAAGCTCTCTTCTGTGCATAGCTCTGCTAAGCCTTGTTGTTGTAGTTTAAGAGCGTTGTAGTATTGGTGATTTGATGCAGCATGTGGATATGGTACAAATAGAGTAGGAACTGCCAATCCAACTAGTTCCCAAAGTGTACTAGCTCCAGAGCGACTAACTGCCATATCTACCCTATTGATGATCGATATCAGATCACTACTAAATCCAAAAAGCTCTACATCGATACCTAGTTTTTTATATCTTAAGTCTATCTTTTTAAACTCGTTATCTCCACATTGGTGGATAATCTTAATGCCTCTTTGATGAAGCATAGCAGCACTGCGCAGGGCAAACTTATTGATTGCGCTTGCTCCTTGTGAGCCACCTAAGAAGAGTATGGTTTTAAAATCAGTTCTTGCCTTAACACCACTAAGTACCCCAGCTCTCAATGGATACTCTCTGACTGGACTTGTAGGGTCATAAGAGCTATAAAATGCTCTAGTATAAGGTTTTAGTAGTCTGTTGAGCCTTCCACAGACAGCATTTTGCTCATGTATAAAGAGCGGTAGTCGCATAATCAGTGTTGCAAAACAAGCAGGTGCAGCGGAGTATCCACCAACACTGATGGTTGCATCTGCTTTATACTCTTTGAGGATATGTCGTGTCTTAAGTGATGATTTTAGTATCTGCATTAATGATTTAAGCTTAGTAAGACCTTTTTTGTTGACAACACCTCTACTCTCGAGAAAATATCTATGTTTAAACAGTTCGCTATGCTCAAACCATGCTCTATCTTGCCCACTAGTAGAGCCTATAAAGATGGCTTCATCACCATCTAGTTTTATCTGTTCTGCTAGGGCTTTGGCTACAACTAAGTGTCCACCCGTTCCACCGCCAGTTATGACAAATCTCATACAAAAACCCTTTTTTTAGATATCATCAACACCATTCCAACTCCAACAGCAGAGGCTAACATAGCAGAGCCTCCATAGCTTAGAAATGGTACTGATATCCCTTTGATCGGTATAATACCGCTGATACCAAAGGCGTTGATTAAAAATGCAAATGCCAAAAGAAGACCAATGCCAACACAAAACAGTAATCTTGTAGAGTCGCCACTTCTAATCGCTATCTTAGCTATGCGAAATAGTAAAAAATAGAAGAGTGCACCAACCATAAAAACACCTATAAATCCAAGCTCTTCGGCTATACCAGCTAGTACAAAATCTGTATGCACCTCACTTAAAAAGCCTAACTTAAATGTGCCATTGCTAAGCCCAACCCCACCTATACCACCATTGCCTATAGCGTTCATGGAGTGACCTATCTGATAGGGCTCTTCGCTACTTGCAACGCGCAATTTAGATGCTATGGAGTCAGGAAAAAATCCAAGTAGAGAGTTTTGTGCCTGTGACCACCAAGATAATATCCTAGCTACACGGTGCTCCTCTAAAAATACAAATCCGACAAAAGAGACTATAACTGCCATAAAGAGTATAAGAAAAAATATAAGACTACTTCCAGCTATGGCCAAAAGACTAGCTAGTACCCCAGCTAGTACCATCACCTGCCCTAGATCTTTTTGCAAAACTGCTATAAGCACAACAACAAATCCAAAAAGTACGGCATACGGCATAAATCTTAAAAACTCACCTTTAAGTGCAACATTGCTACTGTTGCCTATGCGTCTTGAGAAGCTCCAAGCTAAAAAGTAGACAAAACCAACTTTAAAAAACTCTACAGGGGCTAGAGAGATCACACCTAGCTTAATCCACCTTTTTGCTCCACCCACTTCTGAAACTAGTGAAGATGGCATAAATGGCATAGCTATCATTAAGATCAGACCACCCAAGAAGAGCGTAAAACCTATCTTGCTTAGCCATATGTCTGGATCTAGTTTAGCTATGCTCCACATAAGCAGTATAGATAGTAGTGCAAAGATCATCTGCCGTATAGCAAAGTGGGTTGATGAGTATCCGTGTAGTAGCACTGTGTAGCTAGAGAGCGAGTAGATCATAACTACACTAATAAATATGAGCAATACTGTAATTAAAAAGAGATATCTATCTGCCATGAGTAAACTTTTTTACGAATTTTAACATAAAGCTACTATATTTCTCATTGTCTATTTTAGCAGAAGGATGGCTAATCATATCTTTTTATGATAAGACTGATAGTAGGTTGAGATAGTGATGCTGCTTTGGCTATCTGATACTGTGAATAGCCGTCTATATAGGCTTGAGCTATAAGATTATTGCGCTCTTTAGTACTCTCTATTTTAGTAAATAGAGTCTGTAATGACTCTATGTTTTTCGATAGTTTTGGTCTATTTTTAATCTTTACAGCACCTCTTTTGATCTCCTTTAATAGATCTTTGCTAACACTGGTTTGAAAAAACTCTGCTATCTCTTTGGGTGTTGAAAACTTTTGAAATAGTATGGATCTATCTAGAGACGATATAGGCTCTTTGAGTCCTATAAATGTTCGGTAAGAGCTATATGGATATCTCTGTATATCTGTAATATTTTTCAGTTTCAAGGGGCTCTGTTCTATGAGTCTTAAGATAGAGCAGATGTGCGAGTGCTCTTGTATGATAAGAGAGTAAAATCTACTACGCCATAGATGTCCAGAGCGCTTATATTTACGGTTAAAGTATAGGGCATATCTGCTATTGAGTTGATGCATGAGTTTTGATAGAGTGTTCTCTTTGAGTTCTAAGAGCATGCTAAAACTCTTTGGTACTAGAGCATAGCTGTGTAGTATAGCACCATATCTATCACTATTTTCAGCTAAGATCTGTAAGAATTTTCTATAATCATCAGCATCTTTAAAGACAATTTTTGTGCCAAAGCCGCTATTGCTTATGTAGTAGTATCCAGCTATATCTACTCTTAACGCTCTTGCCATGCCCGCTCCCTATCATGCGATCTACATAAGTATACCAGCATTACTATCATTTGACCCCTATAATCAGTAAATTTATATCTTTGAGGTTGTATGTTGTTACTTTTTATACATAGTGCATTAGGTCTTCTGTAGAAGATGGAGAGTTTATGTTTGCTAGTGGGTTGTAAAATATGTTATCATACCCCCATGAGAAAAGTTGTAACAATCTTACTAGTGCTATCATTTAGCTTCTCTATTGTGCATGCTTATGCGCTTGAGTTGACTCAAGAGAGTCACTGTAGTGCCACAGATCATGTCCATGAGGTAGATGAGATTGTTGCTCAAGATGGTGTTTGTGATATACATTGTGCTTTTCATATCAGCTTTATCTTAGCAGACTCATTTTTATTTAACTCTCTGTTATCACCGATGAAGGTCACTCCAAGTAACTCTGTTACACTTCAGACAGATCAAGCCACACTTCTATTTAGACCCCCAATTACTACCTCGTAAGATACCCACAAAACAAACAGATAGCTATTGTTAGCATCAAATTTATAAACAGAGGTATATCAATGAGGATAATACTATATATCGTACTACTACCCGCTATGCTAGTTGGCGCATCTTTTGAGCAGTTCTTAGATGAGGCACTAAAGAGAAGTCCGTATCTGCACTCATCTAAACTTAAGGCTCAGAGTGCATCTTTAAAGAGTGAGCAACTTAGACTATATAAAAACCCAGAGCTCGATGTAGAGCTTAGTCAGTTTGAGCCAGATGTTGGCAGAGGAGAGCTTGGATATGGGGTCTTGATTAGACAGCCTGTGAGACTATGGGGTGTATCTGATGGCATCAAGAGATTTGGCGACTCTATGATTAAGGGTGCTAAAATTGATACACAGATGGATCGTGCAGAGTTTATACAGAAGATATCAGAGCTATATGTTGCGTATGTGAAGAGTAAAATGTTGCTAGATCTTGGCACTCAAGAGTTGCATATTGCTAAGAAGATACTACAGATATCAGAAGCTAGATACACAAGTGGTACCATACCGCGTTCATCATTTTTGCAAGCAAAAGTAGCATATGAGATGGTTAAAATTAAGATCATAGATCTTGAGCTTAGACAGACAAAAACTAACTTTCAGCTACTATCTTTTGCCGGTATAGATGAGGAGATTTTGGTAGATGATAAGCATATATTTAGACGCCTAGATGGCTCTTCTAATCTAAAGTTAAAGAGGCTAGAGGCTTCACAAGAGAGCGCATTAGCAAAAGCTAACATGAGTAGCAATAAGATCAAGTGGATCAATCTTGGTTTTGGGTATGAGCGTGAGATAGAGCAAGATATCATGCGACTCTCTTTAGATCTTCCTTTGCCACTATTTGATACAAAACAGCAGAGTGTAGAGTTGGCAAAATTAGAGGCAAAGCAAGCGTCTTTGTTACACAAATCTCTTCAAGATCGTCTACTAAAAGAGGAGCGTTATCTGTTGCAAGAGGCTAGTTTACTAGAGAGATCTTTGCGTGCCAATGAGAAGATACGCCAAGATGAGCAGGAGCTACTTGAGATGTTTTCTAGAGGATACAAGCTTGCATCTCTTAATCTGCTAGAGCTACAAGATGTAAAAAATCGCCTCTTAAAGACAGAAGAGCAGATCATAAATATAAAAACCGCAAAGAGCCTAAATACAATAAACCTAAACTACATCAAAGGAGCCTACAATGAGTAGACTACTATCTATCATGTTGTTGTGTGTCATGGCGACATACGCTTCACAAATTCCTGTTGCTAAAAGTGAGCTTAGATCTTTTAGTCAATCTGTTGGTACTAATGCAAAAGTGATACAGTTAAGTGATGCACAGCAGTCCATCATGTCACTTCTTAGTGGGCATATTGAGCACTACTTTGTTCAAGTTGGTCAAAATGTAAAGAGTGGTGATAAGATAGCACGCATAGACTCTATCGCTCTATCGCAGATGAGCTCTGAGTATCTATCGCTAACTTCACAGCTAAAAGATCTTGAAAATAACTACAGAGCAACCAAAGACCTTTATGACCAAGGTCTGATCTCTACACGAGAGCTCAATATCCAAACTATGCAACGAAGTGCTATGAGATCTTCAAAAGAGACACTAAAGTCCCAGCTAGCCACACTTGGCATAGATGCATCAAAATTAACAAAAGCAACTTCAAGCTATATCTTAAAAGCGCACAGTAGCGGCAAAGTAGCACAGATACTACAGCCTCTACACTCTGTTGTAAATGAGAATAGTGCTATTGTTAATATCATACAAAATAGAGCATTTTATATCAAAGCATATCTGCCATTAAAGTATGCATCCAACATTAAAATTGGTCAAAAATTGGTAGCTTTTCGTGAAGATAAAAGTCAGATCATAACCCATGTTAGTCGTGTGTTACCAGAGCTAGATGAGACAACACAGCGTATCGTAGTGTTATCTGCTATAGATAGCAAGTATGACAATCTCTATCTAAATGAGTACCTTAAAGCCACACTATTTTTTAGTAACGCTACAGAACATGTAGCGGTAAAGAAGTCAGCTCTATCATTTTTTAATAATGAGTGGGTAGTATTTACTCCGCTTGATGGTGCAGATGTAGTTGAGCACAATGAGCATGAGGGGCATGGTTGCGCGGACGATCTACCTAAAAAAGATCTAGACCATAGGAGCCATAAAGTAGATAGAGCCATAGAACATGATAATCATGATGGGCATAACCATGATGAGCATGATGAGCATGACGAACATGATGAGCATGACGAACATGCAGGGCATGATGAGCATCAAGATGAAGAGGTGCTGTTTGATATCAGAGTAGTTGAGCTTGTAGTAGAAGATGAGGAGTTTGTAGCGGTTAGAGGCTTAGAAGCTGGTGAGCGATATGTAAGTGACAAGAGCTACTATGTCAAGTCGATGATGTTAAAATCATCTCTTGGCGGACATGGTCATTAGGGAGTTTATATGTTAAATAGTATTATTGAGCTATCTCTAAAGTATAAACTTTTGGTTATTGCTATCTTTATAGCGATTATGGCGTTTGGGTTTAGGGCATATCAAAATATCCCAATAGATGCATTTCCAGATATCACCCCCAAACAGGTTGTTATCTATACAGAAAGTCCAGGAAACTCCGCTGAAGATATAGAGAAACTTATAACTTATCCACTAGAGTCAGCCATATCTGGCATGGCTGGAGTAAAGATGATCATGTCAAACTCATTTTTTGGACTCTCTTATGTATCGGTCTTTTTTGAAGATGATATGGATATATACTTCCTTCGACAACTTATGAGTGAGAGGCTTTTGAGTGTTGATATACCTGATGGTTGGGGAAAACCAGTTTTAGGACCAAATACAACAGGTCTTGGTCAAGTTTTTTGGTATGAGATAAAAGATACCACAAACAAATATACTCTAAGAGAGATTAGACAGATGCAAGACTACATAGTCACACCTCTGTTTAAAAGTGTCAGTGGAGTTGAAGAGGTGATCGGCTGGGGTGGATATGAGAAGCAGTACAATGTTGAAATTGATACAAAAAAACTTCAAAATATCGGTGTAACTTATGAAGATATTGTAGATGCTTTGCAAAAAAGCAATAAAGCAGCTGGCGGTCAATACTTAGAGTTTAACCGTGAACAGTACCTCATACGAGGAGCAGGTCTATATAAAAGTCTTGATGATATACGGCGTACTGTTGTAAAATCAAACAATGGGCAAGCAGTCACTATAGAGGATGTAGCAGAGGTAAAAGAGGGTTCAGCCCCAAGATTTGGAGCTATTAGTATCGATGGCGAAGAGTCAGTTATGGGCATGGTGCTTCAAAGAACCGCAACCAATGCCGCAAAAGTTGTAGAGTCTATACGAGAGAAGATTGAGACGGTAAATAGTGCTTTGCCAGATGGTGTAGAGATAGATACCATATATGATAGAACAGAGATCACCCATAAAGCAATAAGCACTATGAATAGTGCACTTTTAACTGGTGTTATTTTGGTTGCTATTGTACTGTTTTTATTTCTGTTTGAGCTTAGAAGTGCATTTATTGTTATCATCTCTTTGCCTATCTCTCTTTTGATCGCATTTTTATTGATGGATTATTATGGCATAAGTGCAAATCTTATGAGCCTTAGTGGCTTGGCAATTGCTGTTGGTATGATAGTTGATGGGACTATTGTTGTGGTGGAAAATAGCTTTAGAAAGCTTCACGATGAACCTTCTGCTCCAAGACTAAAACTCATAGCAGATTCGGCAAAAGAGGTGGCAACACCTGTAACATTTGCAGTACTTATAATCGCTGCAGTATTTATACCACTACTTAGTCTTGATGGCTTAGCAGGTAAACTCTACTCGCCAATGGCACTAAATATAGTCTTTGTCATGCTTGGCTCTTTATTGGTTGCTCTTGTTTTAGTTCCTGTTTTAGCATACCTTCTACTAAAACCCACTTCATCTGGCGATAACTTTATAATGAGTAAAATAAAACAAGTTTATGCACCTGTGCTTATGTTTGCACTCTCACATGCAAAATCTCTTCTTGTGGCTGTTGCTGCTCTGTTTGTTGTGTTGGCTTATGTATTAAGCCTTCAAGGAAGAGAGTTTATGCCAAATCTAAATGAAGAGTCTATCATGTATAGAGTCATAGCAATTCCTGGAACCGCACTTACTCAATCTATTGATACCGCTTCGTCGATTGAGAAACATATCTTAAAAAACTATCCAGATGATGTAGTTTCAGTCCTCTCAATGGCTGGACGAAGTGAAAAGGGTGAGACGGCACAAGCTAACTATATGGAGATACTTTTAGTTCTAAAAGATAATATCAAAGATCTTCCAGCTCTAACACATCGTATGAATGAAGATTTAGAGAAAAACTTTGCTCATGTAGCATTTGTACCAACCCAACCAATCGCTATGAGGGTTGAGGAGCTTTTAGAGGGTGTGCAGTCTGAATTGGCTATTAAGATTTTTGGAAGTGATCAAAAAGTTTTAGATAATATCTCAAAAGAGATTCAAGAGAAGATTGCAGATGTTAAAGGGTTAGAGCGGATGGAGGTTGAAACACAACTTGGTCAAGCCCAAATTAAGATCACACCAGATTATCTCTCACTTGCAAGATACGGTATAAGTGTAGCTGAAGTTATGCAAGTTATTCGTAATGGAATTGGTGAAGAGCCAATTAGTGAGAAGATAGAGGGGGTTAAGAGATTTGGAATTGTAGCCAAGATAAAAGATGCAAAGCTAGATATTGAGTCTGTTAAAAATGTAACTATAAGAGCACATGACGGCGAGATAGTTACACTAGATCAGATATGTGATATTACAGTTGAGCAGGGGGCATCTTTTATAAAACGACAAAATCTTAGTCGTTATATGGTTTTATCTATGGAAGTTGATGGTAGAGATGTTGCTTCATTTGTTAAAGAGGCTGATGAGATTATAAAAGATAGTGTTAATCTGCCAACAGGTTACTACATAGGCTGGGCAGGTGATTTTAAAAACATGCAAGAGGCAACGCAGAAGTTGATGATTATCATACCTATCACTATTTTGTTGGTTATACTTCTTCTTTATACTGCATTTAACTCTATATCAAAAGCGATACTCATACTTTTAAATGTCCCTTTTGGTCTTATAGGAGGTATTATAGCACTTATATTTAGTGGACTTTACCTATCTATCTCAGCAATTATCGGTTTTTTAGCTATCTTTGCTATTGCAATCTTAAATGGCATAGTGCTTGTCAGTTTTATAGATCAGCTTAGAGCAAAATATCCACAAGTTGATCTAAAGATCTTGCTTAAAAATGCTACACTTCTAAGGCTTCGCCCAGTGCTTATGACAGCGTTTACCACGCTTTTTGGCATACTGCCACTACTGTATGCATCAGGTGTTGGAAGTGAGATACAGTATCCGTTATCTGTCGTAATCATAGGAGGCATAATAAGCTCAACTATTTTAACACTACTTATACTACCATCTACATACTTGCTATTTTATGGTAAAAATCATAAAGCAAACAGACAAGAGTAACTCTCTTGTCTGTTTGTGTGATAAGTTGCTTGATATGTATATAGAAGTTGTAGTAGTGTTAACTGATTTTGTATTGAGCGATTCTAAATTTTTGAAAGTTTAATGATTAATGGTGCGGACGAGAGGACTTGAACCTCCACACCTTGCGGCACCAGATCCTAAGTCTGGCGTGTCTACCAATTCCACCACGTCCGCTCTTAAAAGAGAGTGCGATTATATCGCCTGTAAACTTATAGTTAGCTAAATCTAAATAAAAAGTTTGAAAAATATCACTTTTGTTATGAGCTGTATGGTTATATGTTGGATTTTATTAATCCATTAGTGCCCATTGAGTAAATGGCAACATTGTTACCTTGGTGGCTGGGTGCATTAATTCTGCTTCGCTACTCATGGTCACTACCTCAACTTCTGTTATAGAGTTTGTCACTATAAACTCCTCAATACTCTCTATCTTTTTAAAGAGCTGCTCTGTTGTGCCAAATGGCATGCAGAGTATCGCTCTATGTTTATGGGGTAAGTAGAACTCAACTCTCTCATCGTAGTAGATCAGACTTGAGCGCTTGTTGAGTTCGTTGTAGACCATGTTTTCAAAGAGCCTTGAGAACTGTTTTTGTGGATTGAGAGCATCTATGAAAGTGATATCAGATAGATAGACTTTTTTTACCGACTTGGAGTGGTTTGCTTTTTCTACCATGTGTATGTATCTATTGGCAATAAGACTCTTTAGGCTACTATAGAGACTATCTTTAGAGGTCGAGGTGTATGTTTTGAGTTTCAGATAGAGCATGTGTGCTGATACTTTTTGAGAGTAGAGTTTTGAGATGAGGTGTAGAAGATCAAACTCATGTCTTGTTAGTGCTACTCTTAGTGAGCGTTGGAGAAAAATTGCCCTCTGGTGTGTCGGTGTCTTATGTAGAGCAGCTATGCCACCTAGCTGTAAAAATTCACTAAGAGCACTCTCGTCAACACGGTTCCTATGTGCTAAAAACTCCTCAAAATCTAGTGGCATGATATGTAGATGCTGGAGGCTATTGAGTCTAAGTTGTTGATCTGTTATGATGATGAGCTGCTCTGCAGAGGGTAGGTGAAACCCATCTTTGTAGTGATCTAGTACTACTGTAGAGATTCTATTTGTAGAGCAAAAGGTCTCAATTGTAGCATTAAACTGCTCTATCTCTATGCGTATATCTGAGCAGTCTATATATAGGTAGGTAGCTTTTGGTAGCTGAAGCAGGTAGTGTTTAATCA
>Ga0256834_1000177_pt1 | contig 44565 bp, 42 predicted proteins | sample 4281140metaG_FD_190536 | JGI IMG/M metagenome (GOLD analysis project Ga0256834, IMG submission 190536) | Hydrothermal vent microbial communities from East Pacific Rise, Pacific Ocean - 4281-140 | ecosystem: Environmental > Aquatic > Marine > Hydrothermal vents | place: Pacific Ocean: East...
TATGCATCTTCTCTTGAAACTCCCTTTAGAGGAAGCTCCAATAAAACTCTTTGGGAAAAGACCAATCCGCCTGTAAGATTTAAATTTTTCATCATGTTTTCTGGATAGACAACTAATTTATCGATAACAGAATTTAAACGATGAAGCATAAAATCAGTAGTTATAAAACTATCAGGTAAGATAAATCTCTCGACACTAGAGTGTGAAATATCTCTTTCATGCCAAAGTGCGACATTTTCCATAGCGGGCATTGCATATGAGCGAATCATTCTACAAAGCCCTGTGATGTTTTCTGTAAGTATTGGATTTCGTTTATGTGGCATTGCAGAACTTCCTTTTTGCCCTTTGGCAAAAAACTCTTCTGCTTCATAAACTTCTGTTCTTTGATAGTGTCTTATTGCTACTGCTATCTTTTCACAAGTAGAAGCCAAAAGGGCTAGAGCATTCATTAAGTTCGCATATCTATCTCTTTGAATTATCTGATTTGATACAGGAGCAGGTTTAAGTCCTAAATCTTTACATACTAATTCTTCAAGTTCCATTGGTGCATGTGCAAAATTACCCATTGCTCCACTTATCTGTCCAACTGTGATAACTTCCATCGCTTGTTTTAAATTTTCTAAATTTCTTCGCATCTCATCATGCCAAATAGCAAGTACCAAACCAAAAGTTATAGGCTCTCCATGGATGCCGTGACTTCTTCCTACCATCAAAGTCATTTTATGCTCTTTTGCTCTTCTTTCAAGTGAGCTCATAACCATCTTGACATCTTCTATAACAAGTTCCAAAGAGTCTCTTATTTGTAAAGCAACTGCAGTATCTATACAATCAGAACTTGTCATCCCATAATGAACCCACCTACTCTCTTCGCCCAATGAATCTGCAACACTTGTTAAAAATGCGATAACATCATGTTTTGTTACTTTTTCTATTTCGTCAATTTTCTCAATGCTAAATGTGGCATTTTCCAAAATCTTTTTACAATCATCATCTGGAACAAGACCTAGTTTATTCCAAGCTTTTACTGCTGACTTTTCTACCTTTAGCCATGCATCATACTTTGCTTGAATAGTCCAATTATTTTTCATCTCTTCTCTTGAATATCTTTCAATCATATTTTGAAAACCTTTTTGAGTTGTTTTAAATGTAATTTAATGCTCTATTATATTATAATATTTTAACAAAAAGGATTTAAATTTTGTCATATCAAATAAAGAAGTTTAATCTTCAAAGAAAAGCCAAAGTTTTTAAGTTTTTACTTGAAAACTTTGATATAAGCATGAAAGATGCACAGCGATGGATAGATAAAAATCGTATCTCTCAAAATGGACAAATTATCAACAAAAAAAACTTTGAGTTATTTGGTGAAGTAGAAGTTTCAGTTTTTACTCCAAGTACTTTAGGACTTGAGCCAATTTTCCAGACATCCTCCTTTGCACTCTTTGATAAACCTTCAGGAGTCTTAGTGCATCCAGCAAATAGACTTACATCTTATTCACTAACACATGAGACAAAATTTCTTTTTGGATTAGAGTCAAATATTATCCATAGAATTGACAAAGAGACAAGTGGATTGATTATAGTTTCAAAAAACAAAAGTTGCGAAAAAGAGATGAAGCAACTTTTTGAAAATAGAGAAATTAAAAAGGGTTATATCGCATTAGTAAAAGGTAGAATTGACAAAGAACTTTTCATAGATTTACCTATATTAAAAAATAGAGAATTCTCAGAAATAAAATTAAAAGTGCATATAAGTGAGCAGGGCAAAGTATCTCAAACAATTATAAAGCCACTAAAATATTATAAAGAGTTAAATCAAACTCTTGTAGAAGCAATTCCAAAAACAGGAAGACAACATCAGATAAGAGTTCATTTGTTTCACGTGAAACATCCCATAATTGGAGACCCCATATATGGTGTTGATTTTGAAACAGCCGATAGCTATCTAAATGGAAAATTAGATAAACAAGAAAGAATTATAAAAACAGGAGGGAGTAGACTAATGCTTCATGCATCTTGGCTAGAGTTTAGCTATAAGAATAAATTCAAACTCTATTCAAAATCACATATCGAAAAGTTGTTTAATTTGATTTAATCTTTATCAAAAAAAACAGCTTTAATAATTCCTCCAACACCTACTATAAAGACCAATGAAATAAATACTATTTGAGCTATATCAAGCCAAGTCATTTTCTGTTTTCTCCTTTAATTGTCCACATGCAGCACTTATATCTAAGCCTTTTGATTGTCGAATTGTACATATTATCCCATGAGTGTTTAGATACTCTTTAAAATTTATCATATCTTTTTCATCTGGTCTTTTAAATGGCGAATTAGGGTAGGGGTTAAAGTAGATGAGATTTACTTTTGCTTTTATACCATGTAATAATTTCACAAGCTTTTTTGCACTTTTTAAATCATCATTTAAACCTTTCATAACAAGATACTCAAACATAACTCGTTTTCTTGAATCTATTGGAAAGTTTTTGACGGCATTTATAACTGATTGTATATTGTAGGCTTTATTAATAGGCATTAGTTTTTCTCTAAGTTCATCATCAACTGCGTGAAGAGAGATTGCCAAAAGCACACCTAAATCCATCTTTCCTAGTTTTTCAATTTGAGAGCTCAAGCCACTTGTTGAGATAGTTTGTCTTCTTGCCCCTATCTCTAAACCATCAGGGTCTTTAAATATCTCTATAGCTTTTACAAGATTTGTCATATTGTCAAGCGGTTCGCCCATACCCATATATACAATATTTACTCTTCTGTTTTGTGGTATGGAGTTATCTTTTTTGATTTGCAAAACTTGAGCTACTATCTCTCCTGATGTCAAATCTCTTTTAAACCCTCCTTTTGCAGTTAAACAAAATGCACATCCTATCTTGCATCCTACTTGGCTTGAAACACATATGGAATATTTTGTTTCAGATGTAATCTTTCCATCTTCATCAACCTGCTCTTTTTTCATCGGAAGCAAAACTGATTCTACTGTATAGCCATCTTTACATCTGAACAAATACTTTTTACTTCCATCAGAGCTAACTTCTATTTTTACGATTTCAAAAGGATTTATAACAAAGTTTTGTGATAGTTCTTCTTTTATTTCTTTTGGAATATTTTTCATATCATCAAATGAATCTACATATTTTTGATATATCCAGTGATATATTTGTTTTGATCGAAACGATGGCTTTACGATATCTGATAACTCATCTTTGCTTAAATCCAATATGGTTTTCATGTTTTTAACTCTTTATATTTATCCAACATATAAAAGGATAACAGCTCTTTTGCTTTATTGTGATTAGATACAAAATCTTTATGAGCATCTTTATCACAATAATTTGTCACAATAAATATACCAAGAAGAGGTATTTTAAACTCTTGTGCAACTCTTAAAACTGAAAAAAATTCCATATTTTCTAACTCTATATTGTTCTTTCTATAGCTTTTGCCAATAGATACATTAGTAGTAATATAGTTGCTAGAGTTTACGATATCCATTGTTTCACGTGAAACATTATTATCATGATAGGCTTCTATAACATTGTCTATAGGGGTATATGAACCACCTGACCAAAAAGAGTTTTCTATATTTGAACCAACAGAAGATTCAACTATATCAAACGGTTTATACTTACCATAACTCCCTGCACTTCCAACAAATATCAAAAAATCAGGCTTATCAAAAAGTGCTAATCTTGTCAAATTTATAGCACTTTCTATCAATCCAACACCTATTGGAGTTGCAAATTCAAATGTTTCATTATTCCCTGCACATATAACCATGGTTAAACCCTTACTGGTATTTTATTGTCTTTTAGATACCTTTTAAGATCCATTATATCAATCTCTCTAAAGTGAAATATAGAAGCGGCAAGTGCAGCATCAGCACCACCTTTTGTAAAAGCATCTTTGATATGTTCCATAGTCCCAGCACCTCCACTAGCAATAATTGGTATAGATATACAAGAGCTTACTGCAAGATTTAACTCATTATCAAATCCCTTCTTTGTGCCATCTGCATCCATTGAAGTTAGAAGTATCTCTCCAGCACCTCTATCATATACCTCTTTTGCCCACTCTATTGCATCAATGCCAGTATCTTTTCGTCCACCATTTAGATATATATTCCAAGAATTTCCAACTCTCTTTGCATCTATCGCTACAACTATACACTGTGAACCAAATCTCTTAGCTCCATCATTAATAAAATCAGGATTTTTGATAGCAGCAGAATTTATACTCACTTTATCACAGCCAACATTTAAAAGATTATAAATATCATCAAGTTTTCGAATTCCTCCACCAACAGTGAGTGGTATAAAGACCTCTTTTGCAACTTCTTCTACTATATGAACAATAGTATCTCTTTGTTCATGACTTGCAGTAATATCTAAAAATGTTAGCTCATCTGCACCCTCTTCATTGTATCTTTTTGCAACTTCCACAGGATCTCCTGCATCTCTAAGTCCAACAAAATTAACACCTTTTACAACTCTCCCTTTATCTACATCAAGACAAGGAATTATTCGTTTTGCAAAGTATTCCATATTAACCTTTTTTAATTTAACTTATTTTAACATAACAGCTATGAATATCATAATGTTTCACGTGAAACAATATTCATCGTAGAGCAGTGGATACTTCCGCCTTCCTCAATCAAACGAAGTGAATTTATCGGAATTATTTCACGAGTTGGAAAAAGTGATTTGAACAGTTTTATCATCTCTTCATCTTTTTTATCATCGTAAATCGGAAGCAAAACTGCATGATTTATAATCAAAAAATTTGCATAAGTTGCAGGAAGTTTTTGAAAATTTTTATATTTAGAAGAGGGCAAGGGAAGAGGAATAAGATGATAGTTTTTTCCATCATAAGTTTTGAAAGATTTTAATTGCTCTAGCATCTGTGGAAATCCCTCAACATAGACTATAGTTTTTGAATCTACAAACCTAGCCAAAGTATCTATATGAGCATCCGTATCATCTCCCTCTAACTCTCCATAATCTAACCACAATACCCGTTTTGTACCAAACAAAGTTTTAAACTTCTCTTCTATACCTGTTTTTGTCATAGAAGGATTTCTGTTTGGATTTAAAAGACATTTTGAAGTAGTAAGAATCGTACCTTGTCCATCACTATCAATAGAGCCACCCTCTAAAATAAAATCTTCTTTAATAAGCTCTGAAAGACTAAAATAGCATTTATCGTGCAGTTTTTTTGTAACAGCATTATCAAGCTCAGATGCAAATTTGCCTCCCCATGCATTAAACTTAAAATCAATCAGCTTCCGCTCACCATCTTCAAAAATAGATATAGGACCATAATCTCTTATCCAAGTATCATCTGTTTCAAGCTTGACAAATGAAATCTTATCGTGATAACAAAAAATAGATTTAGTAGCTTCAATATCATCACAAATCAAAATAAGTTTCTGTTTATAACTGATTGAATTAGCAATTCTCAAAAAAATAGATTTTGCAGATGCAAGGTCATTAGCCCAATCACTATTTTTATGAGGAAAACTTATAAGCACTGCATCTTGTTTTTCCCACTCAGCAGGTAGACGACGAGTCAATCTTGCACCATAAATGTAGAATCTATTAAAGTTATGATGTCAATCATTCTGTCATCATGATATTGAAGTACCTCGTTGCCTGAATTTACTTTTTTGTGAAATTTATCCATCACATTAAAGCTAGGACAACTGTTTGCTCCCCCATATGATTTACAAGCATACACAGCCCAAGATCTTGCTATCTCCATAGCTTCACTAAAATCATCTTCATCAAAATTTTTATTTCCATTAAGCGAAGAAACCATCCCTGAACAATATGCATCTCCAGCTCCAGTTGAATCAACAAATTCTTCACCAAGTTCAATCGGTCTAGCCATAAATATAGTCCGTTTTTTTCCTTTCATAAAACCGATAGAGCCAAATTTATCAAGAGTAATTACTCCAGAGATACCTAAAGATATCAACGAGTCAATTATAAATAAAAGAGAAGGGCTTTTTTTATCACACTTAAAAAAGTGTTTTGCTTCATAGATGTTTAACTGTAAAAAATCTATTGATTTTAAATGCTCTTTCCAAAACTCATATCCATATTCAATCTGAGCAGAACCAAAATTACAATAAATAACTCTTTTTTCATCTGAAAAGTACTTTATCGCAAAAATGGTGGATAAACTCAAACTATCTTGATTTAACTCTGCTTTATCATTGTGGATATGCCCTATAACAACCGTAGATATATTGTCAAGTCGTAAAATTTGTGATTTTAAAAATAGAAAGAAAAAGTTTTGATTGTTTTTATCTTCTGTCAAAATAGTCCGATGTTGCCCATGTGTCACAATGATAGAGCGAATAGTTGTAAGCTCCTTTATAAAAAAATTCTCACTTGAGATAAACTTATGAACCAAAGATAATGGATCACAATATTTCAAAAGAGTTTTTTGTATATTTCTTCCACAACTATCATCTCCAATATAGACAAGAGGATAAACAGATGCACCATAAGCCAAAAGCCTCAAAGCATAGTTTAGTCCACTTCCTCCATAAAGCTCTTCAATATCGACTAAGTTTTTAGATCCTTTTACAATATCAGATTTACTTTTAACGATATACTCTATGTTTGCACCGCCAATGACAGCGATATCTCCTTTAGTCACATAACTGCCTAAAACTTATAATGGACTCCAAAACCAAGTGTTAAAGCTGAAATATTATAATGTTCTATACCAGTTTGACTAAATGCAATCTCTATATTTCCAGTAACTGGTGGTAAATTCTCATCTATTGATTGCATATCAAACTCTACCCCACCACCTAAACCAAATCCTAGAGCGGTTTCAGTATCGATAGAGTAGTCATAAGTCCACATTCCAACACTTGCAAACCCATAAGTATGATAAATTTCATCTTGTGTAAGCTTATAATTTCCTCTAATCAAATATGTATTTACATTACCAAAAAATCCCAAAACTCCTTGTAAATTGATTTTATCTGAAATATCACTTCTTACACTAAGACCTATAGAGGGTAAAGATGTTTGAATACCCACCGACATATTTTTACTCTTTAAGGTATTTGAAAGTGTATCAGCTTGTAGATTATTAAAAGACAAGGTAGCAAAAGCAACTGCAACTAAACTCATTTTAATTTTTTTCATTATATTTTCTCCCGATAAATTAGGCTCATATTTTACCTATTATCTCTTAAATAAAAGTAAAATAAAGATATGTTTGTAAAAAATAGTTTCTTAACTTTAAAATTTATAATCATGTAAGCATTGTTAAAGTACAATGTCTCCTTTTATTGATGAAATTAGGATGGATAGATTTGATTAAAGCAAAAAAGAGGTTTGGTCAAAATTTTCTAAAAGATGAATCTGTACTTCAAAAGATCATCCAAGCGATGCCCAATGACAATTTAAAAGTTGTAGAGATTGGACCTGGCTTAGGTGATTTGACAAAAAGACTGTTACAAAAATGTGAGAAAATAACAGCTTTTGAAATCGACTTAGAGTTATGTGGTTATCTGCAAAAGAGATTTTCGGATGAGATTGAACAAAAGCAGTTAGAGTTAGTTTGTGATGATATTCTTAAACAGTGGAGCCAAGATGCACCGCTTGTAGATGAAAATTATCATTTAGTTGCAAACTTACCCTATTATATTGCTACCAATCTAATTCTAAAGGCACTTGATGATAAAAAGTGCCAAACGATTATCGTTATGATACAAAAAGAGGTCGCTCTTAAGTTTAGCTCCCGTGCGGGAGAAAAAAACTTTTCAGCTCTCTCAATCTTGGCAGATAGTGTGGCTTATACTGAAACTCTTTTTGATGTAAGTTCAGAATGTTTTGAACCAGCACCGAAAGTAACTTCAGCAGTTTTAAAATTGACAAAATTTTCAAATTATCTTGATGAAGATATAGAGAAAGCTCTTTTTGAAAATCAAAAAGAGTTAAATGATTTTAAAAGTTTTTTGAAGGTTGCATTTTCTGCACCTAGAAAAACTTTAATGAAAAATCTTGGACAAATTGTTAAAAAAGATGATTTGATTAAATATTTTGAAGATTTAGAGATAGAAGCAAAGCTAAGACCACATCAACTAAAAAGCGACAAATATCACCTATTGTTTAAAAAATTAAAATAATAGGAAAAAACTAATGGAAGAAAAGAACAACGAACAACCAAAAAAACAAGTTCCACAAAATACAAAACCCCAAGGAACCAACAACAATCAAAATCGCCCACAAGGACAACGACCAAATAAACCTCACGGACAACAAAAAAAAAGAAGAGGACCACCAAAATTTTCAGCGAAGCTTGGAAATCAACCGTGGGAAGTAGAGATAAAAGAGTCTATAACTGCAAATAAACTTGTCCACTCAAGAGCACTCCAATCTTACAATAAAATCAACACAAACACAGATGCAAAAATAAAAATCACTCCCCTAGGCGGACTAGGAGAGATTGGTGGAAACTTTATGGTTATGGAGACAAATACATCTGCAATTATCATAGATGTAGGTATGAGTTTTCCAACTGAGGATATGCACGGTGTAGATATTTTGATACCTGATTTTTCATATATTAGAAAGGTTCAAGATAAAATAGATGGCATAGTTATCACTCATGGACATGAAGATCATATCGGGGCACTAGCATATTTTTTCAAAAAATTTAAATTTCCAATTTATGCAACACCTCTTCCTTTAGGAATGCTTTCAAATAAATTTGACGAACATGGACTCAAAAAAGATAAAAGTTTTTTTAGACCAGTGGAGAAGAGAAAAATTTATAAAATAGGTGAATTTGAAGTAGAGTGGATGCATGTAACACACTCTATAATAGATGCATCTTCATTAGCTATCACAACCGAAGCTGGAACTATCATCCATACTGGAGATTTTAAGATTGACCATACTCCAATTGATGGTTATCCTACTGATATGCATCGTTTTGCACACTATGGAGAGAAAGGTGTTTTGTGTCTTTTGAGTGATAGTACAAACTCATACAGAGAGGGGATAACAAAAAGTGAAAGCTCTGTTGGACCTACATTTGATGGAATTTTTAAAAATGCAAAAGGTAGAGTTATTATGTCAACCTTTTCATCAAATATACATAGGGTTTATCAAGCGATTGAACACGGAATAAAACACAATAGAAAGATTTGCGTAATAGGTAGATCTATGGAGAGAAACTTAGATATTGCTATGGAACTTGGATATGTAAAACTAGATAGACGGATATTTATAGACCCAAATGAGGTAAGTAAATATAGCGATAAAGAAATTCTTATCGTAACTACAGGAAGTCAGGGTGAATCTATGAGTGCACTTTTCAGAATGGCAACGGATGAACATAGACATATTAAGATAAAACCAAGTGACCAAATAATAATCTCAGCAAAAGCGATTCCTGGAAACGAAGGTAGCGTTTCAAGAGTTTTAAACTATCTTATAAAAGCTGGAGCACAAGTGGCTTATCAAGACTTTAGTGAAATTCATGTGAGCGGTCATGCTGCAATAGAAGAACAAAAGCTTATGATTCGTCTATGTAAACCAAAGTTTTTTCTTCCAGTTCACGGAGAGTATAACCACATCCATAAACATAAACAAACAGCAGTAGCATGTGGTGTGAACCCTAAAAATATCTTGCTTATGAGCGATGGAGACCAAGTAGAGCTTTCGCCAAAGTATATGAAAAAAGTAGGTACAGTCAAAACTGGTAAAACTTATATAGACAACCAAATGAATAAACAGATAGATGATGATATCGTAAATGATAGACAAAATTTAGCAGAAGCTGGAGTTGTCATGATAGTAGCTCAAATCGATAAACAAAGTAGAAAACTTATCTCAAAACCTATTGTAAAAACTTATGGAATTGTACCAGATCGTAGAGATAAAGCATTTTCTAAAGAGATGGAAGACCTCTTAGATCAATTTTTAATCACTGCAAAACCAGAGATGTTTGAAGATAAAAGAGGAATAGAAAACGGAATAAGACAAGTTCTTAGAAAACATATATTTAGACAAAAGAAGAAATATCCTACAATAGTACCTACAATATTTTTGATGTAGTACAATTATGGATTATTCTAAAATAGCCAAAGATGTTTTGCAAACTGAAGCAAAAGAGCTAGAATTTGCATCTCTTAGGCTTGGAGATGAGATAGAAACAGCAGTTTCTCTCATAGCAAACTTAAAAGGCAAACTTATCATCTCAGGTGTCGGCAAAAGTGGACTAGTAGGTTCTAAAATGGCAGCTACTTTTGCAAGTACAGGAACAAGCAGTTTTTTTCTACATCCCACAGAAGCTATGCATGGAGATTTGGGAATGATTGGCAAAGAAGATGGACTTTTAGCCATAAGCTATAGTGGGGAGAGTGAAGAGCTTATCAAAATTCTCCCACATATCAAAAGATTTGATATACCACTTATTGCAATGGCAAAAGATAAAAACTCTACACTTGGCAAATATGCTGATGTTTTTTTACCAATTTTTGTTGAAAAAGAGGCTTGTCCACTTGGAATTGCTCCTACCTCTTCTACAACTTTAACTATGGCTTTAGGGGATGCATTGGCTATCTGCTTGATGCGTTATCGTGGATTTGAAAAAAAGGATTTTGCATCTTTTCATCCTGGTGGAAGTTTGGGGAAAATGCTTTTTATAAAGATAAAAGATATCATGAAAAAAAGAGATTTACCCATAGTGGAGCCAAAAACACCATTAAAACAAGCGATAGTTACCATGAGCGAAGGAAGACTTGGAAATGTTTTGATTGCAGAAAATGGCATACTTAAAGCGGTTTTAAGCGATGGAGATTTAAGACGAGCTTTGATGAGAGATGACTTCTCTATGGATGTAGACTCTATAACCTATGCAAGTTGCAATCCAAAATACACAACAGATGAAAATATGTTAGCAAGTGACGCTCTAAGACTCATAGAGGAAAATAAACTACAACATCTTGTCATAACAGATAAAAACAAAAATATAAAAGGGGTCTTGCATATACATGACCTTGTGGAAGCAGGAATAAAATGAACGAAAACAGCGAAGGCACAAGACTAAACAAATACATATCACACAACTCAAAATATTCTCGCCGTGAAGCAGATGCTCTCATAAAAGAGGGGAAAGTAAAAATGAAAGGCAAGGTTATAACAGACTTAGCTACCAAAGTTCAAAAGGGGGATAAAGTCTATATCCATGATAGATTTATGCATCCTAAAAACGAGTTTACAGTTATCGTTTATAACAAACTAAAAGGGGAGTTAGTAACAAAAAAAGATGACCGAGGTAGAAAGACTATTTATGAAAATTTATCGAGAAGATATCATCATTATATCCCAATTGGAAGGCTTGATTTTGCTAGTGAGGGGCTTATCATGCTTACTGATTCTCCAGTTATCGCTACTGCTTTGATGACAAGCCGACTTGAGAGAGTCTATTATCTAAAAATTAGGGGAGAAGTAACTTCTGCTATGGAAGCTGGGATGAAAGAGGGGTTAGTAGCTGAATTTGCTACAAAAGGTGCTCATGAAAAAAGTGAAATAGTTTCTATGGATTTTGCTCCTTTTTTATGGTACAAAGTTCAAAAAAATGATCGTAACTTTTCTAAACTCAAAGTATCTATATCAGAGGGCAAAAACAGAGAGCTTAGACGATTTTTTGGATATTATGGTTCTGAAGTAATGGATTTAAAAAGAGTAGAGTTTGGAGGAGTTAGTCTTGATATACCTCCAGGAAAGATGAGGTATCTTAGTAAAACTGAATACCATAGTCTACATACTTTTATGCAGGGAATCAAAAAATCACAAAACGATGAATGATTTTTCTAAGATTTTTAGACCACAAAGAATTGAAGATGTCATAGGACAATCTCATCTTTGTGATGAAAACTCAGCCTTTTATAAACTTCTAAAAAACAAAAATATCCCTCACTCTTTTTTTTTCGGTCCACCAGGAACTGGCAAAACAACTATGGCAAAAATCATTGCAAAAGAGATGGATTCCCCTTTTTATCTCCTAGATGCAACAAGTTTGAAAGTAGAACAATTTAGAAAGATATTTGCATCTCATAAAAACACATTTATAAAACCAGTAATCTTTATAGATGAAGTCCACCGTTTAAGTAAAACTCAACAAGAAGTTCTCTTAATCCCAATGGAAAATAATGAAGCGATAATTATCGGTGCATCCACAGAAAATCCTTACTTTTCACTAACAGCTGGAATTCGCTCTCGCTCTATGCTTTTTGAATTTAAATCACTTACAAATTTAGAGCTTAAAAGATTACTAGAAAAGGTAAAAAAAGAGGTTAATTTTACAATCAATGAAGATGCATTAAATTATCTTATCAGTTCTAGTGGAGGCGATAGCAGGGCACTTTTAAATTTACTAGAGTTTTCAATTAAAGTTGATAATCATATAACTCTTAAAAATTTAAAATCCCTGCGACCTACAATGCTAAAAGATGGTGTAAGTAGTGACGATACTCACTATAATCTTGCATCTGCTATGATAAAAAGCATAAGAGGAAGCGATATAGATTCATCCCTATATTATTTAGCAAGATTAATCGACGGTGGAGAAAGCCCTGAATTTATTGCAAGACGACTAGTGATATTATCAAGCGAAGATATAGGAAATGCAAACCCAAATGCACTAAATCTTGCCACAAGTACGATGTTAGCCGTCTCAAAGATAGGTTATCCGGAGAGTCGAATAATCCTTTCGCAATGTGTTATATACTTAGCATCTTCTCCAAAATCAAATAGTGCCTATATGGCGATAAATGAAGTTCAAAAATATGTAGAAAATGAAGATAAACTAGAAGTTCCAAACCATCTAAAAAGCCCAAGCCCAATAGGGTATCTATATCCTCATGATTATAATGGATGGATAAAGCAAAAATATCTAACAAAAGAGCTTAGTTTTTATAAATCAAAAGGAATAGGATTTGAAAAGACCTTAAATGAGTGGATAAAAAAGATAAAGGAAAATTGATGATAGGTTATTTATATGATAGTGATTTTTCACTACATGATACGGGAGAGCATTTAGAAAATAGGCACAGAACAGAATCCATAGACGAAATGGTGAAAGAAAAATATGAACTCATTCACATACCAACTAGAGTTGGAGATAAAGAGGAACTTTGTGCAGTTCATGATATAAGCTATATAGATTGGATAGAAAATGGTTATGAAAATGGTATTAGAAATATCATAAGTGCTGATACGATAGTAAGTTCAGAAAGTTATGATGTGGCACTAAAAGCTGCAACAAGTACCAAAAATGTCATCACAGCTTTTAAAGAGGGGATAATCAAAAAAGCATTTTTAAACCTCCGCCCACCAGGTCATCATGCAGAGGTTATCACAGGGCAGGGCTTTTGTATCTTTAACAATATAGCTATGATGGCTAGATATGCTCAAGATATAGGGTATAGAAAAGTTTTGATTATCGATTTTGATGTGCATCATGGAAATGGTACACAAGATATATTTTATGATGATGAGAGTGTATTTTTCATAAGCTTTCATGAGAGAAACAACTACCCATTTACAGGATCAGAAGATGAGAAGGGAGGAGGATTTACAAAAAACATCCCATATAAAGACAATATAGAAGATGATGAGTTTTTAGCTCTATTTGAACAATTACCAAAAGATTTTGATTTTGATATAGTGCTTGTTTCTGCTGGTTATGATTTGATGAGTGATGAACTAATATCTAGTGCAAATATTTCATATGAGGGATTGTCTAAAATGGTTGAAAAAATTTTAGAGTTTACAGGTGATAAACCTATCGCTTTTTTGCTTGAGGGTGGTTATAATATAAATTCACTTGTTAAAAGTGTAGATATAACGATAGAAAATATGGTAAATTACTCCCAATAATTTTGCTTCGCTTTTACAGATATAAGTTTGTAATTTTTAGTATCAACTTTTCCACTCTCTTTAATGCTAAATTTTACAGCGGTCAATTTTCCGCCATATACACAACCTGTATCTATACCGATGGAATATTTATCTATCTTTGGCTCATCAAAAGGGTGATGACCAAATACGATAAAACCTTCTCCTCCTTCATAGAGTTCTGACCAAAATTTATATCGTCCTTCAAAATCATCCCAAGGAATTGACTCTAAATCAAGATTTAAATATCTCAAAAGTGTAATCTGTTTTTTGGTTTTTCTATCTAAATCTTGATTAAGTTTTACATCATTCATAATACCTGCATGGATTATTGTAAGATTGGAAAATTTTAAAAAATATGGCAATGAACTTAGATATTTAAGTTCATTTTCTGTAATCTTTAAAACAGTATCTCTCTCATGGGGCTTTATAGTTTTGAGGTATTTTTCTCCCTCTTTTAAGTATCTTTTATAAAGTTTTATAATTTTAACTTCATTATTTCCTAAAATACAAGAGATATCTTGCTTTAACAAATAATGTAAAGTTTCAATCGAATATGGACCTTTATTTAAAAAATCACCAACTGAGACCTCTATATCATCGGGTTTTAAATCTACTTTTTTTCTAAGCGCTTTAAATTCATCAAGACAACCGTGAATATCACCATATACTACAATACTTTTCATCCTTGCAGTATAAAGTTTTTATATTTAGAGTTTGCTATTTCCATCGTTTATAAGATGTTTACTACTTTGTGAATCTGGATTTTCATATGTATAATAGAGAGATAAACAACTTTTTTTATCTCTTTTTAACTCATCTTTGCTTAATTCATCAAAATTTAATGGAAGCATCTTTTTATGTTCAATATAAACTTTTAATCTCTGTGTTGTATTTAATACTTTTCCCTTAAATAGAGTTTTGGTTAAAAGTTCTTCTTCCATATCTTCACTTTTATTTCTATAAAGTATATAGTCACGACAAGTATAAATCCCCAAAAGCTCTCTATCAAGTTTTACCCGCTTATCAACAGAAGCGTCAACTGGAAGATTTAGTATATTTTCAATTTTTATAGCAGCTTTAAAAAACATATCTCTTTGAAATGGATTATCTTCATACTTACTTAACACAAACTCTTCTACATCATCCCTTACTTTATTGTTGTTTTGATCTAAATCTTGAGCTATGTACCTATTTTTATCACTTAGGCTTACCAAAACTTTTAAATCTTGTAACCATTGATTTTGAGTAAAATCTAAATTTTTATCTGATGCATTTAGGGTAAGTAAAGATCCAACTAAAACTGTTGTATAAAAAAACTTTTTCATATAATTTTTCCTTGCTAAGTGACTTGTTATATAAAGTATACAAGTTTTTTTTACTTATAGGTAGTTTAACTATATTATTTTTTAATTTTTTAATTTTTTTGTTACTTATAGTTGCAAAGGTATAAAATATTAATTGATATAAGAGGTTTTTTTTAAAGTTATCTTAGCTTATGTATATTTTTTTTACCAAGTTTAAAGATACTTGAAGCAGACTCCTCATAAAGACCTCTTTCATCTTCTATGATGATATCTGCCATAGAATAAGAATAATTAAAATCATACGATTTTTTATTTTTATTAGCAGATGAAGAGTATAAAAAATCAAATTGTTTTAAAAACTCTGCATGATGAGGCTCTTTTACGACTCTTATCGCTTTTTTATTTGGATATAAAAAACTTATTTTACTGGCTCTTCTAATCTGTTTTTTATATTTCTTTGGAATTCTAGTAAGTTGTTTTAATTTTAAATAGGAGTCAACACAAATTAAAAATGGTTGGTTTATATCTCTACATTTAGCTTCTGAAAGTAATTTAGAATCAGATGATACAAACCCTACGGTAGTATCCGTTTGGGCTAAATATATCAATTTAAGTAGTCTTGAAGTGCTTTTGGCTCTAATACTGTATCATCAGATTTAATAGCTGCTATGGCTTGACCTGCTGCAAGAGCTGCTGCGATAGTTGTAAAATAAGGTATATTAACTCTTATCACACTTTGCCTTATCTGTTTTGCATCATCTTTAGATTCACTCGAATCACTTGTATTTATGACAAGCTGTATATTATTGTTTCTAATTTTATCTTCTATGTTTGGTCTGCCTTCACTAATTTTGAATACTTTTTCAGATGCAATTCCTGCATTTTTTAAAGCATTATGTGTACCGTCAGTTGCCACTATGTTAAAGCCAATAGATACAAATGTATCTCCAATCTCTTTGGCAAACTCTTTATCATTATCACTAAGTGAAACAAAAACTGTTCCTTCAATTGGAAGAGCATTATCACTTGAAAGCTGACTTTTTGCAAAAGATAGAGCAAAATTATCACTAATTCCCATAACTTCACCAGTTGATTTCATCTCTGGACCCAAAATCAAATCTGCACCTGAGAGCTTTTTAAATGGAAAAACTGCTTCTTTTACTGAGACATGTCCTCTGTCTTTTGGCTTATAAATTCCATTTTCATTATAAACTATGCTAAACTTGTCATAAAATTCTAACGCCTCTTTTAAATTTCCCTGATACATAACACGAGTTGCCACCTTTGCCATAGGAATACCAGTTGCTTTGCTCACAAAAGGTACTGTACGGCTTGCTCTTGGGTTTACTTCTATCATATAAACTTCATCTTGATAAACGGCAAACTGGATATTTAAAAGTCCTTTGATTTGAAGTCCTAAAGCAATATCTTTTGTCTTTGACTCTATCTCTTTTTGAATCTCTTTTGACAATGAGATAGGAGGAAGCGTACAAGCACTATCTCCACTATGTATTCCAGCCTCTTCGATATGTTGCATTATAGCTCCAACATAGACTTCATTTTGGTCACAAATTGCATCTACATCTACCTCAATTGCTCGATCTAAAAATTTATCGATAAGAACTGGAGAATCGTGGCTAACACTCACAGCTTCGTCCATATATTGGCTAAGTTCTCCATCATTGTAAACAATTCTCATAGCTCTCCCGCCTAAAACATAGCTTGGTCTTACAAGTACAGGATATTTAATGATATTTGCTATTTTTAATGCCTCTTCTTTGGTAACTGCACTATCGTTTTCAGGTTGTTTTAATTTTATAGACTTTATAAATGCCGAAAATTTTTCTCTATCTTCAGCAAGGTCAATAACCTCCGCAGTCGTACCAATAATCTTAGCACCCATACTTGTTAAATCTTTTGAAAGCTTCAAAGGTGTCTGACCACCAAAATGAACAATAACCCCATCAGGATTTTCATACTCAATTACATTTCTAACATGTTCAAAATCAATTGGCTCAAAATACAATATATCACTTGTATCATAATCAGTAGAAACTGTCTCAGGATTACAATTGTACATAATAGTTTGAACACCCATATCACTTAAAGCAAATGAAGCATGAACACAGCAGTAATCAAACTCAATACCTTGTCCAATTCTATTTGGACCGCCACCGATTATCATCACTTTTTTGTCATTTGTTACAACTCTTTGTTTTTCTACTTCATTTATCTCTGTTGTAGAATATAGATAAGGAGTTAGGGCTTTAAACTCTGCTGCACAGGTATCTACTTCATTATATGTTAAATTTATTTTATGCTCTTTTCTTGCACTATAAACAATATTTTCATCAACTCCTATGAGATATGAGATCATCTTGTCTGAAAAACCATAGCTTTTTGCAACCCTTAGATTCTCTTTATCTTTTAGTATAGAGTTATCAACACTTTTTTCAAACTCTATAATCTCTTCTATTTGATATAAAAACCATCTATCAACTTTGCAACATTCATATATTTCATCAACACTAAGGCCTTCTCTAAAAGCTTGAGCAATATATAAAATCCTGTCACAATTTGGACGACGAAGCTCTTTTTTTATAAACTCTATGTCTGCATCTATATGGTTAAAACCTATCAAATCAGTTTCAAGAGAGCAGAGTGCTTTTTGCAAAGACTCTTTAAAAGTTCTCCCCATACTCATAATTTCTCCAACACTTTTCATTGAAGTCGAAAGGGTTGAATTTGATTTTGGAAATTTTTCAAAAGTAAATCGTGGAATTTTTGTAACAATATAATCAATTACTGGCTCAAAAGAGGCAGGAGTACCCGTGATATCATTTGTAATTTCATCAAGAGTGTAGCCAACTGAGAGCAGTGTCGCAACTTTAGCGATAGGATAACCTGTAGCTTTACTTGCAAGTGCAGAACTTCTACTAACTCTTGGATTCATCTCTATTACAGTCATTCTACCATTTTCTGGATTGATTGCAAACTGAACATTACTACCACCCGTATCAACACCGATTTCTCTTAAAATCGCAAATGAAGCATTTCTCATATGCTGATACTCTTTATCTGTAAGAGTAAGAGCTGGAGCAACAGTGATACTATCTCCAGTATGCACTCCCATTGGGTCAAAGTTTTCGATAGCACAGACAATTATGCAGTTATCGGCACTATCACGAATAACTTCCATCTCATACTCTTTCCAACCAAGAAGCGACTCTTCGATAAGAATTTCATTTATAGGACTAGCTTCTATTCCAAGCTGTGCTAACTCTTTATACTCATCAATGTTATAAGCAACTCCGCTTCCTCCACCAGCTAGAGTAAAAGAGGCTCTAATGATTAGAGGAAAACCTATCTCTTTGGCAGCGATTAATGCATCTTCAAGATTGTAAGCATATCTACTAATAGGCAAATCCATGCCAATTTTTATCATACACTCTTTAAATGCTTGTCTATCTTCTCCTTTATGAATAGCATCTGGATGAGCTCCTAAAAACTCAACTCCATCAAGCATGCCTTTTTTATGCATACTCATAGCAACATTTAGAGCAGTTTGTCCACCCATAGTTGGTAAAACTGCATCTATTTTTTCTTTTTTAATAATTCTCTTTATCACCTCTTCATTTATCGGTTCTATATATGTACGATGAGCAAATTCTGGATCAGTCATAATTGTTGCTGGATTAGAATTTATTAAAATGACACGATAGCCAAGCTCTTTTAATGTTTTTGCAGCTTGAGTTCCTGAATAGTCAAACTCACAAGCTTGTCCGATAACAATAGGTCCTGAACCTATCAATAAGATGTTTTTAATATCTTCTCTTTTTGGCATAAAAATCCTTGTATAATTCTTTTATAGTATATCAAATAGTTGTTTACAAAGTAGGCTTTCCTAAATCTACAACATAAAGAAAATTTGGTTTTTTTACTTTCATATAAGGTTCTACTACAGCTATTTTATAAATATTTTTCACTTTTATGTCAACCACCTTTCCAACTTTTATACCTTCATAAAAAAGTCTATCAGCTCCGCTGGTAACCACTTCATCACCTATATTGATATCTACAAGGGAGGGAATATATTTTATTAGTAAATTTTTTTCATTTCCATATATCACACCAAGGTGTTCATCTTTCCCTATCAAAACAGAAAAAATAACTTTTTTATCAAGTTGCAAATGAGCCAAAGGCTTATCAAATTTTGGATAGACAATACCTGCTGTAAAATCTTTATGAATTAAACCATAACTGGCATTTTTTTCATATGAGGGAAACTCAAGCCACATTTTAAAAGGGTTATCTAGTTTTTCATAAGCAATTACCCTTGATAGATGAAGCTTTGGATTATAAGCTGTAAGATTTGATTCATCCAAAAGTTGATTTAGTTTTGCTGCAAAAAGTGCAGAAAGTTCAGCCGTAGGTTTTAATATTTCTACCTGTTTTTGTAATAATTTAATCTGTTGTTTTTGTCTAAAATGTCTTTGTATACTACTATTTACTCTATAACTTTGCTCAATAAAAAAAACTCTTATTTCATTTGAAAATTGAAGAACTTGACTTTTTAAATAGTTTGAATAGTTAAGTGAAAAAACAATTAATACAAAAAAAGTAAGTCCAAAGATGAACTTTCTTTTAATCATTTGCTTGAATTTGTTGTAAAAGCTCTATCTCTTCGAGCATTCTCCCTGTTCCTTTTGCAACGGCAAGAAGAGGCTCTTCTGATATATATACAGGAAGTTTTATAAGTTTGCTAAGATAACTATCAAGACCTCTAACTAAAGCTCCTCCACCTGTTAAAACTATACCATTTTCTACAATATCCCCTGCCAAATCTGGCGGTACTACTTCTAAAACTTGCTTTACTGCTTCACCTATCTCTTTAAGTGGTTCACTGATAGCATCCCTAACATCTTTGCTTGTAATTTCAATTCTTTTTAACAATCCTGTAATTTGATCACGACCTTTAATTTGCATCTTCATCTCTTTTTCAGGGGCAATTGCAGTAGCAATCTCTATCTTTATCTCTTCTCCTGTGCGATCTCCGATGAGTAGATTAAATTTCTTTTTTACATACTCAACTATAGCTTGGTCAAATTTATCTCCACCAACTCTAATTGACTTACTTTTTACAAGTCCGCCAAGAGAAATTACTCCAATTTCAGTTGTTCCGCCCCCTATATCTATGACCATGTTTCCTCTTGGGTCATGTATAGGAAGTCCCGCACCAATTGCAGCTGCTTTTGGCTCTTCGACAAGTATCACATCTCTTGCTCCTGCATTCATTGCTGATGTTTTTACTGCTTTTCTCTCAACTTGAGTTAAGCCGTATGGAACACATATAATAATTCTAGGTCTTATAAAACTATTTCTTGAGTGTGATTTTTGTATAAAATATTTAATCATCTTTTCAGTAGTTTCAAAATCTGCTATAACACCCTCTTTAAGAGGTCTAATTGCCTCAATATTTTCAGGAGTTTTCCCTACCATATCTTTAGCCTCTTTTCCAACGGCAAGAAGTCTTCTTTTACCTGAACTACTTACTTGCACAGCAACCACAGAAGGTTCATTTATAACAATACCTCTCCCCTTTACTATAACAATAGTATTTGCAGTCCCTAAATCAATACTCAAATCATTTGAAAACATGCCAAGGAGCTTACTAAAAAACATTATGCACTCTTTTTAGCAGGCTTAATATAAATAGGCTTTGCTGTCTTTTTAATAACATTTTCTGTTATTAAAACTTCATAACCAGCAAGTTCAGGAAGCTCATACATAACATCTATCATAACCTCTTCCATAATCGTTCTAAGTCCTCTCGCACCTGTTTTTCTCTTTAGTGCCAATGCTGCAATTTCAAGCAAAGCTTCATCCTCAAAATTTAACACTACATCGTCAATTGCAAAAAGTTTTTGATACTGTTTAACAATCGAGTTTTTAGGTTCAGTTAAAATTTTAACCATATCTTCTTTGCTAATTTGCTGAAGTGTTGTAACTGAATGAAGCCGCCCTATAAGCTCAGGAATCAATCCATAAGATACAAGATCATCAGGCTCTACAAATTCTAAAAGCCCTTCCTCTTCATCTTTTCCTCTTTTTTCCTGATTAAATCCTAGAACATTGCTACCAAGTCTCTTTTTGATTATATCACTCATCCCATCAAATGCACCACCGCAGATAAAAAGAATATTTGAAGTATCAATTTGTGAAAACTCTTGATTTGGATGCTTTCTCCCACCTTTTGGCGAAATATTTACCATCGACCCTTCAATGATTTTCAAAAGTGCCTGCTGTACGCCTTCACCTGAAACATCTCTAGTAATCGAACGATTTTCACCCATTCTTGCTATCTTGTCAATTTCATCTACAAAAACTATACCTCTTTGAGCTTTTTCAACATCATTATCTGCAACTTGAAGGAGTCTAGTGAGAATATTTTCCACATCTTCTCCAACATAACCAGCTTCAGTTAAACTTGTTGCATCTGTGATAGCAATTGGTACATCTAAAAATTTAGCCAGAGTTTGTGCCATCAAAGTTTTTCCGCTTCCAGTTGGTCCTATGAGAAGAATATTTGATTTTTGTATCTCAGTATCATCTTTAACCATATGTTGTTTAAAAATTCTTTTGTAGTGGTTATAAACACCTACTGCAAAAACTTTTTTAGCATCATCTTGACCAATAACAAAATCATCTAAAACTTTCTTTAACTCTTTTGGTGTAAACAAGTTCATATCAAGGTCAATTTGTTCACCCTCCTGCTCCTCATCTCCAAAAAATATTTTATATGCTGAAATTACACAATTTTCACATATATAAATTTTTTCTCCAGCTAAAAGCCTATTATCTACGCTCTCTTTTGCTTTACAGAAACTACATTTTCTTGGCATTTCTACTTCCTCTCATACGGTACTCCTCTTTTTGTCGTCATTATAAACTCGCACAACTGCTTAACTTTTTCATTATCACTATCAGCTATCAAACTCTTGGCACTATTTTTTATTCCTTCACTAGATCTAAAAAGTATTTTATATGCACTAATCAATGCTTCTGTATCGATTTTTTCAAACTTTCTCCTAATACCTACCAAATTTAAACTCTTAACAACAGCTCGATTTCCCTCTGCTAAACAAAATGGGGGAATATCCTGAGTAACAGCACTAGCTCCTCCAATCATCGCATAATCACCAATATGTACAAATTGATGAACTGGTGTATGCCCACCGATAACTACATGACTTCCAATAACTGCATGTCCTGCAAGTGCTACATTATTTGCAAAGATATTGTTATCACCTATAATACAATCGTGTGCTACATGAGTATATGCCATAAAAAGATTATTATCACCTATAATAGTTTCACCCCTGTCATCTTCAGTTCCTGGATTAAAAAATGCAAATTCTCTGATTGTATTATTTTTTCCAATAATAAGTTTAACATCTCCTCCACGAAATTTTAAATCCTGAGGAATAGAACCAATAGCAGCATTTTGAAAAACCACTGTCTCTTTTCCAATATCAGTATTACCGTGAATTTGAGCACCTTGGCATATCTTTACGCCTTCAGCAATTTTTGCATCTTTTGAGATAAAAGTATAAGCACCAATAATTGCATCTGAACTAATCTTTGCACCATCTTCAATAATTGCTGTTGGATGGATATTGCTCATCATTTATCCACAATCATTGCTTTTAATTCAGCTTCTGTAGCTAGTTTTCCATCTACAGATGCTTCGCCTTTAAGAACCCAAATAGCACCTTTTTGTTTTATGACTGTTACTTTATATTCAAGTCTGTCGCCTGGTTTTACAGGTGCTCTAAATTTGCACTTGTCAATACTCATAAAATAGACTACTTTTTCAGAAGATTCTTCTTGTTCCTCTTCATCCATACTTTTAAATGCCAAAATTCCACCAGCTTGGGCTAAGCCTTCTATAATCATAACCCCTGGATAGATAGGATGTCCTGGAAAATGACCTTGAAAAACATTTTCACTTATTGAAACATTTTTATAAGCGGTAATTGACTCCCCAGCTTTGATATCTATAACCCTATCTACAAGTAAAAAAGGAAATCTGTGAGGTATAATTTTTTGTATCTCTACTACATCTAACATGTGAGCTAACTCCAATGATTTATTAGTGTGCTAATCTTAGCCAAAAGTTACTAAAGACTCTCTTGTATCTTCGTAGGTTAGGGCATTGAGAAAGAGTTTGTACTTTGAATTTACTTTAATATCTTTAAGTACAATAATCGGTGAAAATGTATAATTATTATAAACTATTTTATTTCTTAGGAGTATTTCTTCTTCAAATGTAGGTGGAAAATCTATAATATCTTGAATGTTATGATAAGTTGATTTTAATAGTTTGTTAAATGTACTAAGAGTTATAAACTTTATACTCTCTCTATTAGCAAAATAAATATCTTTAATTTTATACTCTATTTTTATTTTTTGAAATTTTCTTTTCAAGATAGAATAATTAAGAAAATAAGATGGTAAAACTTCATTTTCACACTTAACATAAGCCATAAAAAGTCTATAGTTCAAAAAACTATCTCGAATTATCTTATATTTTTCGCCTTTTTCTTCTAGCTCTATTCTCTTTTTGTAAAGCTCTATCTTCTCTTCAATTGATTCTGGTTGAATCTGTTTTGATATTGGCGAAAAAAGCTCATCAGCCACTCTTCTTTGCCCCTCTCTTTGCCGAGTCAAAGCATAAATGCATCCACAGTAATCTTGATGATAAAGCATATCTTTTTTAGCCAAAGCAAACTGTTCTTGAGTCCCTCCACCTTTTCTAAAATCAGGTGCTACAAAATCTACACCGTATGAATGTTTTATATTTTCACCAACAGCTTTAAGTTGTTCTATTGATTTTTTGGGACTTGTCAAAAGAGTAGTTGTTATAGAAGTTTCACCAAGTTTTACTGCCTCTTTTGCCGTAATTTGGAGACGATTATCAAAACAGATATCACATCTTGCACCTTTTTCTGGTTCATTTTCAAACCCTCTTACAGCATTAATCCAACCTTCATAGTTATACTCTCCTTCAATCAACTCAATATTAAGCATTTTACAACTTCTCTTCACATCTAAAAGGCGGAGTTGATACTCACTATAAGGATGTATATTTGGATTATAAAAAAAACTTATAAGTCTTTCATCTGGATATGCATTTTGAAGCTTTTGTAAAAAGAAATGACTATCCACCGAACAGCAGATATGAACTAGCATCTAACTTTGCAACTCTTCTAATTTCTCTTTTACAGCCTCAACATGCCCTTTTACCTTCACTTTATCCCACCCTGCTACAATTTTTCCATCGGGAGAGATAATATATGTAGTTCTTACTACTCCCATATATTCTCTTCCCATAAACTTTTTTAATTTCCAAACATCGTAAATCTGGCAAAGCTCTTTATCCTCATCAGCTAAAAGAGTTATCTTTAACTTCTTCTTTTCTATAAAGTTTCTATGTTTTTTAGGGCTATCAGGACTAACTCCTAAAATCACCGCATCTAACTCTTCAAATACTGCTAAAGCCTCTGTAAATCCACAAGCTTGTGTTGTGCATCCTGGAGTATTATCTTTTGGGTAAAAATAGAGAATTACCCATTTTCCACTCAAATCTCTTAAACAAATCTCTGTTTCATCTTGATTTGGCAAACAAAACTCTGGTGCTTTTATTTCTACGTCTAACATATAAACTCTCCTAACAAATTACAATTGATTTTATTTCAGTAAACTCTTCCAAAGCATATTTTGGTCCCTCTTTTCCGATGCCACTTAGCTTGTTTCCACCATAAGGCTGTATATCAAATCTGATTGTTGGTATATCGTTTATCACAACACCGCCACAATCAAACTCTTCTATCGCTCTTTTAGCAAGAGATAAATCATTTGTAAATATAGAGTATTGAAGTCCATAAGGAGAGTTGTTAATTTTGCTAAGTGCAACATCAAAATCTTCTACCTTTACAACACTTACAATCGGTGCAAATACCTCTTCACACACAATTTGCATCTCATCTGTAACTTTACTCATAACAGTTGGAGGAAATATTTTCCCATCACTCTCTCCACCACTGAGTGCAACTGCCCCTTCTGCAATAGCACTTTGAACCCAATTTTGGGCTCTTTGTGCTGACTCATCATCTATAAGCGGTCCCATAAAAGTATCATCATCATAGGGATTTCCAATAATCAATGCTTTTGCTTCATCAGCTAAAATCTGTGCAAATTCATCAGCTATATCTTTGTGGGCATAAATCCTTTGAAGTGAGATGCAAACTTGTCCTGAATTTGCAAATGCACCAACAACACATTTTTTTGCAACACTTAAAAGATTTGCACTATTATCTATATAAGTAGCCGCATTTCCTCCAAGTTCTAGTGATACTTTTTTAATTCCAGCTTGTCTTGTTATGATTTCGCCAACAGGGACACTTCCTGTAAAACTAACAGCTCTTGGAATGGAGCTTTTTACAAGGGTCGAACCAACCTCTGCATCTCCATAAACCAAACTTAGTGCATTTGGACTTCTATGTTTGCTTTGTATAAAAAGTTTAGCAAATTTATAAGCCGTTAGAGGAGCTTCTGGAGTTGGTTTTAAAACTATACTATTTCCAGTGAGGAGTGCTGGAGCTAATTTGTGAGCTATGAGATTTAACGGAAAGTTAAAAGGAGTTATAAGTGTTGCTACACCGATGGGAACTCTTGTAAAATAACTTATAGTTTTTCTTCCACTTGGCATCGCATCTGAACTAAAAGTCTCCCCTCCTTGCTCAATCGCAGCTGAGACACTAAGTCTCAAAGTTTCTATGCATCTATCTACTTCAATTCTTGCAAATTTTATAGGTTTTGCAACTTCATCAGTTATAGTTTTTGCTATATCTTCTCTATTTTTTCTTAAGCTTTCTATCACATCTTCTATCCACAAGATCCTTTGACTTAATGGAATTTGTCGATTTTCTTTAAAAGATTTTTCTGCAATTTTCAAAGCTTCATTGGCATCACTTGCATCACAAATAGGAAATGTTGCAACAACCTCTTTTGTATAAGGGTTTACAATTTCACCAACTTTTGTCTTTGTAGTTTCGATATCACCAAAAAATATTTTAGCTTCCATTATACATCCTTGTTTAATATCTTTGATTTTGCAAGTGCTTCTTCAATTTCAGATTTTTCTATATCTCCGCTAATTTCCAATTCAACTACACCATCGGTTCCACTAACTTGCATATCTTTAACCTTTGCCTTTGTATCATCACTCATACATTCACACTGACCTGTTGCACAATTTTCTACCATTTTCACGATATTTTGTTTTTGAACATCCCCTGTAAATGATATTTTTACACCTTTTGCTGTTTGCTGTACTTCTCTTGTCATATTCTATTCTCCATTTGAGATTTTTATCTTAATTATACCATACTCTCTAACCAACTCTCTTTTTCACCATTTTCATCTACAATTTGCCCCATATCTTTATGTAAATTCCAATAATAATTTACAAAATATTTCACTCCATCATCTATTGGCATAAAATATTTACCATCTTTTTTAGTATATTTATAGAGAAATTCTGATGCATCTTTTTTATTTAGATAGTGAAGAGCCAACTCTTTATAAGTTTGTAGATACCAAGCTTTTATCCTCTCATATGCATCCTCACTCATATCAATCTCTAGCCTGTTTTTAAACTTTAAAACTCTTGATTCAAAAAGTCCACTAAGATGTATCAATCCCTCACAATAGTATGGTTCAACTTCTCCAGTCTCTCTCCAAGCAATGAGTCCTATCGCTCTTTTAACAACATCACTAAGTATCTGGTATTTTAGATTCTCTTTCTCTTTTAAGAAAAATGCTACTAAACCACCTGTTGTTGCTTTGAACTCCTCTATATTTTTGAAGTTTCCATTTTTATTCATTATAGTTTCTGTATCTTCATCAAGCCACAAAATATGTCCATATTCGTGACCTATTGTTGAGATATTGTAAACATCATGCCAGATATTTGGCTTGTTAAATAAAACTTCTCTATTTTTATTTAAAAACTCTTCGCTAAATATCTCTTTTTGTATTTTCATAAATGGTTTAGCTCTTGAAGATTCAAGTACATTATCTGCAAATGCAAATATTTTTTTACCTTCCTCTTTTGTTACCACTTCATCATTTGGCACAACTTGGGCTGAAAACAATCCACAAAACTCAGCTCCATAATAAAGAGCTGGACGACCAAGATATAGCTGTACTCTGTCTGTATTTGCCAATGATCTTTCATAAATTTTTCTATGTTTGTCTGAATTAATTTGCTCAAATATCTCTTTATACATAGATTTTACACTCTCTTTAACATCTCCTGAATGGCTTTGTGGGTTTATAATTCTAAGATCCCACTCTAATGCTACCGCCTTTTTATAGTGGTCTTCATAATATTCTAACGGATGTCCTATCTGTAAAGGAACAGTTATTTTCATCCATTTTCTATCTACATCTGCCCATTTTGGGATAAGTTTTGAGGTATCTTGCTCACTCAAGGCCTCTATAATAGCTTGTAGATAACCTAAATGCTCCTCTTTTTGGTTAAAGATTTTATCTTCTAGTTTTGATAGAGTGTTTTTAAAATTTTTAAGTGCTTTTACGGACTCTTTCACTTCATTTTCAAATGCCGTGCTATAAGGTAGGGATTTAAAACTTCCATCTTCTTGCTTAACAAGTACCGAATAAGAGCGATCTCCTTTTCCGCCATCATGCCCTATGTCGTGAAGCTCTTTTTCATTTAGCATCTGAAAGATTTTCTCTTCATCACCATTAAAGTCTCTATAAAGCTCTCTATTTACTCCATTTATGATTTGTGCCGTCCAACTTGATTGCCACAAACTAAATGTAACTCCTACTTCGTGAACTCCTCTAAAAATTGTTCTATAAAATGGAGATAAAAGCTCTTTTTTTTCTATCTCATTAACTAAATTTTGGTGTACTTTTAGATGAAACTTAGCTACCCAAAGATAGGCTTGTTCTTTCTTTTTTATTATCTCTTCTTCATTAAAATTAGCTTTTTGAAGAGATTGTGTGAGTGTGTCATCACGAAGAGATACAAGCCTTGAAACCACTGCCATTTGATTCTCTTTATCTATTTCTAACTCTAACTCTTTTAAAAACTCATTTATAAATCTCTTTTTTTTTAAATCTGGATTTTCACTTAAAATATCATAATAACTACTTATCTCTTTTTGATTATTTTTGATTATCTGATAAATCTCTTGTAAATCTTTAAAAAAATCCTCTTTCATATCTACCATAATTAAACCTTTTTATGAAAATGACGATGATTATACCTAAGAAGTAAAAAAATATAAAGAGTATTTATGACAAATAACAGTTTACTAATAGCAAATTATATGAACCACGCCTATATAGAGTCTCAAATAGAGAGATCAAAAAATTATAATTCACACTTATGTGCAATAAAATTTGAGTTAAAATTCATCCCTAATGAAGCAGATAAATTTAAAGAAATCATAAGTTTTATGTATGCTTTTTTGGGCTACACTTCAATAACCAATGAGGGAGGGAATCATTTTATAATTTTTTTACATGAGAGCAAAATACATAATGTAGTTATGACAATAAAAAATATGCTTATGAGTGTGAAAATTAAATTTGGTATCAATATACATAATGTCGGTATCACTGCTTATGATTCAAGTGATGATAAAAATTCTCTGATTGAGAGAGTTCATACATTTTTTATGAAATCTAAAGTCTCTAAAAATATTGATGTCTATTATGGAACTAAATTTTTTGAGTTTAGCCACTGTAGTGACTCTGATAATATACAATCTATTTATACTCAAGAGCCAAATCTTAACCTTTATGGATTTTATAAAGAAGCCCCTTTAATGAGCAAAGTCAAAGTTGTAGATTATTCAGAGGGTTCACTTAAAGTTAATGCAAACCAAGAGTATCTTCCTTTTTTAAAGAAACAAGAGTATGTTTATATTGAACATGCAATGATACCAGACATTATGAGAGCTGATATTATTAAAATTAATTTTAATAATGGAATGATAACACTCGATAATATGAAGTTTCTAGATAACTCACCAGTACATAGAAAAAATATCAGAGTTGCTCCACATCGTCCTATACAAGCCATTTTAGAGTGTGAAAATGAACTTTATATCGAAGGTCTTATAGCTGATATCTCAAAAAATTCAATTTTACTTACCACACAACTTGCAAAGATTGAAGAACTTCAAGCAAAAGGTTTACAAACTAAATCTTTTAAACTTAGATTTCATCTTGATGGTGCAAATAATAGCTCTTTCACAGTTGATGTTAAAGCGATGGTTTACAAAATATTTGGAAATCAATTAGTCTTAAATATATATCCAACTCCAGAAATTGAGACTGAAATTACTGAGTACATTGCAATGTGTCAAAACTTACTTCTTCTTGAAGTGAAAGGTACTTTTGTACATTAGAGTTTATGTTTTTTAATCAACTTTAAGTTTTTTTGTACTTTATTATAATAGGGGTAATTTACCTTGCCCCCGTTGTATCTACTTACTGTTTCAAAATAACTTTTAGAGTTGTTTGAACACCAGACTATATATAAAACTCCAATTTTTGCATTAAAAAGATTATTGTGCATCATCTTTTTGATAAGTTCTAAATCACTCATTTTCGCTACATCTTTTAAGTTAAACTTTTTTGCAACAAATCTAGCTGTACCTAAACGAACTTGCATAATCCCATATGAAGCTTTTTTAATCCCTTTTTTTAAAAGTTGTTTATCTCCAAAGTTTAGTTTTCCACCACTTGTCTCAGTCATACAAATTGCCATAGCTGTATATTCAAAAGTACGACCATTTTTATCAGGGTAGTGTGAAGCTACATTTTTAACAGTTTTTAGTATGAGTTTTTGTTTAAAATCGAGTGCATCCAATTGGCAGATAAATAAAAAGATAATAAGTAGATATTTCATCTTCTTGCTTCAATACTCTTTGTAAAAAACTGGTGTGACAAAATAATCACAAAAAGCACTTGAAAAAGTATCCCCATCAAAGGGATCAAAGAAAAGCTATATAGAGTTAAAGTTGTACTTCTAAACAAGAGTTTATGCTCTTTTATCAAAGATTTAAACTCCTCTTTTGAATTTATGTTTGAGCCTACATCTAAAACCAAAAAGTTATGAAACAGATAGTAAAAAGGTATATTAATAGCGATAAAATTGACAGCTGGTACAAACAAAAATGGCAATGCAATTAAAAAAAGAAACATAAAAACAATAAAAGTCTTTATAAAATGAAAGATTGTAAAGCCCAAAGTAAAATCACTATTGTCAATCACAAACTCTTTGTAGTGTCTCTTTTGGATAACCCTAACAATCAAAGGAGTAAAAAATCCTATAACAATAGTAGCTACGATGACTGAAAGTAAGATTAATAAAAGTGCAAAAACAAGATAAAAAAAGATAAAAAAGAACCATTTAAAAACACCAATAGTAAGTATATAAGTTATAGTTGGATATTTTTGAGGATCTAAAAATGGTACAACTCCTGCATCCATACTTGTTTTAAAAGAGTCAATAAAATCAGCTCCAAAACCAAAATAAGCAGACAAAAGAAGGACAAATGTTACAAAAAAAGGGACAACAGAGATGCTTAAAAGTTTAGGAGAAAAAAAATCTGTAATACTCTTTTTAATAAGCCCTGTTTTTATCATGCATTGTACTCTTTTTCTAAGACTTTGTAGAGTTCATTAGCACTCAAAGCATCATTTTCTAAAATTTTTGATAAGACTACATTGTCTTCTATGCCATTCCATATTTTTTTATAAGTACCTTCTTTATATCCATTGTTTTGGCGAAAACTATTAAGAATATTTTTACCTATATAAAATTTATAAAGAACTTCTATATTCAATCCACATTGAAGAGCGATAACCATAAAATCATCAACAATTTTATAAAAACACTCTCCATCTATTGAGTGTTTAATGAGATGTTCGATTGTGCTTACAATTACCAAAGCATCATCATTATCTGGTTCTCTAATATCTATGCAAAATTCATTAAAATATTTTGTATCTGTAACATAATTTACAATCGTATCAATATCACCTAAATTTTTATTCTTGTAATGTTCCAATCCAAGACTCATAATAAAATGCCAAATATCAACAAGCTCTATTGTAATATTTTCCCAATCAGGAGCTATATTTATATCTTTCCAATGTTTCCAATTAAAACTATCAATTAGCTCTGCTGACTCCATATAGATGCATCTTCTCCAGTTGATAATGCGATCGTGTTTATTGTATCCTTTTTCCCAATCTAAGCCATTTGTTTCATCATTTAGTTTTTGTTGAAGTGTAAACATCTCGTGAAGTAGTGCTTTATTGTTCATTTTCGACCTTTTAATTTAATTTTATTGACTCATTCCACATTTGGCTTCATACTTTTTGTTTTTTATATTCTCTAGTGATGCTTTAGTATAGACTAAAACTTTTTTCTGATCAGCTATTGGCTCCATAAGCCTATTTTTTTCCATCAAAGGAATTTTTTGATCATTTACAATTTTCATAATATCTTGTTCTAAGTCCGCTAAATAATTATCAATACATGTGAATATTTTTTCCATTTTTTCCCTTAATCTATGATATAATTGTAACATAATAACATGAAGGCAAGAAAATGATTTTTGAAGATATTTCAATTTTTGAAGAAATGGATGATGAGTGGCTATTAGGCTTAATCACAACACATGATAGAGTAGTAGCTGATATAAAAAACCCTCGCTCTTACATGATGCTAAACCCTTTAAAACTAAATCATTTAAATAATATCGACAAACAAGAGGCTGATGTTATTGTAATAAATCTCGAAGATGGAGTTGCACCACAGATGAAAAAAAGAGCCCTGCTTCTTACATCTGTATTTATCTCACATCTAAAAAGCTCTACTTCAAAAATCTTAGTTAGAGTTAATCCTATCGATGAAGGTGGACTCCAAGAGATTGAGTTTTTAAACCAAATCAAGCCTGATGTCATAAGAGTTGCAAAGATAAAAGAAAGAAGCGATGTAGAAAAAGTTTTAAATATTCTTGATAAAGATATAAAACTTCACCTCTCCATAGAGACAAAAGAAGCCCTCCAAAACCTAACAGCATTAAATGTGGACAATAGAGTAGGGTGTTGCTCTTTAGGAATCATGGATATGCTAAATTCTATGGAATTGCCCCAAAGCTTACTCAAACATGACAATCCCACAATTGGCTATATATTGAGTCGTTTTTTGATTGATTCAAAAAGTACCCAGATGCATCCTGTCGGGTTTACTTATCAGGATTATGAAGATTTAGATGGATTTAGAAAATGGTGTGAACTTGAAAAAAGTATGGGATATAGTTCTAAAAGTTGTTTAGGTCCAAAACAAGTAACCATAGCAAATGAGATATTTTCAAGCGATGATGAAGCAAAAAATAGAGCTTTGGAGATAAAAGAACTCTTTGAAAAGATGAAAAAAGAGGGAATTACAGGATTTATGCATGAGAATTATGGGTTTATCGATGAACCAATTTATAAGGATGCACTGCTAACTTTAGGCGAAATTGGATAATATCACAAAAACAAATAGGAAAATATATGAATATAATTGAAGGATTTTTATCACTAAAAGGTGATGAAAAAGTAGCAATCATTAACGGAAGATTTAACCATATCATAACAGATAGATTAGTAGAGGGTGCAAAAGATGCATTTATAAGACACGGAGGAGACGAAAAAAACTTAGATCTTATTTTGGTTCCAGGAGCATTTGAAATCCCTTTTGCATTAGATAGACTACTTGCATCTGGAAAATATGACGGTGTTTGCTGTGTAGGAGCAGTCATCAGAGGAAGTACACCTCACTTTGACTATGTTTCAGCAGAAGCTACAAAAGGAATAGCCACAGTTACACTAAAATATGGCAAACCTGCATCATTTGGAGTTCTTACCACAGATACCATAGAACAAGCGATAGAGAGAGCTGGAAGCAAAGTAGGGAACAAAGGTTTTGAAGCGATGACGGGACTTATAGAGATGCTAAGTCTTTATAAAAACATTTAGTAACACAAATGGCAACAAGACATCAATCAAGAGAGAGTGTCATAACTCTTCTCTATGCAAAAGATATTGGAAATGAAAACATAGAAAAATTTATGGATGAAATCCTTGAAGATAAAAAGATAAGAAACAAACAAAAAGAGTTTGCAAACTCACTATATAAAGGTGTCATAGAAAATCTGACATCAATAGATGAAGAGTTAAACAGACACCTAAAAGAGTACAAAGTAGATGGTATAGGACATATAGAGAGAGCTATTTTAAGGCTTGGGGCTTATGAGATACTAAAAACTGACTTAGATGAAGCAGTCATAATCAATGAATCAATAGAACTTTGCAAATCTTTAGCAAGCGACACTGCTCCAAAATTTATAAACGGCGTACTAGATGCGGTGAAAAAGTCCAAATGAAACTCTGTGTTGCATTAGATTTACCAACATATGAACAAAACATAGCACTTGTTAGTGAACTTAAAGAATTTGACATATGGCTAAAAGTAGGTTTTAGAAGCTATATAAGAGATGGCAAAAAAATCCTCCAAGAGATAAAATCGATCAATCCAAACTTTAAAATATTTCTAGATTTAAAACTCTATGATATACCAAATACAATGGCAGATGCATCCCTAGAGATAGCAAAGCTTGATATTGATATGTTTAACATCCATGCATCTAGTGGAATTGAAGCAATGAAAGCTGTGATGAAAAGGTTAAAAGAGACAAAAAATCCTCCAATAGTCTTAGCAGTCACCGCTCTTACTAGTTTTAATGATAAAAGCTTTAAATATATTTACGAAAAATCAATAGAAGAAAAAGCTCTACAATTTGCTAAAGATGCTTACAGTAGCGGCATAAACGGAGTAGTCTGTTCAGCTTATGAAAGCTCTTTAATTAAAACTCATACAAACCATACATTCTTAACCCTAACCCCAGGAATAAGACCATTTGGAGAAGATGCAAGCGATCAAAAAAGAGTTGCTGATATATCACTTGCTAAAAAAGAGTTGGTAGATTTTATCGTCGTAGGAAGACCAATATACCAAGCAAAAAATCCAAAAGAGATTACACAAAAAATTTTAAGCAATTTATTATAATAGCTTGTGTATAATCTCATCTCTCAATTGGACAGTTGGGTGAGCTGGCTGAAACCACATCCCTGCTAAGGATGCGTAGGAGTAATCCTACCGAGAGTTCGAATCTCTCACTGTCCGCCACTTTAAACTCCCAAAACACGAAACTTAAACACTATCCAATTTTTAACTCTGCCAAAACTCTGCCAATTTTTGACATATCAGGCTTTATTTTACCCATATAGTATTCACAATAACATATTCACTTTTAGTGCATAGTGGTTGAAGTTTTACGGAGTTTCTAACTCATTAAGCAAAAGTTTATCCCAACAACATGAATGAGTATTGTTCTCTATAGAAATCACTTTGATATTATAAGTTTCCTGAAATTTATGTAAATAGCTTTGAAAAATCGATAGTGGTATATTTTGGTCATTCTGCCCCACATAATGTATTTGCTTTATCTTTGACAATTTTTCTGAAAGATTAGCTGGATTTATAACATCTAGTGTTGATATCTTGTGATATGTTGTCCAAGCATCTGTATCAATGTTAGATGCTATAGTCACAACAAGTTTAACATCATTTCTATTGGCAGCTAATAACAATGAAGTAACACCTCCTCCAGAATAACCAATGAGATGAAATTTTTGAATATGATATTTCTTTTTTGCAAAATCTAAAAATTCATTTAGACTAAATATTACATCATTAGAAAGTCTTTTGTTAGTCCAATAATTAACATCACAGTTTCTAAAGTTTTTATCAAATACATTTTGGCACGGACGAGAAATATATATCTTATTTTTGATTGATTGATTAAGTGCTATATCTAAAGCAACATGATTTTTAGGAGTAGGGTTCAAAGATGGTTCAGATTTTGTAACCCACGAAAACCCATCTCCTTCTATAAAAATATTGAAAACTTTTGATGAAGTTAAATCATTAGGAATACAATAATTTAAATCAAATTTTGTTGTTGATGATATATTACAATGCCAAGATTTTTTCTTTAGCATCTTTATCATTTGTGCATTACTTTGGTGTGCACGCTTTGTTGCACACCCTGAAAATACTAATAAGAAAATAAATATAATAATTTGACTCATAGGATTATCAAAGAGCCTAGAATGACTCTTTAATTTAGTTTTTAAAATTTTATTTCTGTAGATAATTGTAAATCCATATTGCTATAAGATGTATCACTTTGTTTAAAATTAGTATCAAGTGATATGGAAACAGTATCAGTTACTTTTGTTTTTATACCAGCACCTACAGTATACATTATTGACATCATATCTGGAGACTCAGTTGTAAATGAAGCTCCTTGCTCAAATTTTGAAACCGTTGCAACTCCGTTGTCACCAAAGTATTTATCTATACCTACCCTAAGTTGTGGTGTATAAGTTCCTTTAGATATTGTTATGTCTTTTTCTATCTTTGTTCCAATACCAAATGAACCTCTTGTTAAACTCTCTGACTCTACAGATAAGTTTAAGGCTCCAGCACCTGTTTCAGTATAAGCATCTTGATTAAACATTGAATAGTTCAATGAAGCAGATGGGGTAATTTTGATATCATTATAATTATAATTGTATGCTCCTGTAACATTCAATTGAATTTGTTTTGCGTCAATATCATAGTTAGCCGTTCTATCGATAGCTGTCTCTCTATGACCAGTTGTACTATGCATAGCATATCCCAATTGACCTTCTACTGAATATTCTCCAAATACATGTGATCCATATATAGAAGCTTGCACGCTTTTTACATCTGATTGATCATTGTTACCTGGGTTGGATTGTGTTACATCTGTTGCAAGATATCCAAGAGAAGCACCGATAATTGTATTGTCTTTAATTATTTTATCCAAACCGAAAGATAGACCATTGGACGACAATTCATAACCATTATACATATCTAATTGATCTTGTGTTGCAGTAGAACTCATCACTTTACCCCAAATGGATTTATCAAGAGTATCATCACCAGCCGACATACCACGTACAGTATCGATTCTTGAACCAATTGTATCTATTACTATGTCACTAGCACTTAAAGATGCTTGTGATAAAGAATTATTAGCAATAGGTGCTAGTTTTTTCACTTGCTTAGCTAATTTTTCTTTTGTATCTCCATATCCAAAACTATCGAGTTCAAATTTTTGAATAACTTCAACCATATCATCATGCTGATTACCTTGAGCAGATATATTGGCTAATGCTTTTGCCGCATTATTTGAGAAATGTCCACTAGTATCAGATTTTACAACATATAATTCTTTTGCTTCATATGCTCCTCCATTTGTTCTATCAGCTGCAACAACAACTTTGTTATTTTCTGTATATACTTTTGTATCAATAGAGAAACTATTATCTGTGACGAGTTGATTGGCTCCAATCTCCTTTTGAAAGTAATTTCCAGTGATAGTCTCGGCATCAATTAAAGTATATGTACCAGTATCAGATAAACTTCCAACATAATTAATATGAAACTTTTCATTTCCTGTTACTTTTAAGTCCTTTGCCACAGATATATATCCAGAATTTTCAGTTGTAGATCCTGCATCATCTATCCCTGTGATATCAAGTGTATTGACTGTTGCACTTATTCCAGCATTATTAAGAGTAAGATTATTACCAACACTCACTCGTGATGTTCCTATATTTAGTCCTGTCGTGCTATTGTGAAGTGTTACATTCTTTCCAAGTATGATATTTGAATCAATAGTCATAGCTGTCCCACCTCTAAATTCTTTTATCACTTCAGCACCAGCATAATCATATAAACCATTTACATCAATTAAATTAAGACTATTAATGCCTTTATCTCCACCAATATGAGTATTACTTGCATATACATCATGTGAAATCGTTTGATGTACTTGGTTACTTGAAGTATTAAAATTTACCTCTTTTAAGTATTTCGAACTTTCACCTATACTTGTATCTGCAAGTGTTGTACCACCAAGATAGTTAAGTGTACCTATCTCATGAGTATCTGTTCTTACTGCAAATAAAGCATCCTTTATTTTTATTGACTTGTTATTACTTATATTTACAGTACCATTACCATTATAAATCATTGGTCCATTAAGGTCTCCTTCAAAATTTACAGTACCAGTGTCACTTACATGGAAAGTATTCTTTGAAACAGAAACATTATCTTTGAAAGATACTGTACTACCATTTGTACCTGCATAAATAGACGCAAATGTACTTTTACCTGTAGTATTACCACCTACAACTCCAGTAATTGTTGAATTTCCATTAAATTTCAGAACACTATGCTCTGCATTTTTTATGTTTAATCCTGTATAACCTGTAGAAATATTAACATTATCCCCAATTTGAAGCTCAGCTGAATGATTATCAAAATCAATTGTTCCTTTAAGACCAGCGTGAGCACTATTGACTCCACTTTGACCGTTTAATATGATTGTGCCATCTCCATCAACTTTCATAGTATTAACATATACCATATTGTTAAATGTATCTGTTTTTGATGTCTTACCTGCTTTGATAGTGTTTATAATTTTATTTGCAGAACCAACAACACCAGTAACAATATTATCACCACCTAACTCAATAGTACCAGTATTATTCACATTTGTGTAAAATAATTGTTCTGTACCTATTTTTGCTGTCGCATCGATATCAGTAATCACTTTAGAAGCTGCTAGTATTAAATTTGCGTCACTATTAATGTTGATACTTTGTGCATATATATTACCGCCAATTGAAACTGTGCTAGAGGTTGCTCCCTCTGTATTAAGATTCACTACTTTAACACTGTCTGATATTGATGAACCTATATTTCCAGTTAGTACTCCAGCACCTTTAAAAGTTAAAGTACCATTCCCGCTACCTATACCTGTTGATTTTATATTTCCTGTGATAGTTTGATTATCCCAAAGGTTTACGGATATATCACTTTTGTCCTTGACATCAATGTCACCAACAAGACCAGTATGTAGATTTGCTGTACCATTATCATTTGTAAAGTTCAATGACGACCGTGTTGTATCTATATTATTGGTATTAAAGTTTGCAGTTCCAGAGCCAATTTTTGTCATAGAAGCTTCAACACCTTTTATAAAATTTGTAGTACCTTCATTAACAACAATAGTCTGGGCATTGACATCTCCATTAAAGGTAGATACACTATTTTGACTCTGTCCAGAATCTACAACAAGAAGCTTTTTCGAACTTTCTCCGACATCACCTGTTACAGTTTGTACGCCACCATTTAACTTTAATGTTCCGTTGTTATTACTTGAAGCTTTGATTTCAGAAGTTATACTTTTATCATCCATTAAAGTGAGAGTTGAGTTAGACTTTCCCAAAACAGTTTGAGTTGCATAAATATCAACATGCGAAGTTGTATCTGAATTATCTCCTATCTCTAATTTTTTAAGTAGATGAGTACTATCACTAATCTCCCCATTGATAGATTGAGTACCCACTACCATTTCTAGTGTTACTTCATCATTATCATGTATAAATGTTGCATTAAGATCCCCATTTGCAATCTCTAAACGACCATCATTTGCTTGAAAATCAACCACGGCATTTGAAGTTCCACCTGAAAGAGTATCATTAATCCTTACAGTACCATTTCCATCAAATTTTAATTTATCTGTAAAGACCATATTATTAAAAACATCTGAACTACTACTATTTCCTGCTTGAATCTCTTTTAATATATTTGACTTTGAACCAACTATACCTGTTACAGTATTGTTCCCTCCTAAAAGCAATGTCCCTGTATTGTTTACATCAGTATTTATCTGTACTGCATGTATCACGTTAGAAGCGTTAAGTGTTAAATTTGTGTCATGATTAAAATTGATATTTTCGGCATATATATCACCACCAATTAAATCTGAACCTAATCCCTTTGTATTTAAATTCAGCTCTTTAATACTAGTTGATTCTGAACCTATACTTCCTGTTAGTTCATTAGAACCTTCAAAATTTACAGTACCATTTTGTCCAGTGATATTTCCATCAATTATTTTATTGACAACAAGATTGACAGATGCATCATAATTTTGAAAATTTATATCACCAGTTAATCCATTGTATAAATTAATAGTTCCATTATCTTCACTAAAAACAATATCTGAACTGATAGTAGAAACTTTGTCAATATTAAAGTTTGCAGTTCCAGAGCCTACAGTTGTGCTATCTGCCGTTACATTTTTATCAAAATTGGCTATACCTGATCCAATATTGATATTTTTAGAGTCAATATTTTCTAAAAATGTTGAATTTGCATCACTTGTTTGTCCCGCATTGATAGTTTTAAATCTGTTACCGTTATCAATACCTAAAGATAAATCAATCGTTTGAGTGCCTCCGGCAAGGGTAAGTGTTGCAGATTCATTTGAATCAGCACTAATACTATTTGTGATAAGTTTTTTACCTTCTCCAATCGTCAGTGATGATTCTCCAATAAACTTTACATCTGATGCATAAATATCACCATCAACAGTAATGCCTCCAATTGTAGTAATTTTTTCCTCATTACTATTAATAACTGTTTTACCAATTTCAAATGATTCAAATACCTTGTCATTACTTCCAACATCATTCTTTATATACTGATTGCTTCCTATTGAGATAAAACTATTCGTATTATTGTGGTCTAAATTGATTTGTGAATGCAACTCACTACCTGTACCAGATAAAATAATATCAGAAGAGTTATGTACATTTATATCAGTTATATGCATTTGCCCTGTCAACTTTGTATCATCTGCATAATTTGCTAAATTTAATTCAGATATTTGATTTTCAGCAGTTCCTATATCTCCTTCTATTTCAACATATTCAGCAGTAGAAGAATAGCCAAGATCTATAGCATTATTAGTTCCTAAGACATTAATAGTACCCGTATTATTAATATCTGTAGTAATTGTATCTGTTAATAAATCACCAGCAAGATTGATAGTTGCATCTCCCTCATTAAAGTTAATACGGCTAGATCCTAAAAGCCTTCCAGAAGCATTTAAATCACCTGAACCCAAAGTAATTTCACCAATTTTTGAGCTAGAAGTATAATAATAATAATCAACAGCATAAGGTGTAATAATCTTTCCACCTTCATCATACTGATACCTGGTGTATATATTTCCCACATCTCCACTAATAGTTGTAGATGTATTCTTATCCAATATCAATGTACCTTTATCAGTTCTTCCTGTTACATCACCACTGATATCACCAGAAATAACTTTTACTTGACCATTATCTGCAAAATTAATATTTCCAGAAATTCCATTGTTTAAGTTTACGATGCCACCTGAACTATGAATATTTCCTGACATATCGCCTTGTACTGAAACATTTCCATCATATGCTATGATTTGACCATTTACATTACCTACTATTAATACATCTGCATCAGCATTCTCAGATACTGTTAGAATCCCATTAAAATTTTCATTGAATTCTACATCACTTGCTTGATTAATAGTTAAATAAGTACTATTAACATTTTTATCAAAATTAACATCACCAGTTGTATTTACTATAGTCGAATAGGCTTTCACCGTACCATTGAAGTCTACATTTCCCTTAATTTCAATAGTATTTCCATTATTTATACTAAGATTGATATTGTCACTAACCGTATTATTGCCTTCGAAAATAACCTGTGCATCATATTGGGAAGCACTATTTGAAGTACTATTATAGTTTTGCTGGACTGTAGAACTTTTTGAAATTGTCGTTACATTTTTATCTTTTTGTACAGTTACTGTAAATACTGTATTAGGAGTAACTTTGTAAGTCGCATAAGAACGATTATTGCCATCTGTTCCTAAGTTTAAAACAGAAGCAGAAAAATTAGATGGTGATAAGTTTGAATTATTACCATCTTTAAAGAAAAAAGTACCATCTTCACCAAGCAATACATCGTCTGCTGTATCACTGGTACCATTAGTATCAATGCTTATCAAACCATTATATGTACTGAAAACTATTCTGGCAGGCTTAAAGACTATTGAGTCATTATCACTAGAATAAGTAGCATTTGCATCGGGAGTGCTTTCATATTGCGATATGGTTTTCCCCGGCACACTTAGATCTGTCGTAGTGTAGCTAGAGTCTACAAAAAAATCCTGTGCAATGATAGATGAAGGACTAAGAAGTGTTAGTCCTATTGATAGAGCAAGACCAATCTTACCACCTTTTAAGATACGAAACCTTGTATTGTTTATTCTAAATATATTCATAGTTATTATCTCCCAGTAATTATTTTTAATTGTTATAATTGTATAATCGACAAAAGTATTTAATTTTTTAATTAAAGAATATTTTAATCTTTAGCTTCCTTTGAGTTAAGGAGTTTTATTGTCTTTGTATACTAGTCAAAACTATGCACTTTTATGTTAAAAATTAAACTGAAACAAAACGATAAGAACATAGAGCAATCATATATTTTTGGCTATTCTCTCGATATCATTAAAGGTGGAGATGAATTATGAAAGTTTAATCTATCTCAATCTCTTCTAAATTTTTCTGTTCCTCTTTGGTAAAAAGCCTAGATACCGCTATAAACCTAACTCCCAAAGGAATTTCTATCGAAAAACTAGAGCCTCTTCCTTTTACTACATCTATTGTTAAGTGGGTATTTTTCATATATTCAAACTGTTCAGGTGACATAAAAAATTCACAACCGTGAATCTCCCCTAGCTTTACATCACGACTTCCGACCATAAAATCACCCACTTCAAAACACATCGGGGCGGAGCCATCACAGCATCCACCACTTTGGTGAAACATAAGTTCACACCCATGTTTTTCTCTTAGTTTATCTATGAGTTCATTTGCCTTTTGAGTCGATTGTACTCGTTTTGTCTGCATCTTAGAAGAAACCTAATGCATTTTGATCATAAGAGGTTAATATGTTTTTAGTATGACGATAATTGTTTAACATCATCATATGAGTTTCTCTACCAATACCTGATTTTTTATATCCACCAAATGACGCATGAGAAGGGTATAGATGATAACAGTTAGCCCAAACACGACCAGCTTCTATACCTCGTGTAAATTTTTGCATCTGATGTACATCTCTAGTCCATATACCAGCTCCTAAACCATAGATAGTATCATTTGCGATGGCAAGTGCTTCATCTTCATCTTTAAATGTCGTAACACTAAGAACTGGACCAAAAATCTCCTCTTGGAAAATTCTCATCTTATTGTCACCTTTGAAGATTGTCGGCTGTATAAAACAACCATTTGGATAAGCTTCATTTTCATATTTTGCACCACCTATCAAAAGTTCTGCCCCTTCAGCTTTTCCAATATCGATATAATTTAAAATCTTTTCATACTGATCTCTTGAAGCTTGAGCACCCATCATAGTAGAAGAGTCTAGTGGGTCACCCATCTTGATAGCTTTTACTCTCTCCAAGACTCTTTTCATAAATGGCTCATAAATACTCTCTTGAATTAAAGCACGAGATGGACAAGTACAAACTTCCCCTTGGTTAAATGCAAACAGCACCAAACCTTCAATAGCTTTATCAAAAAATGCATCATCTTTGTCCATGATACTCTCCATAAAGATATTTGGAGATTTACCACCAAGTTCAAGTGTCACAGGGATAATATTTTCAGATGCATACTGCATGATAAGCTTACCAGTTGTAGTTTCCCCTGTAAATCCAATCTTTTTAATTCCAGGATTTAGAGCTAACGGTTTACCACACTCCGGACCAAATCCATTTATAACATTGATAACACCAGATGGAAGTATATCACTGATAATTTCCATCATAAGAAGGATACTAACAGGAGTCTGCTCTGCAGGTTTAATAATAACACAATTTCCAGCTGCAATTGCAGGTGCCAATTTCCAAGCAGCCATCAAAAGTGGAAAGTTCCAAGGAATAATCTGAGCAACAACACCTAAAGGCTCGTGTATCTCTTGTGAGATAGTATTTGAATCCAAATCAGAAACTGTACCTGATTCTGAGCGAATAACACTAGCAAAGTAACGAAAATGGTCTATCGCCAATGGCAAATCTGCATTTATAGTTTCTCTAACTGCCTTGCCATTATCCCAAGACTCTGCGATAGCGAGCATCTCAAGATGCTCTTGCATCTTATCTGCAATTTGATTTAAAAGCATACTTCTCTCAGTGACAGAAGTTTTCCCAAAGCTTTCAAAAGATTTCCAAGCTGCATCTACTGCAAGCTGAACATCCTTTTTATTTGACTGAGGTACCATAGCCATCAATTTATTATCAATTGGCGAAGTCGCTTCAAAATAGTTCCCATCCACAGGTGCTACCCACTCACCACCTATAAAATTCTCATACTGTGTCTTAAATGTCGGTTTCTCAAATGCCATATTATTCCCTTTATATTAAAATTATTTATAAGAGCTTAATTTTATCATTAATAAGTTAATGGAGGGTGAATTTTAATATATTGAATTATAGTAATGTATATTGATATAACTTGCAATTTTTTTAAACCAATGGCAGAGAGGAAGGGATAATTTTCCAAGAAGATTTTAAAATATCTCTTCAACCTCAAATTTAGGGGGTTTATCTCTATCTACAACTAACTTTTATTCACAAATAAAACTTAATATTTACTTAAAAATTACTATTTTTATGAACATTTTTTTACTCTCTCATTGGAGTATAACAAAAAAATATTTAGTATTTATATATTTTAAATCATCTATATAAATACTAATTTAAAAGAACTACTCAACTAAGCCAAATCTTCTCAACCAAATCAAATAATAATTTATGTCTTTCTTCTATCTCATTTAATCCGTAATTACTATATGGTTTAAAATTCAAATTTGTATTTTTTATAAAGTTATTAAATTCTACATTACTTTTATAATTATCCTCAATTAATGTTTGAGAAAATAATGTTCCATTTATATTATATGTATGTAACTTATCTTTATAAAGCTCATCGCCCGAAGAAATATTATCTTTTCCTTTTAATAACCTGAGTTCGACAACCTTCAAACCAACAAAAGCCCTTTAGAGTCGGTATTTGCAGTATCATTTAAGATATAAGAGTTAAGTAAATCCCTATCATTTTGAGAAAAATTAATAGAAGGCTTCTTT
>Ga0256834_1000178_pt1 | contig 44495 bp, 33 predicted proteins | sample 4281140metaG_FD_190536 | JGI IMG/M metagenome (GOLD analysis project Ga0256834, IMG submission 190536) | Hydrothermal vent microbial communities from East Pacific Rise, Pacific Ocean - 4281-140 | ecosystem: Environmental > Aquatic > Marine > Hydrothermal vents | place: Pacific Ocean: East...
GTAGAATCAAAATAGTTTTTATAAAAACTCACAATAAGCTCATCCCTATTTTATCAACAAACATCAAGTTAACAGATGAAAAAATTATCAACATCTATAAGAAAAGATGGAATATAGAACAAGGTTATAAAGAGCTTCGTGAACATTTTGGATTTGGTAAGGAAGAGAATAGAATCTATGAAGCACTTATGGCAAGAATTTCTCTTTCATTCATCTCTTATAATCTTGTGAGTTATATCAACCGTATAAACCATGAACCTCAAACACTGGGTGGTTTATTTAAAGATCTCGAATGTGAACTTACAAATCTTGCAATATCTATGGAGTTCTTTATTCAGATATTAGTAGAAATTTCTCAAAATCTTGATGAAACTCAAAAAGATGAAAAATCCAATATGATTTTATTGCAACTAATACATAGTTTAGGAGCTTGCACTCAAAATTCTCTTGGTTTTATGTGCGAAAATTGAGTTATTAAATATATAATATGACTATGTGTTAAAAATACAAACAACTTGATAACACGATATTTTGCCACTTCACAGACATTTTATTTTTATGGGAACACGATCGAAGAAAAAGGCTATTTCACCTGTACTTTGCTTAGCCTGAAAATTATGTCATCATCCAAGTCAGGTATACCGTTTTTCCCTAAAGAATAGATGTAAACCATATGGTTTTCTTTTCCCGAAGTATAAACTGTTTTCTGCTTATATTCAAAAGGATTACCCCACATATCAACAGGCATGTTGCCATCAAAAGTCAGTGTAGCGTTATACCTTTTTTGCAAATTTTCTAATAAATTTTGATTAAAATAGTGAGATAATTTGCCCTTCAAAAGTATATCGTTTCCAATCTCATCCGCAGGAATCTTTTTATTTTTATGCATATACGACGCTATAAAAAGTTCGTAGAGTATAACCATCTCTCTTTTGGTTTTTTTCTCAGAATTATCCACTCTATGATTTGCTTTAAGTTCAGCTTCCTTTATTCTTTGTTTTTGTACTTTTGCAAAATACTTTTCAGATGCTTTTACAATCTTTCCAAAATTCATATTGTAGATATTTTTATCTATACTAAGTAAACTTACCTCTCTGACTGTGGCCTCCGGATGAAGAGACTTGTCAAATACTACTCTCCCATTACTGTTACTAAACAATTGTAAATCTTCTATCCAGACAGAATTCCACTGATAATCACATATAGATAATACCTTGATTTTATCCAGCGGTACAACAACATGATATCTGTTTTTATCAAATTTAGGATAGTACTCCAAGTTATATTTCTCTTGTCTCAATCCACCAAAAAGAGAGAAATCCTGACAGATCCTCCACTCTCTTTGTGCTTTGTATGAGACTCTTACGGTAAAATAATCCCCGTCTAAAACCTCTCCCTGCATAATGATTTCTTTATCTTTGGAAAAGATATTTTGTATAAATATAAAAGCTAGAATAATCCCAACAAACTGTAAAAATCTATTATTAAGCAGTTTCATTTTAAAGGTTCCTCATATAACCACAAAGAGGGTTGTTTTGACAACACAATGTCTATCTGCTAAAATCGTCATATATAATAAAAACTTAATTTTTCAGTCATAGCCCCTAAAGTAGGTTATGATGTATTATAGTTATTTTAGCTAAAAAGACTACAATGGTCAAAAAGGATGTTTTATGCTGACTATATACAGCTCAAGAGTCGATAAACTATAGTGAACTAATCCATTTTAAAACGAAGATTCGCTAAAATCTCAAGATGAAACATATTTTATTTCAACTGACTATTTTACTGTTTTTTTCAGGATGCATCTTCCAACCACCTATTACTGTGGACAATCAAGTGAATGTTTATGTGGAGACTGAAGAGTCACCTGAAGTTGTTGATAGTAGTTTGCAGGATTTATTGGTTAGTGACAAGGCTGAAAAGTTGCTCTCTTTAGCTCATGCTCAGATTGGGACTCCTTATGTTTATGGTGGGAGTAGTTTTAGGGGGTTTGATTGTTCTGGGTTTGTTAGTTATGTTTATAGATATGGTATTGGCAAAAATTTACCTCGAACTTCAAGAGCCCAGTCTGAATATACGATGAGATTAGAGAGGTCACAACTTGTTCCTGGAGATATTGTTTTTTTTGATACGGCAAAAAAAGGGTATATTAACCATTGTGGTATCTATATGGGAAATGGTAGATTTATACATGCATCTAGTGGTAAAATAAAGGCGGTTGTTATCTCAAATATAGATAAAGGGTTTTATAAAAATCGTTTTAGATGGGGTGGAAGGGTAATATAAATTAAAACTTTTGAGATAGTTATCATAGGTGCAGGGGCTAGTGGTCTTATGGTTGCAAGTAGATTTAAAGATAAAGATATAGCTTTGATTGAGGGTAACCTAGCAATTGCTCAAAAGATAAAGATTTCAGGTGGCGGAAAATGTAATGTCACAAACACTCAGGTTAGTTATAAAAACTATCTAGGGAATTGTGATTTTATCAAGCCAATTTTAGATGCATTTGATCAAAATGCACTATTAGAGTTTTTAAAACTTAGGGGGTGTGAACCTCATATCAGAAAAGATGGTCAATACTTTTTCAAACACAGTGCAAATGAAATCATTGAAGTTTTTCAAAGAGAGATAGAGGGTGTAAAACTCTTTTTGAACCATAGAGTTATTAAAGTTAGCAAAAAAGATGCTTTTTTTATAGAGACTGATAAGGGAGTATTTAAAGCTAAAAAACTCATAATTGCAAGTGGTGGTCTCTCTTATCCAAAGATTGGTGCTAGTGGTATTTCATATGAAATAGCTGAAAGTTTTGGGCATTGTATAAAAAAGACAACACCAGCACTGGTTGGATTTACTCTGCAAAAAGAACAGTTTTGGATGAAAGAACTTAGTGGTATTTCAACAACCGTAGATATTAGAGTAGGTGATAAGAAGTTTAACGGAGAGCTTTTGTTTGCTCATAAGGGGATTAGCGGTCCTGTGGTCTTAAATACCTCTTTATATTGGAAAAAAGGGGATATTGAGGTTGATTTTTTGCCCAATTATAATTTAAAACAAAATCTAAAAAATTCTAATAAACATATAAGTTCTGCTCTTCCTTTGCCAAAAAGATTTATCAAGCTTTTTTTAGAGAGTATTGATATCATTGATAAATCTGTTTCAAAACTAGATTCTGATGAGTTTCAAAAACTTTCAAAATTAAAAAGTTATAGTTTTGCACCAGCTGGAAATTTTGGCTATCAAAAGGCTGAAGTTACAAGAGGAGGGGTATCAACTGATGAAATTGATCCTTTAACTATGATGAGTAGGATTGTTGATGATTTGTACTTTGTAGGGGAGTGTTTAGATGTTACTGGTGAGCTTGGAGGTTATAACTTTCAGTGGGCATTTAGTTCAGCTTGGAAACTTACTCTTTAAATTGATTGACCCAATCCCAAACTAATCTGTTTTTTGTATACAATTTTTCTACTTCATCCAAGTTAATGTTAAATGCCGTGGATACACCTTCTTTGAATTGATTTTTAGAGGCTTGAGTATAAAGAAATGAATCTATCTTAGTGCTTAAAGTGATATTTTGGGTATAGATTCTATCAGATGCATCTGTTAAAATATTTTTAATTGTATCAAAAACTTGCTCTTGGGGTATCTCTGTTGGCTCCTCATTTACAAGAGAAGTGTACTCTGTAACTTCCTTCAGGGTCTCTAAATTCTCTGCTTTTTCAATCTCTTCAAGAGACTTTAAAATAGCTTCAGACTCTTCTTGTTCTACTTTGTAATCATTATAAAAAAATATAAATGAAAAAAATCCCATTACGATAATAAATAAAAATATAAATGTTTTCATGTCTTCATCTTATCCTTTTTGAATTTAAGAATGTATAAAGAACAGGAAGATAGAGAAGATTTAGTACTGTTCCCCAGGCTAATCCAAAACCAAGTGCTATTGCCATAGGTTGAAATATAGTTGCTTGTCCTGTTGGAAAAAATATAAGACTAGATAATCCTATGAGAGTTGTAACTGAAGTCAATATTATAGGTCTAAATCTTTTTGCAGCATAGTAAAAAATTTCTTCAATATTTTTAGCTTTTTTGAGGTTCATCATCATTATAATTCCATCATTTATCACAATTCCTGAAAGTCCTAGCATCCCAATTATTGAAGGCATCCCAAGGTTGATACCGAGAACAAAATGCCCTATAAGTACTCCTAAAAATGCAAAAGGGATAACAGACATCATCATAAATGTTTCACGAAATGAGTTAAAGAGGTATAAAAGTGAGAGCATTATCAAAATCATAGCTAGAGATGAAGCTGCTAACATATCATTTTTTAAATCTTTTTGTTTCTCTTTTTCTCCTTTAAATATAAGTTTAATACCGTTATTTTTAGCCTCTTCTAAAAGAGGTTCAATCTTTGCTAATGCCTCATTCGCTGTTAAGATTTTAGGGTTTACATTTGCATAAATATAAAAATTTGTCTCTCCAAAATCTTTTATCACTTTTTCAAATGATTTTATAACTTGAAACTCTACTACATCTTTTAATCTTACAACTCTATTTTTGTCAAGGGATAGGGAGTGATTTTTAAATGTTTCTATTGAATCTTTAGATTCACTCTTTATCTTTATCTCTAGTAGGTTCTCTTCATCAAATGAGAGAGAAACTTTTCGTTCTAAATAAATCCCTGAGAGTAATTTTCCTAGTAATCTTTCATCAATTCCCAATGATTCTCCATAACTATTGACTTTTAGTTTTATCTCATCAACTCCAAATTTTATACCATCATCAACTGAAGTTACTCCTTCAAGACTTTCTAAAGAGGTTTTTAGTTTTTCAATATATTTCAATATTTTCTGACTATTTTCAGATACTAGACCGATTTTAAGGTCTGATTTTATAGGTCCTACCTTTCTCTCAACTATATCAATATCTGTTAAATTAAATCTCTCTTTGTAGTTTTGCTCTTTTAAAAATATTCTTAGTTTTTTAGCGATGCTTTGTGATTTTTCTTCCCTAGTTCTTCCCTCTTTATCATAATAAAAGCTAAGATTTGGAGTGATAAATTTATCTACAAAGTTTTGTGCTTTTAGCTTTTGAAGCTCTATAGTGATTTGTCCAACATATGGATAAGTTTCGCTATTTCCTGCACTATCTCTTCTCCAACCTGCAACGGAACCTAAATGCTCTATATAAAACTCATCTTTTTTCTCATAGATCTCTTTTTGTATGATTGCTAATACTCTATAAGTCTCCTCAGTTTTTGTATTTACATCTGCTTTTAGGGCTATTTTTATAGTAGTTGCATCAAACTTTGGAAACATTTGAAATTTACTCATCTTTATGCCTAAAATAATTAAAAGAGGAACAATTATAAGAAAACTAATAAGAAAACTCTTTTTATATCTCATTAAAAACCGAATTATTTTGCTATAGATTTTATTTACTCTCTCCCAGCTTCTAGTTTTTTGCTCTTTTTTCAAGACATGGGCTGCGTGGATTGGCAAAAAAACAAATGATTCAATTAAAGAGGCTAAAACCAAGACTGAAACGGCGATGGGAATTAGTTTTATAACTTCTCCCATATTCCCACTCATCATAAGTGCGGGCATAAAAGCAAAAAGAGTGGTTAAAGATGCAATTGTTACAGGCTTAAACATCTCTTTTGCTCCAATTACTGCTGCCTCTTTTGGCTCTTTCCCATCTTCTATATGTTGTTGTATATTTTCACTAACAACAATGGCATCATCAACTATAATTCCAAGAGCTAAAAGTACACCTATGAGAGATATCATGTTGATTGTATAGCCTGCAGCAAAAAGATAAAAAGCACCTAAAACAAAAGATGTAGGAATCCCAAGAGAAATGATAAAAGACATTCGTCCGTTTATCAATAGCATAACTAACAAAGAGATGAGAATTAAACCTAAAAGGATATTGGAAATGATGATATTTAATCTATCTTTGATTTGGGCTGAACGGTCATTGTGAATGACATATCGGAGATTATTACTCTTTTGATTGAGTATATCTACTATATCTTTTATCTGTTTTGAGAGTTCTAATGCGTTTCCTATAGGGCTTTGTTTTATTGAAACATCTATAGCATTTTCTGTATCAACCATAAACATAGTTGCTGCATCTTCATATCGTTTTTTCACAGTAGCAATGTCTTTTAAATAGAGTGTTTTCCCATCAACCTTTATGCGACTTTGAAGCATCTCTTTAGCATCTTTTTTGCCATTATATGTTGAGATATAGTAGTGCCCCTCTCTTTTGTCCTCTATCTTTCCAATAGGGTAGATATATGAAAGCCCTGAAATTGCATTTATTACAGAACTCTCTTCTAGTCCTAAAGCTTTTATTTTTTGACTATCAATGTTTATATCATAGTAGATTTCTGAATCACCATATATGATTATCTCTGAAATGTTTTTAAGATTTGAGATTTTATCTTTTAGATTATCCGCTTTTTTTATTAACTCTGCATTTGACAGAGAGTTTGATATAATTGCAACACTCATAAGTTCTCGTTTGACTTCAAGTACTTGTACGGTGGGTTCATTCATATCTTCTGGAAGATTTTGGTAAGTTCGTAAAAGTGAATCTTTGATTTTATCTGCTGTACTATATTTATTTACTCTCTTTTCAAGCTCTAATATAATGTTAAATTTAGCTGGAGAGATGATAGTTGTCATCTCTTTTATTCCATCTACATTTTTTATCGCTTCTTCTATCTCTTTTACTGCCATTTTATCTAGTATATCTATAGATGCACCAGCATAACTTCCAGAAACTGAGATCATGTTAAGTTCAAATGATGGAAATATCTCTTTTGGTGTTTTAGTATAGGCATAAATACCTGCAATAAATACTAATACAAACAGGAGATAATTCATCCTAGAATTATTAATAAAAAACCTTAAAAAACTTTCGTACATTAGCCTGCTTGTGTTTTATTTAAATTGTGTACAAAGTATTTTGTTATCACTATCACAAATAAGCTCTTTAACCCAAGATGCAATCATCTTTGCACCAGTTGGGCTAAAATGAGTATTATCTCCATATCCAAAAGTTTTTATTAATGCAGCACTATCTCTAAAGTTATTAAAATTACTCCACGATTTATGTTGTAAATCAAGTAAAAGTACATTTTCTATCTGACTTAAATCCCTAATAGTTTGTGCATAATCACCAACTTCTTTAATATGACTCTGTATGGTTTCATATCCTGCATATTTTTCCATTCGCTCAACTGGTGTTATCAGTACAGGTGTTAAATTTGCATCTCTTGCATATATAACATATTCTTTTAGCTCATTATAAAAAGAGTTTTCAATACCAGGTAGTGTTCCTATATCTGAACTTGGTATCTCATCATTGTGTCCAAACTGTATAAATAGATATCCACCATTTGTGATATTTGTATCATTTATAATCTCTTTTGTCTGATGCCAATTATGAAACCACCCGTCATACTCTAAATCACTTCTCTCTTTGTAAGATTTGCTACTTGCTCCAGGTTGGGCTAAATTAAAAAGGTTTTGAGAGTTTTGCATATATCTACCTAATATATCTCCCCAGCCCATCCCTATACGAATTCCATTGAGTGTTGTTGTATTATGCACAGTAGAATCACCAATGATGAATATTTTCATCTTCTTTCTTATATCAGGCGATAGTGTTTCATTAGCATCTACAATTATTACATGGTCTTTTATAGGAAGCATTTTAATATTAGATACTATTTCCCATTTATCAGATCTACTAAGTGCAGCAACTCTAAAATTTTGCTTTATATCTGGTATGATTTGCGTAGAAGTTTGTGCAGTAATCTCTGTTTCACTATTTTTAAAATCAGCTCTGCCCACTATCTCCCAATCCCAAGAAGATCCATTGCTCATTGATTTAAATATAGTCTCATTTTCTATAAGATAATCTGCTCCATCTACCAATCTATTGATATATCCTGTACTCTTATTGTAGTCACTATCTATAAAAAATTGTATATTCTTTCCAACTTTTAAACCTTTTTTAATGTTTAGTTTTAACTCTGCATCTTTTAATGATTTTGATAATTTCCCTAAATATATATTAGGTTTTGGTTCATCTGCTAAGAGTTGGCTATTTTGAGTTAATATAGATTCATTACTGCATCCGCTTACAAATAGTGCATACAATGCAATTGTATATAAAATATTTTTCATTATAGATGTTTCCTTTTTGTTTCATTATATCAATATTTATGTTAAAAAAATTTCTACTTATCTGATTGATGAGTGTAAAAGTTTACATTATAATGTTTTTTCAAACTTATATTTTTTAAAGAGATTTTATAATTTTTGCAGGATTTCCTGCAACAACTACATTTGGAGGTACATCTTTGGTGACAATACTACCTGCCCCAATACTACTATTTTTACCAATAAAATTTACATTATGTAAAATGGTAGTATTTGTTCCGATGAAAACATTGTCTTCTATAACTAAAGGTAAAGGTATAGCTTTTCCCAATGGTTTTGAGCCATGATGATGTGTAATTATTTTAACATTTTCAGCTAGTACACAAAAATTTCCTATCTCTAAATTACCTGAAAAATCGATTATGCACTTTTTTGCTAATCTTGTATTATTACCAATACGCAAATATGCAGAGGGTATCTCTGTATTAAGAGTAATATCTCTATTGATATAAATATTATCAGCTAATGAAATTTGTTTTGGATACCTAATAATTACAGAAGATTTAATTATACAATTTTTTCCACATTCTCCTAAATTTAAGGTTAAAAAGAGTGTAGAAATTCTATCCTTAAATTGCAACCATAGTGCAACTAAGAATTGGAGAAAGGCACCGATAATACCTAGTGGTTTTTGATTCCAAAACTTCATATTCTTTTTCCTTCTATCTTAAGATTTTTTTATTCTATTGTAAATAGGAAGAGTTTCATCTACAATAACATTTAAAAAGCTAATTCCTATATTAAATGTTTTTGATATCTCTTCTAAAAAGAACTTATTATCAAAATTTTCTGATATTCGTAATTTTATATCAATCTTTTCAAAATTACCATTTTCATTATATTTACACTCAAATGATTCAATGGATTTTATTTTAGAAATATAGTCTCTAATGGCATTTAAATTTACTTTTTTTCCACCCAAATTTATATTTTCATCAGCTCTTCCTTTTAAAAATATATATCCATCTTCATCTATGGAAACTAAATCATTGGTAACAAAATAGTCATCCTTCCGTTCCTTTTGATTTAAATATCCAATCATAATACCTTTACCACGATATGCAAGCTTTCCATCTTCTGTAATTTTAACTTCAGTCCCTCCAATTGGTTTGCCTATGGACTCTTTTAAAAACTTTGCATCTGTATCATATATATATGAAATTCTAGGAGATGCTTCAGTTCCACCATAATTGTTAATAATTATAGCATAAGGAAACATTTTTTTAACTTTATTATAAACTTCAAAAGGAAATTTTGCACCAGCTGTACTTAATAATCTTACCGTAGGAGACTCTTTTTTAAATATAGATATCATTCTCAAATACAAAGCAACTGTCCAAAGAATTGTTATTTTTTCACAAGCTATGATATTAAAAAGCTGATTTATGGGTCTGTTATAAAAAAAGTATATATTTACCCCAGCATACAATGAGACTAACAGTTGTCCTATCAGTGCATATCCATGCTCTAAAGGTAACATAATTAATCCATAATCATTTTTTTCTATTTTTAGAGATATTTTTATCTCCTTGACATTATGCTCTACATTTGTATATGACAATCGTACTAGTTTTGGCACAGATGTGGTTCCAGATGTAAACATATATAAAAAATCATCTTTTGCCGTTGTATTAAATTTTTGACTTAATGTAACTAGATTTAGTCTATTATCAAATATCTCAAATTGTTGTTTTGTAGATAAATTATTATTATCCGTGATGATATGGTTAATAGTATAAGTTTTTAAAATATTAGTTAGTGCATCGTATTCCCAACTGTTTGCAGGTAATATAATAGACCCTTTTTCCCATAGCTTTAAGAAGAGTATTGTGTAAGTAATATGATCTTTGATGTTTAGAACAACAACTTCTCTCTCTTTGATACTATCTAAAAACATTTCAAGTTTATTACTGTATAACTCTTCATAGATTTCTTTAAAGGGGATTACTTTTTCACTATCTTTAATAAAATTATTTTTATGTTTCAGGTTTTCTAATATTGTTTTTATCATAAGTCTGTTTTTTGAATAAATTGATTAATGCATTCGATAGTTTTTATATCACTATTATCTACATTATTATTAAAAAAATCTATTGTTGTAGTTTCTTCAAGATATAGAACAAAATTAAAAATTCCTAGTGAATCTAAGTTTAAAATATTAATCAGATTAGTATCATTATCAAAATCTAATTGTTCATTATTTGCAAATCTTGTTATATCTTCTTTATTTATTAATCTCATGTCTTTTTTTCTTTCCTTTTTAAAATTTATATTTTTTTTGATGGCCATAGTAAATTTTTATTTATCAACCTAGAAGAGGGTGCTAAGTATATACTATTTTCAGGTACATCTTTGGTAACTACTGAACCCGCTGGGATTATTGCACCATCGCCAATATTGCATCCAGGTAAGATAATAGAGTAAGCTGCAATCCAAACATTTTTACCTATAATCACATCAGCATCAACATACTCTGTTTGATTTATGATAGCATTCTCTTCTGTGAGGATTTTATGGTTAAAAGCCAAGATAAAAACATTTGGTGATATTTTGCTGTTATCTCCTATTTTTACAATACCTTTTACTTTTCCACCCCATATCTTGCATCCTGTGTTAATTCGAACATTATTTCCAATAAATATTCTTTCAGGATGTCGAAACATAACCCTTGGTCTTATACTTACATTTTTTCCTTTATTTATATTCATATATCCATAATGATAATTTAATAAGTCATAAGCAAAAGTATATGTTATTCTCTTAAAATATGTTACAGAAAAGAGGGTTTTTAAAACTTGAAAAACCAAATCTTTTTTACTAGGGGCTTTATAAATAACTTCAATTTTTTTATTTGGCATTAAAAATTCCTTTATTAAACTATATCATAATTTTTTTTAAGATTTAGGCTTCATAGTAGTTTTTATTAGGCTTTTTGTTAAAAAAATTTCTAATTATGTCGATACTTGAAATTACTTAGATAAATAGGAATATAGTGTGAAAATAATAAAAGTTTTAGCCATTTTAACGATAATAGTTGTTTTATTTAATGGTTGTACAAGCAAAAATAATCGACTTTTCAATAAAAATATACCGCTTGTAGATAACTATAAAAATATGAAAATACCAATCAATGAGAGTTATAAAATCAAATCATTTGATAGACTTTCTATTATATTTTTCGAATACCCAGAACTTAGCACAAAAAATAAAGATCGTTCAGAAAATGATATTGGGATTGAAGTTAGCTCTGAGGGTAAAATAATGATGCCTCTTATTGGTAAAATTCTTGTATCTGGTAAAAGTAAAGAAGAAGTAGTTGATATGCTTTATGATAGATATTCTGAGTATTTAGAAAAGCCAGCACTTCGAGTTGAAATTTTAAATCAAAAAATTTATGTATTAGGTGAAGTTAAAAATCCAGGATCTGTTAATCTGTTGAGTCAGAGAGAGATAACACCTCTTAAGGCAATTGTTGAGAGAGGTGGGTTAACAGACTTTGCACAAAGAGATATTATAAAAGTTGTAAGAGGAACAGAAAAAAATTATCGTATATTTAGTATGGATTTAACTGATATGCAAAGTTTTTCTGAAAATAATATAGAACTTTTACCAAACGATATAGTATATGTTGCCCACAATAGTGTAAAAGACTTTAATATTCCATTGAGTGGTGCTAGCCCTTCACTTAGTTGGATTAATACTCTCTTTAGTACGCTCACGCTTTATCAAGCATTGAGATAGGAGATAGTATGAGTATAAATGAACATGAATTTAATAAAAGAAGTTTTCTTGATAAAATATCAAATTATAAAACATCTATCTTTTTTATAACGCTTTTTTTTATATCACTAGCTCTTATCTACTCTCTTTTTGCAGAGAAAGTTTATGAAACTGATGCAACACTTGAAGTTATTCCCAAATATAATCTATTGAATTCTTCAACTTCAAATCGTGCATCTGAGAGTGATTATGAGAGACATTTTGAAACTCAAATGGAGTTTCTACAATCAAGATATTTAATTGCAAAAGTTGTTGATTCATTACAATCAAATATAGAATTTTATAAAAATGGTAGATTAAAACCTTATGAAAGTTTACAAGGTGAATCACCCTTTTTTATAAAAAATTTAAATATCAAAGATGAAAGTTTTTACAAAAAGATATTTCATATTAAACTCCTTGATGATAATCATTATGCGTTAAGTATGGTTTCAAAAGAAGCACTTATTGCAAATTTAGCTTCTGAGAAAAAAACTATGCCATTAGTTTATCAATTTTCAAAACCTCTTGTTAGTGACTTTATGGATTTTACAATAGAAAAAAACTCTTTATCAAATGAAAAAGAAATTTATTTTAAAGTAATAGCACAAAGAGACTCTATAGATAAAGTCTTAAAGAATTTATCTGTTATCAGAAATAATTTAAAATCAAGTATTATAAAAATAACTTATCAAGCTAATAGTATTAAAGAAACTAAAGATTTTGTAGATGGTCTATTGCAAGAGTATAAAAAGGTTACCCAAGAGCAGCAATTATCACAATCAGAGAGCCACTTAACCGTAATAAATAGAGAACTTCTAGATGCAAAAGAGAGTTTAGATGAATCTGAAAAGAGATTTCAACTGTTTATTGAGCAAAATGGTGTTATTGGTGTAGGAATTGGAACACAAACAAATAACTTAATTGAGAATATATATAAATATCAAAGTGAACTTGAAGATAGTAATATTTTATATCAAAATATAAATACAATTTATAATATATATAAAAAGAGTTTGGATTATAAAGATATTTTAACTCAAATTTCTGGGCTAGATAATGCTAATTTAATCAAACTTGTAGATTCAATTGAAAAAGAGGATGCAAAATATAATGAATTGTTAAAAATGTATAAGGCAAAACATCCAACTCTGATAAAAGTTAAAAATAGCATTAAAGAAAAGAGTATTACTTTAGAAAAAAGCCTAAAACAGTTATTAAAAAATAGTGATGATAAAAGAGTAAAACTTAAAAGTTTTATAAAAAAATATGAAAAGATTTTGATTACAGTACCACATAAAGAGATTGAGTATGCAAAACTTAAAAGAGATTACTCTTTAATTGAAAAAAATTATCTAATGTTACTTGATAAAAAAAGAGAGTTAGATATCTCTAAAAAAATTCAAGATGATTATACTTATCATGTTTTAGATGCTGCTTATTTGCCAAAGGTTCCCTCAAAGCCAAAAACGACAATTTTATTAATTTTATCCTCTTTTATTGGGTTAATGATTGGACTTTTTTATGCACTTATAAGAGAGTATTTTGCTAAAAAGATTACAGTACCTAGTGAAGTTGAAGAGTTAACAAGATTGCCATATTTAGGAACTATTCCTTATATAAAAGATAAAAAGCTTTATAATAAACTTTTTGTAGCAAAACAGCCAGAGTCAGTTGCATCTCAAATGATTTGGTCATTAAGAGATAGAATTGATGAATTTAATAGTGGGGAAAAAGGGCAGGTTATTGCTGTAACTTCTATGGTAAAAGGTGAAGGAAAAACTACATTAGCTGCAAATTTGGCTATATGTCTTGGAATGGGTGATAAAAAGACTGTTGTGTTATCACTAGATCTTAGACTTCCCCAGATTCATTCTAAATTTGGTATAGATAATAGTGTAGGTCTTACCTCCGTACTTTTTGGAGATAGAAAAGTTTCTGATGTTATATTTAGATCAAGCCAATTTAAAAACCTTTTTGTTGTACCTTCAGGTCCTAAAATTCCTAATCCTATGCAGATTATAAACTCAAATTATATAGATGAGATGCTTGAAGAGTTGAGCGAACTTTATGATTATATTATTATCGATTTACCACCAGCTGGGATTGCTGCAGAGGCTGTTTTTTTGATGAAAAAAGCTGATTTGGTTATTTCAGTGCTTAAATCTAACTATTCTGAAAAGAGCTTTGTTACATATATGGAAAATATCGCTAAAAAAAGCAATATAAAAAACTTGGGCTTTGTTTTAAATGGTGTAAACCAAAAATATATTAAAATAATTTCTCGAAAAGAGAATAGAAAATATATCAATCATAATAGAGAGCTTGACCAAAAAAGAAAGTATGTTGACTCTATTTCAAAAAATACAAAAGTAGTAAAAAAGTTAAATAAAGAGGTTTTAGCATGAATGTATTAACTTTTGATATAGAAGAGTGGTTTCATGTCCTTGATAATGGTAGTACTAAAAGTGAAAAACAGTGGATAAATTTTGAGTATAGATTGGAACATAATTTAGATAAGCTATTAAATATTCTTCAAAAATATGATCAAAAAGCAACATTTTTTTGTTTAGGTTGGCTTACTAAAAATCATAGACATATAATTGAAAAAATTGATAATTATGGATATGAAATAGCTACACACTCAAACATGCATCAATTAGTATATGAACAAAAGATAGATATTTTTGATAAAGATATAGAATCTTCTATTAAATCACTAGAAGATATTACTGGTAAAAAAATTAGAGCATATAGAGCACCAGGATTCTCTTTAAAAGATGAAAATCGTTGGGTTTTTGAATCACTATATAAACATGGGATTGAAATTGACTGTTCTATTTTTCCAGCTCCAAGAGCTCATGGTGGATTTAAAAATTACTTAACAAATGGTCCTTCTATAATTAAGTTTAATGGAAATAAACAGATAAAAGAGCTTCCAATGAGTTTAATGAATATTTTTTCAAAAAAGATAGTTTTTTCTGGAGGAGGTTATTTTAGGTTTTTTCCCTATCCTATGATAAAATATCTGATGCAAAGTAGTGATTATAATATGACATATTTTCATCCTCATGATTTTGATAAAAATCGTCCTATAATAGATGAATTATCTTATCTTCGGAAATTAAAATCAAGAGTAGGTGCAGCTAATGCTTTGGATAAGTTGGAAAAATTGATACAAGATTTTGATTTTATAGATTTAGATGAAGCAGATAAATTGATAGATTGGGATAGTGTTCAAAAAATATCTTTGGTTGAGAGAAGAAAAAAACAACGGCTATATAAAAAATAAGGAAGCTTATTGAAACATATTTTAAAAAACAAGATTTTTAGCGATGCTATTATATATATGTTGAGTACAATATTGAGCAGGGGGATTAATTTTCTTCTTATACCTGTTCTTACATACTACCTTACAAAAGAGGATTATGGTTATTTAGGGCTTATTCTGTCCGTTGTTGTAATCCTTCGAGTATATATTGGTCTATTTCCATCAAATTTTCTTATAGTCAAATATAGTGCTTATGGAAAAGAGCGTATTGGTAAATATATGTCAAATATTTTTATTATATTAGCTGTTACCTATTTTATCTGTTTGTTTATACTACTTATAGTTGAAGATTCAATATTTACAAATATTGATAATAGTAGTCAGTTGGTATTTTTAATCTCAATTTATGCACTGTTTTCAGTTATTTTCAGGATATTTAGTACAATTATTCAGCTTGAAAAAAATGCCATTAAATATGCAATCTTTCAATTTATTTGGATTATTTCAAGTGTATCTCTTGGATTACTTCTTATAATTGAGTTTAATTGGGGATGGGAGGGGAAATTTTATTCTCAACTATTAATGCTATTTTGTTTGGCTGTATATTCTATTTACTATTTTATAAAAAATAAATATTTTATTTTAGATTTTGATATAAAAAAGATTAAAGAACTCTTTTTCTATCTTTTCCCACTAACATTTGCTGTTGTTGGTTCATTTCTTATGGGTACGATTGATAAAGTAATTTTAACGAAATATATGAATTTAGAAGCTGTAGGTATTTATGCTATTGCTATGACTATGTCCATAATTATCAATATCGTTTTTGACGCTGCTATGAGGTCTTGGGAACCATATTTTTTTGAAAAACTAAATAGAGGTACAAAAGTAGATGTAAAAGTTGTGGTAAGAGCAGTATTATTATATAAGGTATTTGTCCTTATATTCACACTCTTTTATCTGTTTATTGTTCCATATCTTTTTTCATTTATGGTTGATGATAAGTTTTCAGAGGCACTTATTTATATCCCAATTTTAGTTATAGCATTTTTCTTTGAAGGGCTTCGCAAATCATTGGCAGGTTTTCTAACTCAGGAAAATAGAGTTAAGACTTTAGGTCTTATAAACTTTTTAGCTGCTATGTTAAACATTGTATTAAATATTATTTGGATTCCAGAATATGGTATATTTGGAGCCGCTTATGCTACTTTAGTTTCATTTGCTGCTTTGTATATTATAACACTTTATTGTGCTCTTTCACACTCTAAATTATCTTGGTCTCTGTTCAAAAAAGATATAGTTATAGATAAGAAATAAGGAAAAAAGGAGAAGTGTATTGAAAAAAAATATTAAAAATGCAGTTTGTACTATTGCATCTAAAAACTATTTGCACTATGCAAGAACATTGAGGGATTCGTTTTTAAAATATAATCCTGATATAGATTTTTTTATTTTGTTTGTTGATGAAATTAATGATGATTTTGATATTAAAAAAGAGAGTTGTGAAATAATTCAAGCTTGTGATTTAGGGATTGAAAATTTTAATCAAATAGCTTTTAAATATAATATTGTTGAATTTAATACTTCTATAAAACCATATTTCTTAAGATATCTACAAACAGATAGAGGATATAAAAATGTGATGTATCTTGACCCTGATATTGAAGTTTTTCAAAGTTTAGATTTTATTTTTAATCTTTTAGATAAACATTCTATGGTAGTTACTCCTCACATAACTAAACCAATCGAAGATAATTTAAAACCAAAAGAGAATGATTTTTTAAGAAGTGGTGTATTTAACTTAGGATTTATTGCAGTTGGAAACTCTAAAGAGTCTATAGAATTTTTAACTTGGTGGAAATTAAGACTCTTGAAATTTTCTTATAATGAACCTAGAAATGGTCTTTTTACTGATCAGAAATGGACAAACTTTATACCGTGTCTTTTTGATAATTACTATATTTTAAAAGATGAAGGTTGTAATGTAGCTTATTGGAATTTTCATCAAAGAATTTTATCACAAAAAGATGGCAAATATTTTATCAATGATACACCATTGAAGTTTTTTCACTTTAGCGGTTTAAATGTCAAACATGATACAGAGATTTCCAAATATCAAAATCGTTATGATCTTAAAAACAGAAAAGATTTATATGGCATTTTTACTGATTATAGAAAAAAACTTATTAATAATGGTTATGAAGATGCACAAAAATTTTCATATACTTATGGTGTATATACAAATGGTGTAAAAGTTTCAAACTTAGCAAGAAAGCTATTTGCTAGTAATTTGGAAATGTTTGAAAATGAGAACCCATTTGATTATAATTCAAATTTTTATAAGTGGGCTATGAAAAAAAACCTAATAGATAATTCAGAAAAATTGCAAACTTTTACAACTATGAATTATAATGCACAAGATAGGCGTTTAAAAGTGATACATTTTATTTTGAAGCTGACCTTAAAGATAGTTGGCGTTCATAAATATGAAGCTTTGATGAAATACTTTAGTTATATCTCAATTTTGAGAAACCAAAAAGAGGTATTTAAATAATTATGATTTCAAGCCAAAGAGGTTGGTTTTATGGATATTTAATTATATTCATTTTTTTATCGCTATCTTCAATAGCAATCAATGCCGGTATAAAAATGAGGTTAAATCAAATTTTAATTTTACTTCTTTTTGCTGCTGTATTTATTGATGATGTTATTAAAAAAAAGATAGATATAAAATCTTTGGCAATTTTATACTTAGGGGGCATTATAATGTCTCTAATAAGTTTAAACTCAATATACGATAAAATTGGCGAAATTAAATTTATAATAAAATATATTTTAATATTTCCAGCAGCTTTTTACCTGGGTGCAAAAGCATTTGAAAAATTAAGTATTAAAAACTTAATACAAATTATTGAGATAACTGCATTTATTTATGTTTTTATAGCATTTATATTTTATTTTTACCCTTTACCCATATTTACTCTTCTTGCTACAACAGCTACTGATGAAGGAGCCTTATCAACATATAGGGGGACTTTTAGTGAAACAGGTTGGTTTGCAGTAGTGGTTGGAGCTTTTTTATTGGCTTCTATTTCATTAAGATACGATTTTAAAATATGGCCTAAACAAAAAATTTGGCTAAATTTATTTTATATATATTTACTTTATTCAATGGCTATGTCTAAAAATAAGACTGTATGGATAGCTTTTGTTGTGATTGGATTGTGTTTTATTTTGTATAAAATATTTGCCAACTTAATATTATCAAACTATTATCAGCCAAAACATATACAAGATAATAATCCAACATTGAAGTTTTTTTCAAATATAGAAGTTGGTAAGATTGTTTTTATGCTTGTGATATTTACAATTATATTTTTCACAATTAATGAGTTTTTAGAAAAACCGATTGTATCTTGGGATATGATTGAGCTTAAAATTGAACAAGAGAGAGGTAAAGCTTTTGTTGTGATTATGGAGTTACTGCGACAGACTAATTGGATTGGAGGATACGGATTTGGTTTTGTAGAGTCATACTTTAGACATTATTCTGGAGAAATTTTAGGTTTGGGTGAGGGTGTGGGGATGCTTTTTAACTCATATCTTGATAGTTGGGTTAGTGCTTCAATCTTTGGTTTGATGTTTCACTTAACTCTTCTTTATATCTCTTTTGGATTAAGACAATATTTTACTATGGTTATTCCTATCTACTTTTTTGTCTTTGCAAACTTTAATCCTGCTACTGGAAGTGAGTATTATTATCTATTTTTAGGATTATCTTATGGAGCTATTTTTTACCACAAAAACTCTATCAATAAATAACTCTTTTACAAAGTTATTATCAGGAGGTCTTATCCATAGAAAATAGTTTTTATCTTTTTTAATTTTAATATTTGCTAATTTTATAGTGTGATATTTTTCATCATTTAAACTAAAAATAAATTCACCACCTTTAGTTTGTGTCCCTTTTATGCCATAGAAAAAGGCAAATCTTGTTTTATCACTCAATGATATATTGTTATTTAGTTTAATCTTTGCATCTACAAATATTTCCCACTCACCAACACCAAGAGAGTCTAATGGCAGTTGAAATGCCCACTCATCACGATCTCCTGCTATCTTTGCTGAAATCTCATCACTCGCTCCTTTATCTCTTACAATTTTTGTACAACAAAGCTTTAGTGCATACTCTTGAAACTCTAGCCACTCCCTGTTTTTAGCTTCATTTGGTACTAGAGCTTGTCTCTTTGGTAAACTTATAAAATTTATTAAATCACCTATTTTTTTACCCTCTGCATAAGATGTTACTCTTCTATCTTTTGCAAACTGTTTAAATCTGTCTAAACTCTTTTCTCTACTAGATGCATAAACTCCACGAACCAACTTTACATAATCAATCCCTGAAATTACAGATAAAACATGTTTTGTATATATAGGGTTATCATCAACATTTAACAGAGCTGTTTCTAATAGTTTTTCAGCTTCAGATAGAAATTTATCATTTAGATAATCTGAATTTATTGATGTTTTAACCAACAATCTATCATCTGTTTTTTCTAATGAATTATGAAGTAGTTCGATATATTCTAAAACATCTTGGGATGCATCCCCATAATAATATTGTGCAAACTCTTCTATGAGTCTATTAATATCTTGATTTGGATTCCAAAGAAGTTTTGAAAATACCCAAATTCTTAGATTTGAAAACTCCCCTCCATAAGTGCCATAACTTCCTTGTAAAAATATACCTTTTACATTAGCAACAGATGAAAAAACTTTTATACTTTTATCTGTTGCAAACAAGTCAGGGTAGGGCTGAAAATATCCATCAAAGTTTATTATATAGTGCCAAATACTGATATTGTCTATATATTTTGTCCAACCTAAGAGATCTCTATAAATTTCAATATTTTCTCTGTCTTTAATTGATTTTGCAAAGTTTGCTTCAATATCTGCAAAAGATAGTATCATATTTGTAGGAAATTTGATAAAGTTTTTAGGCGAGTGTCTACTCCATTGGTATGCTGATAAACGAAAAGTAATTTCTGGAAATTTTTTAGCTAAATTTTTAGCTAAATATACTCCATAAAGCATGTATGGAGCAGCTGGTGAGTTATATTTTTCTATAATCTCCATACTCTTTTTTGATTTACAGTAGCTATTTATATCTCTACGAGCTAAAGAAATCATAGTTACTTTATCAAGTTTTGATTCATTAATTTTATGTTCTAGAGCTTTTAATGCCAATTTTTTTACCTTGTTGGAAGTAAAGTCAACTTGTCCACCGCATCTATAATCATCTTTTGGCAAAAGGCTATCTGCTGTAAAAGTATTATAAATATTTATACTATTTCCATATTTATTTGGGATAGGTTTTTTAGTTCTATGCCCAAGCCTCCCATTTAATCGATTTTTTACACTATAAGGTATATCATCACTCTCACCTATAAAAATCTCTCTATACTCAAATCTTGGTTCATCTACGATATAAAAGTCACTAAATGAAATCTTCTCTTTTTTAGGAATCACCTCAAAATCAGGTGAAAGAAATTTGCAACCTTGCATCTGAAGTATCTCATAAACACCATAGTTAATGGCTCTATCATTTGAACCTGCAATTGTTAAAACACCATCTCTATTTTGAAGTATAAAACCATCTTGTTTGATATTTTCTTGTTCAAATAGGTCATTTACTTTTCCTATAACTATGATATTTTTATGAATGTTTGTATCATTTATTATTTGAATTTCAATATTTGATATTTTTTCTATATATCTTTTTAATTCACTCGCTGCATTTTTGGTAGCTACATTTTTATCGTTTAAAACTATTTTTGTATCTAGGTTTATAGAAAAGCTATTTTGTGCTTGAGTAGCTGTTAAAAAGGTTAAGATAATTAAAATATATTTCATTCTAGTATTATATTTATAATTAGCTTTTTATTCCTCCATTTATGTATTTAAATATAGTTTTAGTCCCTGCCACTCAACTTAACTTATGTTGCTTCCTAAGACAATACTTGACAAGTGAAGACTAAAGTTGTATAATAACGGCAATTATTTATATTTATTGAGATATGGATGATTGTAAGGAGAATAAATTGAGCGATAAAGAAGATAAAAAAATTGAGAAAGAGGTTCCATCACAAGATGTTGATGAGAGTCCTGAAGTTGAAGATGATGTTCCAAATCCCTTAGAAGAGCTTGAGCTAAAAGTTTCTGAGCTTGAAGATTTGCGACTTAGAGATTTGGCTGAGTTTGAAAATATTAAAAAACGGCTAGAAAAAGAGAAGATGCAGTCTATTGCTTATTCGCAAGAGGCGTTTGCAAGAGATTTATTGTCTGTTATTGATTCGTTGGACAATGCTAATTTAGCTCTTGAAAATGAGAGTGAAGATAATCTTGAAAAGATTAAAGAAGGAATTGATCTAACAATTGATCAGTTTAAGAAGATTTTTGAAAAACATGGGGTAGAGCTTGTAGATATAGAGAGTGGATTTGATCCAAATTTCCATGAAGCGGTTATGAAAGTTGATAGTCAAGAACACACAGAAGGTGCAATTGTACAGGTTTTTCAAAAAGGTTATAAAATAAAAGATAGAGTGCTTAGACCAGCAATGGTTTCAATCGCTAAATAAAAAAGGAGTAGAAAATGTCAAAAGTAATAGGAATAGATTTAGGTACAACAAACTCTTGTGTATCAGTATATGAGAGAGGTGAAAGTAAGATAGTTACAAATAAAGAGGGTAAAAATACAACTCCTTCTATTGTAGCGTTTACAGATAAGGGTGAAATTCTCATAGGGGATCCTGCAAAAAGACAAGCGGTAACAAATCCAGAAAAGACTATTTATTCGATAAAAAGAATTATGGGTTTGATGTGTAGTGAAGATGCAGCAGGTGAGGCTAAAAAGAGACTACCTTATCATGTGGTAGATAGAAATGGTGCATGTGCTATTGAAGTCGATGGAAAAACTTATACTCCACAAGAGATAAGTGCAAAGATTTTAATGAAGTTAAAAGAGGATGCAGAAGCATTTCTGGGTGAAAGTGTAACGGATGTGGTTATCACAGTTCCTGCATATTTTAATGATTCTCAAAGAAAAGCAACACAAGAAGCTGGGACAATTGCAGGATTAAATGTGCTTAGAATTATAAATGAGCCAACTTCTGCAGCACTTGCATATGGGCTTGATAAAAAAGAGGCCGAGCAAATTGTAGTTTATGATCTTGGTGGTGGTACATTTGATGTTACTGTTTTGGAAACTGGTGACAATGTTGTTGAAGTTTTAGCGACTGGTGGTAATGCATTTTTAGGTGGAGATGATTTTGATAATAGATTGATTGATTGGTTAGTGAGTGAGTTTAAAAGTGATAGCGGTATCGACCTAAAAGGTGATGTTATGGCACTTCAAAGACTTAAAGAAGCTGCTGAAAATGCTAAAAAAGAGCTTTCAGCTGCAACTGAGACAGAGATAAATTTACCATTTATCACAGCTGATGCATCTGGACCTAAACACCTTGTAAAAAAACTTACTCGTGCAAAGTTTGAGTCACTTATAGAGGATTTGGTTACAGATACAATTGATAAAATAGATTCAGTTATAAAAGATTCTGGAGTTGCAGTAGGTGATATAAAAGAGATTGTTATGGTTGGTGGTTCTACTAGAGTTCCATTGGTTCAAGAGAAGGTAAAAGCATTCTTTGGCAAAGATCTTAACAAGTCAGTAAACCCTGATGAAGTTGTTGCTATTGGTGCGGCTATTCAAGGTGCAGTTATAAAAGGTGATGTAAAAGATGTACTTTTACTAGATGTAACACCTCTTTCACTTGGAATTGAAACTCTTGGTGGAGTGCTTACAAAAGTGATTGACAAAGGTACAACAATTCCTGTAAAAAAACAACAAACATTCTCAACAGCAGAAGATAATCAACCAGCAGTTACTATCCATGTAGTACAAGGTGAGAGAGAGTTTGCAAAAGATAATAAATCTTTAGGGCAATTTAACCTAGAGGGAATTCCACCAAGTCCTAGAGGTGTTCCACAAATCGAAGTTACATTTGATATAGATGCAAATGGTGTTTTAACAGTATCTGCACAAGATAAAGCGAGTGGAAAACAACAAGAGATTAAAGTTACAGGTTCTTCAGGATTAAGTGAAGAGGAGATTGAAAAAATGGTTCAAGATGCAGAAGCAAACAAAGAGGCGGATGCAAAAAGAAAAGAGGGTGTAGAGTCAAGGAATCAAGCAGATGCATTAGTTCATCAAACAGAAAAATCTCTAAGTGAGATGGGTGAAAAAATAGATGCAGAAGATAAAGCAAAAATCGAAACTGCAGTAAATGAGCTAAAAGAGGCTTTAAAAGATGAAAACTCTACAAAAGAGAAAATCGATGAAAAAGTAAAAGCATTGACAGAGGTTAGCCATAAACTTGCAGAAGCAATGTACTCAAAAGATGATGCAACTGGAGCTGAGGGAAGTGATACCAAGAAGAAGAAAAAAGATGATGATGATATCATCGACGCTGAAGTAGAGTAAGCAAAAAACTACAATATGAACGAAGTGTCACTTCGTTCATATATTTACAACTATTTTTAACTTTTCCTGTCTTTTAGAAATATATTTTATATTTTAATATTTAATTATACCCCTTCTATGTTATAATCGTCGCTTAAAATTATTTAAGGAATGAATTATGAATATAAAATTTTCAGCACTTGCAGCAGGATTAGTTTTTGCAGTTAGTGCAAATGCAATAGAGATGACAGATTATAAACTCACAGAGAGTTTTTATGATGAATCGTATGTAGGTATGAATTTTGATTTAAAAGATGGTAATCAAGATCAAACGAGTTATAACGGAGTTTTTACGGGAGATTATAAAGCAAAATTCAACTCCCTTCCAAGTGCTTGGGATGTAAATGTAAATGGTAAAGCAAATATATCTCGTGGTGGAAGTGATGGAGATAGTAGTGAAGATAACTATGTAATTAATGCAAGTGGACACTATGATAAATATTTAGAGAGTTATGAAAATGTTTTTTTATATGGATCAGCAGAGGTTGGCTTTAGAAAACTTACAGGTGAAGATAAGGCAGATGACCCATTCTTAAAAGTAGGAGTTGGAGCTGGTTATGGACGAATGTACAATGCAACACCTCTTGCAAAAGCACTGAGAATTGCAGAAGATTTAAGAGATTATGGAATTATTTCAGAGCTTAATGATGATGCTTTACTAAAGTTAGCAAGTGTTATCGATAGAGAGTCAGAGTTTAAAAGCAAATATGGTCTTGTCGAGTATAAGAAGTATTGGTTTGAAGCGATGGAAGAATCACTTAAAAATGCTGGGGCAATGAAAGATGATACTCTTGGTGCATTTGGAATTGTAAGAATTGATGAAATTTTATTTGATGAGAGAGTAAGTCCAAGATATCACGGATGGCTTGTTAGAGCTGGTGTTGGTCAGATATTGTCAAATTATGATGGAGAGAGTACAGACCCTACACTAGATATCATGTTTGAGTATGGAAAACCTATAGGTTATATGGCACAATTTTATAATGTTGCAAAATATAGTACAATCTTATCAGATGATATAGGTCATATCTTTACTAATAATATGTCTTATACTTATGAAGTTTCAAATGCGATTGATTGGGAAAATAGCTGGAATTTCAGATATGACAAATCATCAGACACAACTATAGAAGATGTTTATACAAATAGGTTGGCTTCAACATTTAGATTTTATGTTGCAAATAGACTTAGTTTGAATACCACACTCTCATTAACTAGTGTAGAAGATGATATTGATAATAATGGAAATGATGATTTAGAGACTAGAGTTAATTTTGGTATCACTTATCGTCTAAAATAGTTAGATTAATACAGGGCTTAAGCCTTGTATTAAATTTATTGCTTATTTTTTATCCACTTTCTTGGTTAAATATTTCAAACTTTTTTGTAAAATAACTCTATGATGTAAATAGAGGATGTGTATATATGCTAGAAAAACTCAAAGAGATAAGTAAACAAAGAAATTTAAAACTCAATAAAATAGAAAAATTAAAACCAAATAGAACTGTTGATGAAGCTATGGAAGTACTCAAAAAGTATGCAGTATCTGGTTATGATTCAATTGATAAAGATGATGCAACACTCTTTTTTAAATATTTTGGTATTTTTGACAAAGTGAAGCCAAATGGTAAAAATAGCTTTATGCTTCGTATACGAATTCCCGGTGGTCAATTAACTCCAACTCAAGCTAAAAAGATAGGAAATATAGCCAAAACTTATGGTGGAGATTATATAGATATCACAACTAGGATGCAAATTCAGCTTCGATTTCTTCTTATTGAAGATTTACCAACTATTTTAGAAGAGCTTGATAGTGTAGGGATTACAACTTACCAAACAGGTATTGATAATCTTAGAAATATCGTCACAGACCCCTTGGATGGATTAAGTTATGACAATGTTATAGAGAGTATGCCTCTTATTGAACAGTTGCAAGAGATATTTTTAAAAAAGAGTGAGTGGATAGGTACACTCCCTAGAAAATTTAATACTTCTATAACTGGAAGCTATGCAAATAGATGTAATGTTTTTGCTCACGATTGTTGTTTTGTTTTGGCACAAAAAGATGGTATTTTTGGATTTAATCTCTATCTTGGTGGAAGAGTTGGGATATTAGCTAAAGATGCTAATGTTTTTTTAGAAGAGGGTGAAGTTGTAGAGTTTTTTACAGCACTTATAGAGATTTTTAAAGAGTATGGTTTTAGAGACAATAGAAATAAAAATCGCTTACATTTTTTTATCGAAGAAGTAGGCATGGAGAATTTAGTAACTCTTTTAAAATATAGATGTGATAAGGAGTTTAAATCAGCTGGGCAACAAATGGTAGAGTTGGAGCATTTTGATGCCAAATATGGAAAAATAAAACAAAAAGATGGTCTATTTGCACTTCATGTAGTAGTTCCTGCTGGTATTTTTACAGGTAAAGCTTTGATTGAGGCTAGTGAAATTGCAGATAAAGAAGATGGATCGATAAGGCTTAGTGTTGATCAAAATCTCTACATTGTAGGAGTAAAAGAGTCAAATATAGAAAAAATTCTCTCCCATAAGCTCTTCTCATCTTATAAAAATATAAATACCCCTTTTTATAATGATATGATTTCATGTTCTGGAAGTGATACTTGCTCATTTGGTGTAATTCGTGGAAAAATGGATGCTTTAAAGATGTCAAAGTATCTAAGCCAAATGGTAGAGTTAGATGATGGAAAAGTTCGTATATACTGGTCAGCATGTGTAAAGGGGTGTGGAATTCACGATTTAGGAGATATTGGGCTTTTAGGATGCAAGACAAAGATAGGTGATAAAACTGTACCAGGTGTTGATATCTCACTTGGAGGAAAACTTATAAATGAGAGCTTGGAAGCTAAACTTCTTTTAAAGTCAATACCAATAGTATATGCTAGATACTATATAGAAGAGTTGATTTTAGAGTATAAACGACTTAAAAAATCAAATGAGAGTTTTGAAAAGTTTTTTGATAGAGTACTTGTAAATTACTCTTATGGTGCAATAGCTTTTATGATGAGTTTTAACTATATGATTAGCAGAAAGTTTGACTTACCAAATAATAAAATCAAACTCGAAGAAGAGTCAAAAACATTCTCAAATGAGAGTTTAGAGATAGAGTATTTTGGTAGAGTTTTGAGAGAGAGGCTAAATCCGCAAATTGCATCTTTGGTTGATAAAATGTCATCTGATATAGGAAGTTTTTCAGAGCTTTTAGAAGATATAAATCAATTCTAATTCTCTTGCTCTTCAACGCCAACAGCTCCAACTACGCTAGATATAGCTCTAAGTCTTGATAGCAGATCATCTCTCTCATCTACTAGAGTCTCTACTTGTTTTTGATGGTGTTTTTGTTTTTCTTCTAATATTTTTAATCGTTCTTGATCTGAATTTATACTGTTTTTAAGTGATTTATGTTCTTCATTTAAAGTTTGGTAGGTTTTATCTTTTGATTTGATAGTATCTTTTAATTTTTCTAATTCATCTATATATTGAGTGAGTTCTTTGTTTAGGATATTTGCTTTTTCTAACTGGGTGGTTTTCTCTTGTTTTATATTTTCTAGTTCAGTAATTTTTTGTTTTTGTTTTTGATTGATATTAGATAACTGTTCTATTTTGTTTTGTTGTTCTTGTTTTTTTATATTGAGGTTATCGATATCTTTTTCAAAGGTTTTGGTTGACATTTTATATCGCTCTATTTCATCTAAGTTACTGTTTTTTTCTGTTTTTAATATTTTCAAGAAAGCAGATTGTTCATCAAACTCTTTGGTTAGTGATTCATATCTTGCTTTATATTTTTCCAGAGTCTTTAACTCTTCTAGTAGTTTTTCTCTTTGGTTATTTGAAGAGGTTAGTTGTGTTAGATTATTTGTGTTTTCTTGCTCTTTTTTTGCCAAGAGATTTTCTTTCTCTTTTAAAGCAATTGATAGTTGCTTGACTTTTGACATTTGCATCTCTAATTGGTTTTGTCTCTCTTTGAGTATACTCTTAATTCTATTTTTTTGTGTTCGCTCTTCATTTTCACCACTTTTACACAAAAATCTACCCATAAGTAGCCCTATAATAGCTACTATTGATAATACTGCTATCAATTCATATTCTAAATTCCACATATTAATATCCTATAACTTTAAATTCAATTCTTCGATTTTTAGCTCGTCCATCTTTTGTTTTATTATCTGCCAATGGTTCAAGCTCTCCTCTTCCTATAGCTTCCATATTCTTTAGTGCTACACCTTGTTCCAAGAGTTTAGATGCAACAGCTTTTGCTCTTTTTAGGCTTAGTTTTAAGTTTTTTTCATCATTTCCTACATTATCTGTATGTCCTATTATTTTGATATGAGCCTTGGGACACAAAGCCGTGATATCGCTTATGGTTTGAAATAGAGGGTTATTAGACTCTTCTATGATTGCTTTATTTGGTTTAAAATATATTTTTTGTTTTTCAAATAAGGTGTTTAATTTTTCTTGACATATTTGAGCAGATGCATCTAGTGCAACAATGTGGCTATTTATGATAAAGTCTTTATTTTCAAAAAGAGCAAGTTCTTTTTCGAGAGATTTTTTTTGATTTGATTTTTTGATTTTACCAGATATATGAATCTCTTTATCAATTATATTTATAGATCCGACTTCAAAATTTTTAAGCTCTTTTGTCAAAACTTTGAGTAGTTGCATCCACTCTTTTGGTTCACCACTACCTATAATGGTTTTGTCAATAATTTGTGATTTGGTATATGAATCTTTTAATTTTTTAAATAAAACTTTTTTAACTTCATAAGATGGTATATATCCTTTTAGTGTTAGTTTTTGATTAGTATAGTTTATATTCATAGTATACGGGGTGATAATTCTTGGTGAAATTTGATCATTAACAAACCTTACTCCTATAATATCTTTGCTCAAAGTGATTGCTTTTTTATGTTCTTGCATATTAGGAGCAATACCGCTAATCATTACATCTCTCCCCTCAACTCTAACTGCGGCCCAATTGATATTGTTTTTTTGCAGGTTTTGTTTGACTCTTTTTGACAACTCCTGGGGAATTTTTTTGGAGTATTGTGGTACTGCTAGAAGTATGAGCAAGAAAATTAGAAGTAAACCAAAAAGTTGTATTAAGAAATTTTTACTCATTATTGCTTCCTACTTTTTTTATCTTTGTTAATTTTTTAGCTGGTGCATTTCCAAAAAGATTAGGAATCTCTTTGATATCAATCTCCTGTTTTGTATTTGGGAACTCTTTGACGTATATCTCTTGTTTTGCAGTTGGTAACTCTGTAATTGCAACTTCTTGTTTGATCCCAACATGCTCTATGATAGAAACTTCCTCTCGTTCTGGTAGTGAGATAGAGATATCTTCTTTGATAAATATTTTGTAAATTAACTCATTTAACTCTGGAAGTACCAATCCCTGATGCTGTGGTTTTCCAACCCAGCAATATAAACTAAAAGTAGCCATGTTTCGTTTAAAGGTAGAGAGTCTAACTTCCATAGTCTTGTCTTGTAAAATATATATCGAATCTTTGGCTGCTCTTAGCAATAGTTCCCTGATATACTCAGGCTCTGTACCATACGCAACATTGACATCAAATCTTACTCTCATAGTTATATCATCTGCTGAGCTTTGATTTATCACTTCAGATCTGTCAATGAGACTGTTTGGCACAATGATTTCAACATTGTCTATTGTGAAGATACGAGTATTTCTGATTCCGATATGTTTAACCGTTCCTGTTAAATTATTTTTGATTTGGATGATATCACCAACACGAAATGGTGGATCAGTTAAAAGCAATATACCTGAGATAACATCTGCTAATGTTTCTCTCATCGCCATACCAATTGCCATAGCAAATATACCAGCAGATGCTAAAAGAGCTGTTATGTCAACATTCCATACAGAGAAAATTTGATACAAAATTGCTACTGAGAAAAACATAAGAACTGCATTTTCAAAAAGAGGCAGAGTTGCTGGTTGTATTATCTTTGCATCTTCATTAGCTTCTTCTTGTTTTGAATATGCAATTTGTCTAAGTATGGTTTTTAGCACTTTATATAAAAATAAACCTATAGCTAAAACTATGAGAGATTTCACAATAGCAGATGCAGCAAAGTTAACACTTTCATTAAGGGTTGAAGCGTGTACTGCTATCAATAAACCAACATAAAAGATAAGTTGATAAATAAGTGTCCTAACAAATCCTACAAGGTCCTTAGCAAAAGGAAAATGACCAAACTTATCAAGTAATTTGAGTAAATACTTTGGTATATGACGACTTAAAAGCTTTGCCAAAACATATGCAATTATAACAATAAAAGCAACACGAAGATAAGTATAATCACTAAATAAATCCCATATTTGTTCAAAAAGCGGAAAAATAAAACTAAATTGATTTTTTAACCACTCTAAAAGTTGGCTTAGATTATCCACTGAAGAATCCAAATATATTGTACATTTATAGTTTCCTTAACTCTTAATAATACAAATTATAGCAATAATAGTATAAATTATTAAACTATTTGAATATTTATTTAATTATTTATACTATTTTATGATAGGATTACAAAATTAAGTTTACAATATGCCTACTCGGTCAAGGAAATATTAATTGATACAATTTTTTTTAAATAGAGTTATTCAAATATTTATGGTCACTATTTTGCTATTTACTGTAAGTTATGCTGACAATAAATTATCAACTGGTATTATTTCTTATACTCCAGTTGAAGATAAAGATAGTGTTTATGGTGTATTAAAATGCAAAGGTTCCACTAGAGTTGGAAGATTGTTAAATGTTTGGGTTCCTTCATTTGTAGAGATGTATCCTCATATACAAAGTGAACTCTCATTTACAGGGACAGGTCATGGTATCAGTTCTCTCATAGATGGCTCGGCAAATATCGCAGCATCTAGTCGTAAAATTAAAGATTTAGAGATGGAAACTTTTTATAAAGCAAAAGGTTATCCTCCAACAGAGATGAAAGTTTCTTTAGATGCTTTGGCATTGTATGTAAATAGGTTAAATCCTACACCATCTATCACACTAGAACAGCTTGATGCTATATTCTCATCAACAAGAAGACAGGGGCTTGAAGCGATTGTTAATTGGAAACAGTTAGGCTGGGAAGATAAAAATATAACTGTGCATCTTTTTGCAAAAGAGGCAGGGGCTAGAGGTTTTTTACAAAAACATGTATTGCTCGGTGGGGAGTATACAACTCAAAATGTTGTCAATGATAAACATTTGACTGCATTAAGTGTGACTGATGAAATTGAAAAGGACAAGTATTCTATAGGGTTTGGGGCGATTGGTATAGATAATTTTAAAGTTAAAATGCTTCCTATCGCAAAACGAGAGAGATATCCAGAATATGCACCAAATACTAAAAATATTAAAAATGAAAAATATCCATTAACGCGATTTTTATATATCTATATGGATGTACCTCCTGATAAACCTATACCAAAGCTTTTATATGAATTTTGTAAATTTATGCTCTCAAAAGAGGGACAGACGATAGTATTAAAAGATGGTGGAGTGCCACTTAGCCCAAGGTTGATTGGGATTGAGTTAGCAAAGATTCAAAGAGAGGGTATTTGATGAAAAGAGGTAATATAAAATTATTTCATAAAGTGAGTATAAAATCTAAGTTTTTAATGATGATACTTAGTACGGCGATGGTATGCATAGCAGTCATTGGATTTCAAGGGCTTCATTATGGTAAAGATTCATTGACAAAGAGTATGTATGACCATTTGACATCTTTAAAATCTGCAAGGACTCAACAGATTGAGAGTTATTTTCAAGATAAACGCTCTTTGATGAAGACTTTTTCAACAGAGCATACAATCATAGATGCAATGAGTGAATTTTCTGCTGGTTTTAACCTTCTTGATATCTATAAAGTGGATATAGATAAAAATGCTAGTATGAGATTAAATAATTTTTATGAAAATAGTTTTGTTGAAATGTTAAATGAAAACTCTATACAGGAGTATAGTCATACAAGTTTGGTTCCAAAAAAAGAGGTTGTGAAGTATTTGCAATATAATTATATAGTTAATAATCCAGTAGAAGTTGGAAAAAAAGATTTATTAGAATCAGCCGAAGATAAAAGTTATTATACTGAAGTGCATCAGAAATTTCATCATACATTAAGAGATATCGTCAAAAATCAAGGTTTTGATGACCTTTTCCTAATAGATTCTAAAAATTTAAATATCGTTTATAGTGTTTCTAAAGAGGTTGATTTTGGGAGTAGTTTAAAAAATGGAAAATTTGCACAAAGCTCTTTGGCAAAAGTTGTTAAAGATGTTATCAGTCATCCTGATAAGGGTATAGTGCGGGTTGTTGATTTTAAAAACTATGAACCTTCATATAATACACCACAAATATTTTTTGCAGTACCTATATATAAAGGGAGTGAATTTTTAGGAGTATTAGCTACTCAAATTACTGTAGATGCTATTAATAATATTACTACTGGATATAAAAACTGGAGTCATGATGGCTTAGGAGAGAGTGGAGAAGTTTATCTAGTTGGTAGAGATTATACAATGCGTTCAGATGCAAGAAAAATTATAGAGCAGCCTGAGGTTTATTTTAGCGATATTAATAAAATAGGTTTAGATAAAGATAGTATCAAATTGATTACTGCCATTAGAAGTACCGTGCTTAATCAATTAGTAAGAAGTGAAGCTGTTAAGAGAGCAACAGAGGGAGATGATGGCACAGTGATTACTCGAAACTATTTGGGAGAAAAAGTTTTAAGTGCTTATGCTCCTTTAAATTTGGAAGGATTAGATTGGTCAATTATCGCTGAAAAAGAGATTAGTGAGGCAGAACAACCAATTAAAGAGTTTCAAAAAGCTCTTTTAATCTCTTCTACAATCTTGGCAACATTGATAACATTTTATGCTATTTGGCTAGCTTATAGTTTTTTAGCACCTATAAATAGTATGGCAAATGGTGTAAAAAATATCATTAATACTGATAAATTTACAAAAATCAATCTTAGTCGTGATGATGAGTTTGGAGAGTTATCTAACAATATAGATAAGATGATTGATACCATAAAATCACAGTCAAAAGAGATTGCAAATAAATCTAAAGAAAATGATGCACTTTTACTCAATATCTTACCTCAAAGCATTGCACAAAGAGTAAAAGCTGGTGAAAAAGATATAGCAGAGAAAGTTTCAAATGTTGCTGTACTTTTCTCAAATTTAAAAGGTTTTGATAACCTATCTCAAGGACTTAGTTCTAAAGAATCTATAAAATTACTTAATGAAATTATTAATGAATTTGACAATCAAGCACAAAAATTTGGTATAGAAAAAATTACTACTATCGGTGACTCTTATATGGCAGCGAGTGGTTTAATGCAACCTCGTTTGGATTATGCGAGAAAGCTTGCAGAGTATGCTCATAAAATGTTTTTTGTTATAGATGATTTTAATCGCCGCCATGCTTCAAATCTTCAATTAGTTGTCGGAATTGATAGTGGAGAAGTGATGGCTGGAATTGTGGGAGAACATAAATTTGTCTATGATATATGGGGAGAGTCTGTAAATCTTGCCAATAATATTTCTCATCAAGCAAGTCTGGGAACTATAAGAGTAAGTCAAAGTATCTATGAACAGCTTATCAACAAGGATAAGTATAAAAAATGCTCAGGTGAAATATTAACTTATGAAACAATACCAAAAGATAGAGTGAGTTAACTATGGTAGACTTACTTAGTACTTTACCAGTTGAGTGGAAAACATGGGGATTACTTATCATATTTGGTTTTCCTTTATCTATTGTTATCACTGGTGAAATTCTTTTATACTTAGAAAAAAAAGAGTCCCGACTTACTTGTATTGTTCATAATGTTAGAAATATACTGCTTCCTGCTTTAGTTACATATTTAATTTTTAGTAAAATTATGAAGTTGGGAGATGACTCTATCTTTCTTAAAATATCAGCAACACTTTTTTGGTTGATATTGATTTATACCTCTTTAAAGTTTGTAAATATTTTAGTTTTTTCAGATGCATTGCCAAAGAGTGTTCGGGCAAGATTACCTAAGTTGTTGATTGATTTTTTACGAACATTTTTGGTTTTACTCGGTGCTGCAATCATCGCTTCAAATGTCTGGGGTGCTGATTTAGGCAGACTTTTAACTGCACTTGGGGTAGGTTCTGTTGTTTTGGGACTTGCTTTGCAAGATGTATTAGGCGGTTTGTTTTCGGGTATTGCGTTACTTTCATCTAAGCCGTTTACTACTGGTGATTGGATAGGTATAGGAGATATGGATGGACGGGTAGAGAGTATCGATTGGCGGGCTGTATCTTTAATAAATTTTGAAGGTGATTTGGTTGTAGTTCCAAACTCCGTAATTGCAAAAGAACGGTTTAAAAACTACTCTAGACCAAATCCTATACATAGAGAATCAGTACCATTTGATATATCATTTGACGATCCACCAAACAAAGTAAAACAAGTTTTACTAGAAGCGGCTATGGATACAAAAGGAATACTTAGTGAACCTGCACCACAAGTAGTGCTAATTTCCTATGATGAATTTTCTATTCGATATGAGGTTCGATATTTTATCAATAATTATGCAAATATCGCATCTATATATGATAAATTTATCACAAAAATATGGTATACCAACAAGCGATATGGCATAACTTTTCCAACTCGCTCTCATGAGGTGTATAACTTTGAAGGGGATAAGGGTGAAGATAAAGATAGCTCAAAAGTTATCTATAAAGAGTTTAAAAACTTAAAAGTCTTTTCAGTGCCAGATGCACATCTGTTAATATTAACAAAACATTGCAAAATTGATGATTTTGGTGTAGGAGAATGCATCTTACAAAGAGGTCTTGTGACAGAGTATTTTTATGTGATTTTAGATGGTATAGCCTTAGAAAGAGTGGAAAATAAAAATGCTAAAGAGCTATATGAAAATCGCTTAAAACGAGGTGATTTATTTGGTTTATCCTCATTAGTTAGAAAAGAGGCGAGTTTGGTATCTGTATCTGCCCTTTCTGATTTGCGTGTAATAACTATCGAAATAGAAGCGATGAAAAACCTTCTACAAAAAAATCCTCAAGTTGCTGAATCTCTTGAAAACATGGTAAATACCAGTGAAAAGAAAATTGCTAAAAGTATGTTTTGATTTTTTATAGTAATTTTCCAATCGCTAAAAAAACCTTAAAATTTTTATGTTTTACTATAGTTTCATTTGTCTCTAAATAGACAATTTCTAATCCAGCCTCTTTGAACCATCGATTAATCACCTGTTTATCAAATCCAAAATGCTCTACACCATCATCATCTCCACCGTGAAAGCTACCATCTTCAAGTTCTAAATCACTGATTGCGAGATATCCGCTTACTTTTAAAGCCTTTGTGATATTTTTGATAAAAAGTGGTGGATTTTTGATGTGGTGTAGAGTCATAGCTGTTATAATCAAATCAAAACGCTCTTTTGGAAATGCATCTATATTTCCATCGTGAAGTTTAGTTTTTATATTTGTAATATCTGCTTCTTGAATTTTTCTTTGCATCTCATCTAACATACCTTTAGAGTTATCCATCGCTAGTATAGAGTGTGCATCTTCAAAAAGATTAAATGAAATCAATCCTGTACCTGATCCATAATCTAAGATATCTTTATCTTTTATATCAAGTAAAGCTTTAATTTTATGAGTCGTTTTTATAGCACTTTCAACTCGGTTTGGATTTAAATCCCACTGTGAAGCCAACTTGTCAAATCTATTCATAAAATCTCTTTTTAAATAGATTATATCTAAACGCTACTTCCAATAATAAACCCCACTCCCATAAGCTTTAACGAGTAACTTAAAACTATTTCCTAACCCTTGAGCAACAACTTCATCTGTATAATAATCCCTAACTTCACCTATAACTTTATCATCTGTTGTAAATGTAACACTCTCATCACTCCCACTTCTACTTGCAACTATCATAAACCTTTTATCGTTATAATCACGAGTACCAACAACAATGCCATTTTCATCATCAGCTTTGTTATATTTAAGTTCCCAGTCAGTCCAATGAGGTTCACGAATAATTGGTAAGAGTTTTTGAATTTTTTCAGTTACTTTATCAAAAATTCCCCACCAAGGTTTAGTCTCGATTGCTGGTTGTGAACCGCCATCTTTCCAAAAAGCAAATCCTTTTCCTCCTCTAGCAATCGCTGAAAATATAAGTGACTCTATATTTTCAACTTCAAAAGGTGAATTGATGACAAATATTGACTTTGGAGTTTTAACTCTATTGATATTTTCAAAAAGTGCAAAATTTCCAAACTCTGCATTGTAATTGCCTTTCATCTCCACACCATAACTTTGAATATCATTTGCTTTGTACAACATGTCGTTTGCATAAACGCCTTGTATATCCATAAATTTATATTTTTCATTATAGTAGTTTTTATTTCCAGCCACAAAATCAAGATGCATGTAGATTGGTCTTATTCTATCTCCATTGTCATCTCTATCTATCTCTCTTACTTTATTGGTCAATAATCTTATAGAATCCCACTCATCATACTGTTCATTGTCCCAATAAAAATTAAGCAATTTATCATAAGTAGTTTTATTATTGTTTCGCAACTCTGTATAATCTCTAGCAAATCTCTCACTTCCTATCGCACTACCATCATAAATACCATAATGCCCCATATCCCAAACCCAATACATCCCAAGATTAGCAACCCTATTTGCATCTGGTAGATTAACTCTTGTTATGACATTAAATCCTTTGTCTTTGTATATTTTCCAATTGTTTTTTTTGTTTATATCGCTATCATCAGGGTAAATTGCAATAGGAAAAAATGCCTTCCATTTTCCATCTTCATTAACTTCCCAATTTCCAAGTCTATCTATTCGAACTTTACTACCTTCAAACTCTACTTTTTGGCTTGGTTTTTCAAGTCCAAAGAGTTTTGAGCTATCAGAAGCTTCAAAGACTTGTAAATCATCTATCCAAATGTCACTAGTATTTAAATCAGATGCTTTCATCTCACCTTCATCTCTTATAGTGATTCTTATTTGATTTATGCCTTTATCTTTTTGGACATAAAAAGGGATTACAAACTCTTCCCATTTATTTGTGCTTGATGTAGATATGACACTATAATTAACAGAATTTATATGTTTTCCATCTCCTGCATAGGCTATATGTAATCTTATCAAATCTGTAGGCAAAGATTTAGCAAACATATAACCGCTGATTGTGTACCATTTACCCTGTGTCACTGGAATATTATAAACTTTAAATGCATCATCTTTTTTGCTAAGTTTTATAGACCTCTCTCCTGTTCTTTTTATGCTCTCATCATATTTTGCTCCATTATCAAAATATAAGTAGCTGCTATATCTTTCAAAAGATTTATCAATCACAGTTTGGGCTATATTTTCACCTGTTGGTGGATAAAAAGGGTAGATTTTATCACCTGCTGGAAATTTTACTTTGTTCCAATTTGTGCTTTGATTTTTATCCTCAATCTCTGATTCTTCTTTAATCTTTTTATCTATTAATTTTTCTTCACTTTTTTCAACTTCTGATTTTTTAATATTTTGTACATCAGTTGATTGGTTACAAGCTGTAAGTATTGATAGTAAAATTATAGCTGGGAGAAGTTTTTTTATTTTTCTCATAGTTGCATCCTAAATATAATATTTAGATGATTATCGACAATAAATTAAAAAGCTTTAATTCCTTTTAGGCTTTGGTCTATCAACACTAAAAATGGAGATTTTATAACTCTTATATCATATTTTTTATGTTGGTTTATCCAGATAAGTAGTGAGTATTTTGTAACAGTTGCATCTATATCTGTTATGATTATTTGAGCCTTTTTTTCCAAACTTCTTATATGTGGGATGGTACTGAGGTTCAATGCACAAAGTATAGTTTTTTGTATGAGTTCGTACTCTACTACATCTTTGGCAGAAAAAGGAACCTCAATTCGCCTAATCTGATTTTCAAGAGAGTGATTTATAAAAGAGTCATTGATAAATTTAGAGTTTGGAACAGTTATTCGCATATGATTGCTTGTCAAAATTGTGATGGAACGAAAATCCATATCATCTACAACACCAGTTATCTTATCATTAATCTCAATATGGTCTCCAATTCTAATTGAGCGGTCAATTTTTATCAAAATCCCCATAGCATAATTTGAGATAAAGCCTTGAAGTCCAAGTATTATCCAAAGTAGTATCGCACCGATTATGATAAATATAGTATGGATATTTAGCCCAATAGATATAAGTGCTATAAAAAATGTAGCTAGTATTATTATATAATAACCGCTATTTGCTACCATTCTTGCTGTTGAGAGGCTTTTGATTCTATTTGATTTTCTAAATTTTTCTATAAATTTTTTGTAAAGTAGGGCTAAAATAGATCCAATTATAAGAATAACTATAAATGTCAAGATTGTTTTTATGGAAAATGCATTTTCTTCATAGATAAAGATAGTTTTATTAATACTGTGCAAAATATAGTTTATTAGATTTTCTACTCCTACTTGTGTGGATGCAAGAGCTACTTCAAACATGTCAAATTTTGCATATCCCATTTTATTTAAAAGTTTAGAGATAGTATTGAATTTTTCTTTTTCCAAATCACTTAATGTTTTAATATCATCTTCAATCATTTGTAACGATTTTAAAAATTCATTTTGATTCTTCTCTTTAATCCATTTTAGTGAAAGTAGAATTTGTGCATCTAATTTTTTTGTAAATGTATCATCAGTTCTTTTTTGTAACTTTTTTTCATCTTTTATAATCTGCTTTTGAGCTTTTTTATTTCTTAAAGCTTCACTATCTTTATCGATATTTAGTAAGAGATTTTCTCTGTTTAAATCACCGATTTTTATCTCTTCTTGTTTGATTATCTTTTTTGAGTTTTGCTCCTTAAAATTGACCCGTAAAAGGAAGTGTTGAAATATTTTGAACTCTTTGTTAAAAATTTCTTCATAAAGTTTCAAAGATTTTGTAATTTTATTTTGTGATATTTTATAAAAAGCATATTGTAATTGATTTGCTAATAGTGTTTTATTTGCATCTTGGGGGAGAGTTTTTTCTATAGTTGTCTTTAATTCAAAAAGTTTTTTTTGAATTGTTATATTCTTATTTTCAAGCCTATCTATTTCACTTTCTAGCTCACCTAAAGAGTATAACGCTTTTAAATACTGAGTTTGGGTGATAGAGCTTTTTTGCAGGGTTATAGTTTCAAATGATTTAGTCTCATCTTTTATTTCATAGAGTCTTTTTATCTTTTCTAAAGTTGACTTTTCATAACTGATTGTTTGGGAAGTTTTTAGCTTTTGTACAATTTCACTATTTATCTCTTTTTCAATATCTAAGAGGTATTGTTGTACATTTTCTCCCTCATATAGTCTTATATCTACTTTTGCACAAAAGGACGCAGTTATAAAAAACAGAAGAAGGATTAATTTTTGCATAGTGAATCTTAACAGATTATTGTAAATAAGTACCCATCCATTAAATTAGTTTTTTGTAATTACTAAAAATATCACTCTCTTTGTCAAAAAACTCTAAAATAATTTTAGTATATCGATCAAATGGATTTTTCTCATTTGATATCTCAAGACTCTTTTTAATTGATAATCTGTGTGTATTTAAAACAGTAGTAAATGGAACTGGAAAATCAGTACCAAATAGTAGTTTATTGTGTATATCTTTTTGTTCACTTAGATGCATTAGTACTTTTGCTCTTACGGGTGTGAGTAGGGCGGAGATGTCTGCATATAGGTTATCATGCGTTTTTAGCATCTTTAAAAGTTGAAAATATTCATCATTGAAGTTTTTAGGATTTTTAGATAGGGCTTTAAAAATCCTAAAAGGCTCATAGCTAAGTGCCATGTGAGCACAGACTGTATTTACCCCTATCTCAACTGGATTATAGAGCATTTCTATGCTTTCACACTCTTTATAGGAGTGTACAGAACTTTCATTTCCGATGTGAATTATGAGTGGTAGATCGTGATACTTTAACTTTTCAAAGTAGGGGATGTATTGTTTTTCTCTTGTATCAACTCCCCAGTAGTTTTGCAAAAATTTAGCACCTTTAAACCCAAGAGCGACATATTTGTCAATTAGATCTAATGCATCTGGTCGTTTAGGGTTAATAGAAAAAAATGGAATAATATAATCTTTGTTTTGTTGATAGAGTCTGTTTACATCCTCATTTGTAGCACAGACTGTTGCATCGCAGTGTGTAGTTTCTCCTCTATTATCTACTCTAGCATCCACACCAAAGAGTACAATTTTTTCTAAAAACTTAGACTCTTTGACATTTTTAATTAAAGCTTCACAATATGCTTTGTATGGATTTTGCATTAACTTCTTTGGATGCATCCCAAGTTGGGATGCAAAAAAGATTATCGCTACTTTGTCATAAAGTCTATCAAATTTTACATCTGAACTTAAAAGATGTGTATGAAAATCAACCGTTTTCAAGACTTAACTTGGTTGCAATCTTTTTAGCCATTTTTAGATCAGTTTTACCACTTCCAAGCTTTGGCATCTCTTCTAGGAAAAAGTATTGACTAGGTATCATTAGTGGGTTAAGTTTAGAGTTTTTGATAAGAGATTTTAACTCTCTCTCTTCTATCTCGCCGTGATAAAGAAGTACAACTTTTTCACCTTTTTTGCTATCTGGTGCATTTGCTGCAACTATATCGATTTCAGATGGCAATATTGCTCTTATCTCCTCTTCAACCGCACCTAAAGATATCATTTCTCCAGCAACTTTAGCAAATCTGGAGTATCTATCTACTATTGTTAAAAACCCATCTTTATCAAGTCTCCCTTTATCTCCTGTGACATACCATCTTATATCATCTTTTTCGATAATTACCTCTTTGGTTTTTTCCTCATCTCCAAGATACCCTTTCATGATTTGCGTTCCACCTGTGATTATCATTCCTTCTTCTCCAATTGGTAGTTCTTCATAAGTTTTTGGGTCTACAATCTTACAAGTAGATCCAGGAAAAGGCATACCAACAGTCCCTTTTTTATGTCCAATTTGAAGGTTCCAGTATTTGGTATTTAATGCATCTGGTATATTTGCACTGATTCCAGGAGTCGCTTCAGTTGCTCCATAAGCTTCATAAATCTCTAAGCCAAACTTTTGCATAAATTTATTTCTAACATCTTCTGAAACTTTTTCAGCTCCACCAACAACAAAACGAATACTCTCAAACATATGAGGAATAAGTTTTCTATTTTTTGCATAAATTCTAAAAAATGTTGATGTTCCAAAAAGAAGAGTTCCTTGATAAGCCGCTGTAAGTTTACCAACTCCCTCTGCATCTGTAGGGTCTGGTTGGCAGATAAAAGGTACACCCTCAATCAATGGTGCTAAGGTAGAGACAGTCAATCCAAAAACATGAAATGTAGGTAAAGTTGCCATTATGACATCATCCTCTTTGAGATTTAGTACATTGCAAAACTGTTTTATATTTCCCATAAAGTTTTTATGAGTGAGTTCTATCCCTTTTGGAGTCCCTTCACTTCCACTACTAAATAGTATCGCTGCTGTGTCATTTATATCTACTTTTGCTATCCACATTTTTTCTAACACAAAAGTTGGCAATATCTTCATCAATGCCCATCTTTTTAAGACATCGCTCTTTTTTATATCTTTTTTTATATCTTCTACAAATATCACATTTGCAGTGTTTAGTGACTCCTCTATATCCATACCTTTTGCTTTTAATTTTATTAAAAACTGTTTTGATGTATAGATAGTTTTAATTTCAGCCTTTTTTATTGCACCTTCTAGGGATGAAGCATTTGCTGTATAGTTTAGATTTACTATTGTTTTTCCAAGCATTAAAGTAGCTAGATTTATGATAGTTCCTCCCACAGATGCTGGCATAACAATTCCGATATTTTGCTCATCTTTTGATAACACTTCTATCTGGTCTGCAAAAGTTCTTACCACTGCTACAAGTTTATGGTTACTTAGTTTTGTTCCTGTTGCATCTGTAACAGATAGTTTTTCTCCCTCTCTTGCAGCTGTTTTTAACCAAGAGTTTGGAAGAGGTTTTAGTGTGTCTACATACTTGCTCCAAGACTCTATTTGAAGTTCAAATATTACTTTCTTCAGACCGCTCGCTGTTGTAGTGCTTGGAAGTGCTTTTCCAAATGAGACACTAACATCACGAACATTTTTCTTGACATTTGCTTTTTGTTTTTTATGAGCATAAGAGAAACGACTTCCCCAAAGTCCACGTATATAAAAAGGAATAATAGGCACATCACTATCTTTTAGAGCTAATTCAAAGCCTTTTGAAAATGTGTTTAAATGTCCATTTCTTGTGATTGAGCCTTCAGGAAATATAGCGACAATTTTCCCCTCATCTAACTTTTCTCTGATGGCTTTAAATGCCTCTTTACTAGCTTTAGTAGATATAGGGATGAGTCCAAAAAATTTAAAAATAGGTTTTAAATACCACTTCTCATATATGGTTCGCTCAATGACAAAACTAACTCGCCTTGGACTTGCTATTGAGAGTACCATCCAATCAATCCAGCTTACATGATTTCCTAATAGTAAAGCCGCTCCATCTTTTGGAAAGTTTTTAATTCCATGCGTACTTAGGTTGTATCTACAAAGTGCTATCACTTTAAATATAAAACGAAGCAAAAATTGAGGTAGTGTAATAAAAGCATATAGAGCTCCTATGCCAATCATAACAAGCAAAAATGTAAAAATAGAGCTTGTAGAAACCGCAAATATAGAGACAAACATAGTTAATAGCAAAAATGCCAACATCAAAAATGATTGTACAAAGTTGCTTGTTGCCATCACACGACCAAGTTCATGCTCTTTTGCTCTATATTGAATAAGAGAGTTAAGTACAACTATCAAAAAACCACCAAATATACCAAAAAGAAGAAACTCAAAGCCTAACATATAGACAGATGAACTATTTGCAATCATAGCAATTGAAACTGCGACACCAATAGCTCCAATAGGAAGTAGCCCAGTTTCAATATACTGGCGAGATAGACGCATAGTAAAGATAGAACCTATCGCTATTCCAACACCAGCTAGAGACATAATCCCCTGTGCTACAATAGTATTGTGTATATTTGCAACCTCTTTTAAATGTACTCCAAAAATTGCTATCACAACTTGAGCAACTGCATAAAATAGTGCTAAACCTATGATACTTTCAAAAATAACTCTATTTGAAAATGCCAAAGAGAGATTCTCTTTTAAGTAACCAAAACGGAGATATTTCTCTTTTTTTATCACTAATTCTTTATCTCCTTCAACATATGAAGGAACTCTTTTTGTAAGTTGTATCTGAATCCAAGCAAGAGCTACAAGGACAAGAGTTATTGGCCAAATATTACTCATAATGTCTGAAGTTGTGATCTCTTTACCATCTATAAGCCACTCAAAAGCAAATGAAAACAGAAGTGAGCTAAGAAGTATAGCTATGATAGTTACCGCTTGAACTATACCATTTCCCTCAGTCAATCTCTCTTTGCCAAAAAGCTCTTTTATCAGTCCATACTTTGCAGGAGAAAATATAGCACTTTGAAGTGCAAGTAAGAAGGTAAAAAATAGGGCAATTTTAAATAGTCCAAAAAAGAAACTTATAGCTATAAAGATAGTGATGATAAAAGCTAGTTTTGAGGATTGTTGCAGTATCCAATTTTTTCTAAACCTATCACTTAAAAACCCAGCAGGTGTAAAAAACATTACAAAAGGTAAAAGAATCAAAGCATTTACAAGAGCTGTTAGTATGATTTGGGTTGAGCCGTCATAAATTTTGAAGATGGTATTTTGTAGGAGAATTTTATCCCCTAAATCAACAATTGCATTTATAAAGATAACAATAACAAAGGGCATAACACCTTTTAATTTTAGTAACTCTTTTATCATCTTTGCCCCTTTGCAGTTTCGTAAACTCTTACTTTGTGTTCTTTTAGTGTTGCTTGGTTGAAAACATATGGTTTATAAGTTAAAATTATATCAAAAATGAGTTTATGAAGTTCATTTTTCTCATTGTTTTGATTCTCAGTCAAAAGCTTTGCCCCCATTTTATACTCAAGAGATGCTAACTCTATCGCCACTTTTTTATAAGTTTCAAAAAACTCATCGCTAACTCCTAACTCTTTTGCCCTTTTTAAGATATTTTTTATATCTCTCTCTTTACTTTTATCGTTAATTGCTGTTAAATAGTTAATGATGGTATTGCTATCATTTTTAAAGTCAATATTATTATCATCTATGATTGATTTTATCTCAGTTATAGAGTAGTTTAAATGCTCTTGTAGATATTTTATAAACTCTATAGTCGCTACAGAGTCGTCATCATAAAGATGGACATTTGGTTTTGGTTTTTTGGGTTCGGGTAAAAGCCCCTCTTTTAGATAATAGAGAATTGTTGATTTTGAAGTGTTGCTAAGTTTTGTTAGCTCTGCCATTTTGATACTCATGATAGTTCTCCTTTTAAAAAATTATCGTAAGTATACAGGAAAATACATAAAGTGTCAAGTGTTACTTTTTAATATCGGTTATTAAAGTTTAGAAAAAGTGCAATAATTAAATATTAATTTAGGTAAATT
>Ga0256834_1000179_pt1 | contig 44224 bp, 45 predicted proteins | sample 4281140metaG_FD_190536 | JGI IMG/M metagenome (GOLD analysis project Ga0256834, IMG submission 190536) | Hydrothermal vent microbial communities from East Pacific Rise, Pacific Ocean - 4281-140 | ecosystem: Environmental > Aquatic > Marine > Hydrothermal vents | place: Pacific Ocean: East...
AAAACCAGAGCCCGCAAGGAGAACGATGTATGGTTTTTTTCGGTTTTGACGGCATATATATCTTTGGCGATCGCTCTAATTTGCGGCTTTTTATATCTGCTGTCAGCCGATTACAGGCCTCTTTTATACGGGGCAGTTTGGCTGTTTTTTATCGGCTTTTTGGGATTTTTGATTAACGGCCATCTATTCAAGATAGTTCCTTTTTTGGTATGGTTTCACAAATATTCCGACAAAGTAGGCAAAGAGAGGGTTCCTATGCTGAGCGAAATGTATCCTAAAAAGAGCGCTTACTATCAGTTCGGTTTTTCATTGGCGGCGGCGGTGTTGGGGTTTTTGGCGCTGCTTGGCGGCAGCGGCTCTCTTTTCAAAGCCGCTGCGGCGTTTTTGTTTGTGGGAGCTGTGTATATGGCGTTGGCTCTAAAATGGATGTTAAAATATCCGAACGAAATATAGGGGGAGTGCAGAAATGGCTACAGTAACCAAGGATCAGGTATACGAGGCGATAAAAACCGTAATCGACCCGGAAGTCGGTTTCAATCTTGTGGATATGGGCCTGATTTACGATGTAGAGATAGACGAAAACAACGACGTGCATGTTAAAATGACTCTTTCTACGAGGGGATGTCCTCTTCATCAAATGATGCAGCAGTGGGTGAAGGAGGCGGTTGAACGAATTCCTGATGTAGGCGAGGTGAGCGTCGAGATCGTATGGGATCCGCCTTGGAACATATCGATGGCCAGCGAAAACGTTAAAAAGGCGCTGGGAGCAGGTTGATTGAAGGCTGTTTTTCGGGAGTTGAGACATCTTTACGGAGCGTTGATTCTCTTTTTTTATTATATGAAATGGCCTATTTTGATCGGTTGGCCGCTGTTATATTTTTATCTGGATTTCGAGGATAATTTATATATGGATATTTTATGGGCGATCTCTTTGGTTTTGGCCCTAAAGGATATCGCCCTCATGTTTGTCAGATTTAAAAAAGGAGAGAGACTTTGGAGATAACTTTAAAGACAAAGATTTACGATCTGATTAGCCGTTATCCTTTTATGGAAGATAAGCTAATAGAGATCAATCCGAAATTCAAAAAATTGAAAAACCCTGTTTTAAAAAGAACCGTGGCGAAGATCGCATCCATCAAACAGGCGGCGAAAGTTGGAGGCATGGATCCTGTCGAGCTTTTGAATTTGATAAGGGCAGAGGTGGGACAGCCTCCCGTTACCCTATCTATAGATGATGAGCCGGAAGATATGGAGGTTCCAAAATGGGTTAGAGAGGTGCCAAAAGCCGAGTTCGACGGTAACGAACTGCTGGACTCGGGCAAAAATCCTCTCGGCGAGATAACCGAGAAACTAAAAGAGTTGCCGGCAGGTTCTGTAGTGCTGCTAAGGACCGACTTTAAACCGGAGCCCCTTATAGAGGAGATGAGAAAGAGGGGCTTCTCGGTATATTCCGATCGGGGTAGCGATGAGGAGTATCTAACCTATATTAAAAAAGAGAGTTAGGAGATATCGATCATTCGTTCTCTTAACGAGAGATCGGTCAATATCCTTTCCACTCTCTCTTGCCAAAGACGTCTAAAGAGAGCCTCCTCCTCTTTGGTAGCTATGCCGCCAAGGCTCTTTTGCATTAACTCCTGTTGCCTTGGATCCGGAGCCACTGCCGGCGTATATGAGATATCCACGTAATCTTTCGTATCGACTCTTTGGAGTCTGATCTCTTTTGGAATATTTTGGGAGTAGTGTAGCTTGCCGGCTCTGGAAAATCTGCCGCCTATGCCTTTGAATCCGCTTTCATCGTTTACTCCGCAGATAAAAGCGATCGTATTTCCTATCACTCCGGTTACCCCTTCGGTTTTCGGGTTTTGTACCATTACGGCAACCTCTCCTCTAACGGGCAGAGTGTCGCGATAGAGCTTTTTAAGGCCTTCCATCGCCATCAGATAGGCTCCGGCTACCGTTGGACACGAATGTCCGGCGAACTTTACCACATCCAAATAACAGATCTCCATCTCGCCGTTTTCTACCGCTCCGAGAAAATCGGCTAACGGATCATATAGCTTTATTTTTTCGACTCTGTCGAAAAACTCCGGGTATTTCATCGCCTCTCCTTGATTGAAATTTGGCTAATGATATCGAAAATGGGTTTTTGATATAATGACATACATCAAAAGGCGGGGTATGACGAGAGAAGCAAAACTAGAGGATCTAAAGGGCCTATTTCTCTTTCGGAATCTTTCTGACGCTGAACTGCAAAAAGCCAAAGAGTTTATTTTAATAAAAGATTATGCCGCCAAAGATATCATATATTACGAGAACGATCTAAAAAAGCAGCTATATTACCTAAAAAGCGGCCACGTCAAGGTATACAAAGTCGATCGATTCGATAACGAGATTTTTCTTTACGATATCGAAAGCGACAATATGATCACTAAAATCAGCTCCTTGGAAGACGACGCTATCAACTGCTTTGGCAATATAGAGTGCCTGGAGCCTTGCGAAGTACTGATTATAGATTACGAAGAGTTTAAAAAGTTCTGTATAGAGCATCCGCATATTCTTTTGAGGGTAGTGGAGATTTTCGCCAGAAGAAATCAGATTCTAGAATGTCTGATCAACAGAGAACTGGTTTACGACGGCGTGGCAAAGGTGGCTTTTTCTCTGATAAACGATCTTGATACTTTTAACAGGCTCAAAAAGCAGGAGATAGCCTACAGACTAAATATTCAGCCCGAGACTCTCTCTAGAATCTTGAAAAAACTGGTAAAAAAAGAGTTGATCAAAAGCGAACACGGAATAATAGAGATAATCGATCCTGAAGGCCTAAAAGAGATATACGAATAAGGATTTTTCGATGAAAAAGATAACCTCCCAGATCAAATTTATAGGCGGAGCCCTCTCGTTGGTAATCATAGCTATAGTCGCCTCCGTTATTTACATCAACCAAAAGAGCAAACACGACTCTGTGGTCATCAACGTTGCCGGCAAAGAGAGAATGCTAACTCAAAAGATCAGCAAGGAGGTGTTCAGATTAAAGACCGCTACCAAAATCGATCTGAACGAGCTAAAAGAGGCCACGGAGCTTTTTGAAAGAAATCTCGAGGCTCTGATATCCGGGGACGAAAGCAGGGGTATATATCCGCCGCCCACTGCGGAGATAAAAGAGCAGTTGATCCGCGTAAAAAGGTTGTGGACTCCGTTTAAAAATCGAGTCGAAAGATTTCAACAATACCTTTTGCAGACCGAACAGGAAAAGAGTTTCGTATTTGAAAACAACGATTTTTTACTCGAGATCTCCGATAGAGTCGTCAAAGAGATGGTCAAGGCCCAGATAGAGCCCGGCTATGTGGATCTAGCCGGTAGGCAGCGGATGCTGAGTCAGAGGATGATGTATTTTTTGCTGCTTTATCTCAACGAACCGCAACCAAGTTTTTACAGAATCTTTTACGAAACCCTCCATCTGTACGAACAGACGATCAAACGCTTTCACGAGGATCCTTATTTGCTTGGGAACGAAGAGCTAAAAAAGGTTTTGGAGAACAATTTTGCTTTTTGGAAGGTCTACTCCTCCCACGCAAAGAGACTGATAGAGCTCCAGGCGAAACTGAACGATACGGTAGGGTATATAGCTCAGTTTAACAACGTATTGTTAAACGGAATGGATCAGGCTGTTACCATGTATACGATCTATTCGGAAAAACAAAGAACTCTGTTGCAGGATATAGAGAATATTTTGGGAATGATAGCGATCGTGATCATGTTCTATTCTTTTTTCCTCATAAGAAACATCCAAAAACATTTCGAAGAGTTTTTAGAAAAGTCCAAAACTTTTGCCTCGATAGACAAAGAGGATCCAAAAATATGCGAACATGCGGACGAATTGACTATAGCCTCGAAGCGGCTTGAGAATTTTATAAAAAAGGTTGACAAAATGATCATAGACGCCAGAGAGGCTATCAAAACCTCTGAAACTCTGGCCAAAGAGCTGGGAGACGTGGGAGAGATTATAGAAAAAAACACCGGAGTCATCGATCGCAAACAGAAAAATGAACTAGAAAAGTATCTCGACACCAGCGAGGATCTGGCCATTCAGTCTCTGGAAGATCTGGAAAAGAGCGCCAAACTTTTGCAAAAGCTGCACGAAAATCTATCGAACATACTCGACAAAACCAAATAGACTCAGTTTTGTCACTGCGATGTCATCAAACGAGATATAATTTATCTTAAATATTTTAATAATTTTCTATTATTATTTTGACTCAAGTCAAGGAGTAATCCATAAAAAATTTATAAAATCTTCCTTGTAAATCTAACAGTTGCCTTTTGGCAAATCTTCAAGAGGAGGAATATATGGCACTTAGTCGTAGAGATTTTCTAAAGAGTAGCGCCGCTGCCGCTGCTGCAAGTGCTGTGGGCCTGAGTGTCCCAAAAGAGCTGGAGGCCGCGAGCAAGAACGCGGAGTCCGGATGGAGATGGGACAAGGCTGTATGCCGATTCTGCGGTACCGGATGCGGTATTATGATCGCTACTAAAGACGACCGGATAGTTGCGGTAAAGGGTGACCCGTTGGCGCCGGTCAACAGAGGTCTAAACTGTATCAAAGGTTACTTTACGGCCAAGATCATGTACGGAGCCGACAGGCTGACGACTCCGCTGCTTAGAGTCAACGAAAAGGGTGAATTTGACAAAAAAGGCAAATTCAAGCCAGTCAGCTGGAAAAGAGCCTATGACGAAATGGAAAAACAGTTCAAGAAAGCCTACAACGAGTTGGGACCCACCGGCGTTGCCTTTTTCGGTTCCGGTCAGTACACCGTCCAAGAGGGGTATGCGGCCGCCAAGCTGATGAAAGCCGGTTTTAGAAGCAACAACATCGACCCCAACGCGAGACACTGTATGGCCAGTGCGGTTGCCGGATTTATACAGACTTTCGGAATCGACGAACCTGCCGGATGTTACGACGATATCGAACTGACAGACACCATAGTGGCTTGGGGTTCGAATATGGCCGAGATGCACCCGATTCTTTGGGCCAGATGTACCGATAGAAAACTATCAAACCCCGATAGAGTCAAAGTTGTCGTTCTATCTACCTATACTCACAGAAGCTGCGACCTGGCCGATGAGGTTATAATCTTTAAACCGAATACCGATCTTGCCATCTGGAACTATATAGCCAGAAGCATCGTTTACGATCATCCGGACGTAATCGACTGGGATTTTGTAAAAGAGTATACCGTTTTCGCTACCGGTTTCCCTGATATCGGTTACGGAATGAGAAATCCAAAACACGCAAAAGAGCTTGGATACTCTTCAAAAGAGCTGCAGACTATCTCTAAACAGAGTGAAAAAGAGCTTAGCGACGCGGAGAGAGTCGCATTGAGTCCGTTGGGACTTGGAAATACCAAAAAACTCAAAATGAAACATGCCAAAAAGGCCGGAGCTCACTGGACGATCAGTTTCGAAGAGTTCAAAAAAGCTCTTGAGCCGTACACTCTAGACTACGTAGCCAGCGTGGCAAAAGGTGATCCGGACGAGAGTCTCGAAGAGTTCAAAAGAAAACTGAGAGTTCTAAAAGATCTTTACGTGGAAAAAGGCAGAAAGGTGGTCTCTTTCTGGACTATGGGTATGAACCAGCACACCAGAGGTACTTGGGTAAACGAACAGAGCTATATGGTTCATTTTCTCCTCGGAAAGCAGGCCAAACCCGGCGACGGAGCCTTCAGTCTTACCGGTCAGCCGAGCGCGTGCGGTACCGCGAGAGAGGTTGGAACGTTCGCGCACAGACTGCCTGCGGATATGGTGGTAAAAAATCCTAAGCACAGAGCGATAGCAGAAAAAATATGGAAACTGCCAAAAGGTACGATCAATCCCAAAGTGGGTAGCCATATCGTCAAGATCATGAGAGATCTTGAAGACGGCAAAATCAAATTCGCTTGGGTTCACGTATGTAACCCGTGGCAAGATACCGCAAACGCCAATCACTGGATCAAGGCCGCAAGAACGATGGACAACTTTATCGTCGTCAGCGACGGATATCCAGGTATCAGCGCCAAAGTTGCCGACCTGATTCTGCCTAGTGCCATGATTTACGAAAAGTGGGGAGCGTACGGTAACGCCGAAAGAAGAACTCAGCACTGGAGACAGCAGGTAACTCCGGTTGGAGACGCGATGCCCGATCTATGGCAATATATGGAATTTGCGAAAAGATTCAAGCTAAAAGAGGTGTGGAAAGAGCACAAACTACCCGACGGAACGGTACTGCCCAACGTTCTGGACGAGGCCAAAAAGATGGGTTACAGCCCCGAAGACACACTGTTTGACGTTCTTTTCGCCAACGACTATCTCAAGAGCTTCAAATGGCCGGATCCTATCGGTGAAGGATTCCAAAACACAGAAGCCGAAGGCGACAAGAGAAACGTTATCGGAACTGACGGCAAGCCGTTTAAAGGATACGGTTTCTTTATCCAAAAAGCGCTTTGGGAAGAGTACAGAAAATTTGGAGCCGGAAGAGCTCACGACTACGCGCCTTTTGACGTATATCATAAAGTCAGAGGACTCAGATGGCCTGTCGTTAACGGTAAAGATACTCCGTGGAGATTTAACGTCAACTACGATCCTTACGCCAAGAAAGAGAAAGAAAAAGGCCATGTCAAAGGCGAATTCGCCTTTTACGGACACGCGCTCAAGGTTATTCCTCAGGGTAGCTTGACCGCACCGGATAAAAACAAACCTAAAGTTCATCTGGAGAACAAGGCTAAAATTTTCTTCAGACCTTATATGGAGCCGCCTGAAACTCCGGACAAAGAGTACGACACTTGGCTCTGTACCGGTAGGGTGCTAGAGCATTGGCACAGCGGTACTATGACTATGAGAGTTCCAGAACTCTACAGAGCGGTACCTGAAGCTCTTTGTTACATGCATCCCGAAGACGCCAAGAAAAGAGGAGTCAAAAGAGGAGATCTGGTTTGGGTTGAGAGCCGAAGAGGAAAAGTCAAAGCCAGAGTGGAAACCAGAGGTAGAAACAGACCTCCAAGAGGACTTGTGTTCGTGCCTTGGTTCGACGAGAGGGTATATATCAACAAAGTCTGCCTGGACGCCACTTGTCCTATCTCCAAGCAGACAGACTATAAAAAGTGTGCCGTAAAAATTTATAAGGCATAACGCGCAAAAGGAAGGATTGTTTTGAGCAATTCCGGACTTGAAAAGGGGGAGGCGATGGAAGAGAAGAAATCTTCGCAAATTAGCGAAAGAAGAAGATTTCTGATCCAGATGGCGCAAAACGTGGCGATAGCGGGAGTCGGAGGGCTCCTGTGGAGTGCCTACGTAGACGAGGCAAAGGCGGCTCCTCTGATTCTGAGGCCGCCGGGAGCCCGTCGAGAGGATGAGTTTATAAGTTTGTGTATCAAATGCGGATTATGCGTGGAGGCGTGTCCGTACGATACCCTTTTGCTGGCGAAGCCGGGAGATAACCTACCGACCGGCACGCCATATTTTATACCTAGGGATATTCCCTGCTATATGTGCGAGGATATCCCTTGTGTTCCGCCGTGTCCCACCGGTGCTCTAAACGAGGATTCCGTTATGAGCATCAAGGACGGCGAAAAGGTCTTTGACATTACGAAAATGAGAATGGGCGTTGCTATCGTGGATATGAAATCCTGCATCGCCTATTGGGGAATTCAGTGTGACGCCTGTTACAGAGCCTGCCCTATTCTGGACAAGGCCATATATCTTGAGTATAGAAAGAACGAACGAACGGGAAAACATGCCTTTTTATTGCCTGTAGTCGATCCGGACCACTGTACCGGGTGCGGACTCTGTGAACATGCCTGCGTAACAGAAAAGGCCGCGATCAGAGTTCTGCCCAGAGAGGTGGCGTTGGGCGAAGTGGGCAAACATTACGTAAAAGGATGGGACAAATCCGACGAGGCGCGTCTGAAGGGATCTGCGGGGATCGAAACCACCACTACCGAGCGCAGCAAGAAAAGCGCTATCGAATCTCTGAACGAAGGGATCGATTTTGAGTAGTCTGATATATAAACACAGATTCCTGATTTTGAGGCGCATCAGTCAAATAACCATTCTTTTGCTATATATAGGCGCGAATTTATGGGGCTGGAAGATTTTGCAGGGTAATCTCAGCTCCTCTTCGCTGTTCGAGACCGTTCCGTTGGCCGATCCTTATGCCCTGTTGCAGATATTTTCCACGGGCGCCATAGTCGCCATGGATGTGCTGGTAGGCGCCGTAATCGTCACCATATTCTATATGGTTTTCGGCGGAAGGGCATTTTGCAGCTACGTGTGCCCTGTGAATATGGTTACGGATCTTGCCAACTGGATCAGGAGAAGATACCAGTTTGACAAGGCCGAAAAAAAATGGTGGGCCAGCAGGAATATCAGATACTGGGTTATGGGGTTGTCGTTTATACTCTCCTTTGCTCTTGGTACCGCGGCTTTTGAAATAGTCAGCCCGGTGTCCATGACCCATAGAGGATTGGTTTTCGGAATGGGATTCGGATGGGCGGCGATCGTTACTATTTTCCTGTTTGATCTGTTCGTTCTTAAAAACGGCTGGTGCGGTCATATATGTCCTTTGGGCGGATTTTATTCCCTTATAGGCAGATTTAGCCTCTTTAGGGTGAAACATAACCAGCCAAACTGTACTCTTTGCATGAAGTGCAAGGATGTATGTCCTGAAAAAGAGGTTCTGTTTATGATAGGCAAAAGGAGTATGAGCGTCAATATGGGCGAGTGCACCTTATGCGGACGCTGCGTAGAGGTGTGCGACGATGACGCGTTGAATTTCAGTATACGAGACTTTGTGAAAAAAGGAGAAGATTATGAAGTTGAGCAGAGTTAAAGGCTTGGGTTTCTCATTCGCTCTTGTAGCCGTAATGGCTGTTGGGAGTGCTTATGCCGGCGGCAAAATGATTGACGATACCCAGCTAAGCTATAGAAACGTTCCTTTGACAGATGAAAAAGACGTGGCTCCGCCTCCGGTCAAATTTATCGACGCGGCTCCCGGAACCGCTAAAAGATTTCAAAGGAGTTACGAAAACGCTCCACCGATGATTCCGCACAGCACCGACGGTCTGTTGCCTATTACGAAGGATAACAACGCGTGCTTGAGCTGCCATTTGCCAGCTAATGCGAAAGAAGCGAATGCGACGCCGATTCCTCCTACTCATTTCAAGGACTTTTTCGCTTCTACGAAAGAGAAGCTCAAAAGTTTCAAAGGAGCGTCCCAGATTCATCAAGGCAAGGATGACATAGCTCCTCAGAGATTTAACTGTTCTCAGTGCCACGCTCCTCAGGCAAACGTAAAGCCTTTGGTGGCAAACAAGTTCAAACCAGAGTTCAGAAATCCTGAGAACAGATTCAAGTCCAGTCTTCTGGATCAGTTGAACGAGGGCGTAAAATAGTGAGCGGCAGACGCGAGTTTTTCAGGGCTTTGATAAGCCCTGCGACTCAAAGGGGGGAGGCGGAGTCGCTCCACCCTCCATATTTCAAGAACGAGGCCGATTTTGAAAAGTGCAGAGAATGCGAGGATAAAAAGTGTTATTTGGCATGTGAAGAAAAAATTCTAAAAATCCTCGAAGAAAAGCCGGTTCTGGATTTTTCAAAATCGGGTTGCACCTATTGCGACGAGTGCGCTTTAGCCTGCGATCACGGGGTGCTTGATGTGGAGTTTAGATCCGATATAGGAATCGCCTCTATCGAAATCTTGAAATGTATGGCTTGGAATCGGACGATATGCAGCATGTGCAACGACGTTTGCGATCAAAAAGCTATCAGATTCTCGGGTTTTTTCAATCCCCAGATCGATGAGGCGCTTTGCAACGGCTGCGGTTTTTGTATAGGGGTTTGCCCTTCGGCAGCGATAAAAGTCAAAAGGGGGGAGAAGTGAGAGGCTTTATTTTTGTTTTTATCATGTTTTTTGCTTTTATTCTCGAGGCCGGGAAAATAGAGCCTGTCGGTTCTGTTAAAATCAATGCCGCGGTTTTGGATATGGTGATTAGGCAGGATCGGCTTTATGTGGCGACGGACAAAAGTTCGGTTGTTATATATTCTTTGGATGGTCTAAAGGAGCTATCCGTCATCAAGGTTAGGCAGATTCACGATTTTGTAGGAGAGCTGATCGATGCCGACATTTACAGCGTAGACGTTTTGGACAACAAAATCTTATTATTGGCTCAAGCCGAAGACGGTTATAGCGAACTCTTCGTAAAAAAAGGCGAAAAGATCGAAAAAGTTCTGGACAAATCGGCTCAGCTCTACGCAAAAGCGGCAAAGTTCGTAGATAGCGACAAAGTGATCATGGCTCTAATGAGCGACGAGATTGTCTTATATGACATTAACGCCAAAAAGACTATTTATAGAAAGAGCGCCGGAGAGTATTTCTTTTCCGCTATGGCCATATCGCCGAGCAGAAGCGAAATCGCTGTAGGCGACGAGGGCGGAGAGGTGGTCGTACTGGATACCGCCACCGGAGACGTCATTAGAAGATTCGTAAACGTCAACAAAGACAAGATTTTGAGTCTGGATATTAACGAAGATTTCGTAGCCGCCGGCAGTAGAGACAAAAAGGTCGTCCTATACGACATAGATATGCAAACCCACAAGGAAAAGAGAGGGGATTTTTTCGTATACGTCGTTGGAATATCGCCAAAAAGCGGCTATCTACTTTTTGGAGATAATGAACGGTTCGATTTGAAAATAGTGGACTCTATAACATTCGATACGAAATATATCCTCGTAGGACATAAAAATATAGTAAATAAAGCTGTTTTTATAGACGAGAACAGACTGATAACGGGCTCCGAAAGCGGAGAAATCAAGATATGGAGGCTAAAATGAATATATCAAGTTGCGTAATTAGATGTAATCCCGCCGATCTGGAAGCAGTTTTGGAGAGAGTCAAAAGAAGCGGCGTGTGCGATATTCATATGACCGACGAAAAAGGTTATATCATAGTAACGATAGAGGGTGACGGTATCGAAGAAGAGATAGAAAAATTAAAGACTTTGCAATTTCTCGAGGGAGTATTGAGCGCGGATCTGATCTATTCGTACAGTGAGGAGGAGCTGGATAAGGCCAGAGAGAATTTCGAAAAGATCGACAACCCCGTCCCTGAGATACTCGAAAAAGACGTGCGCGCCGAAGAGATCGTATATAACGGCGATCTGAAGAAAAAGATAATCTAAAAGAGGCGGTTATGGATATAACGTACAATATGTTCATAGAGACAGAGGTGCCAAAAGACGAGATTATTATATCCAGAACCGATCTGAGGGGAATTATCACCTACGCCAACGACACTTTTGCCGAAATCTCCGGTTACAAACCAGACGAGCTGGTAGGCAGACCTCATAGTATATTGAGACATCCAGATATGCCTTCGAGAGTTTTCAAAGAGCTATGGGACACTATTCAAAGGGGCGACATCTGGAGAGGGTATGTCAAAAATCTCAGAAAGGACGGAGGTTTCTACTGGGTTTATGCCGAAGTCAGCGGTGTATACAAAAACGGAGAGCTGGTAGAGTATAAATCTATGAGGAGCAGAGTCCCTAAAGATAAAAGAATTCAGATGCAAAAGCTTTATGATGAAATTAGATTGGACGACAAAGAAAACATACGGGAAGTATCCTATATTCCCTTCGAGATTTATTACAAAATAGTGACAAAAGCGAGACAGGAAAATATCGATCCTACCGAATGGTTGACTAATTTGATTAAAAGTGTGTAAAATACATGAAAATTGACTTATGTCAATTATGTTTTATAATAGTTTTGATAATATTTTCGTATGCAGCGAGAGCTAAAATAAAAACCGGACATTAAATAAAGAGTTAAATGTCCAAATCAAACCAATCTTCTAAAGGAGCAAGAATGAGAAAAGTTCATCTAAGTCTGCTGACCGCGACTCTATTGAGTGCGGGGTTGACCTCTACAGCGAGCGCCAGTGCGCTGGAAAACATCCTTAGCGACGCAAAGTTCAGTGTAGAAATCAGACCGAGATACGAGTATGTCGACCAAGACAACACTCTTAAAAACGCCAAAGCATTCACTACCAGAACCGCATTGGGAATGAACGCTACTCTTTTTGGAGTAGAAGGCCTAAAAGGCGACATTCAGATTATCAACGTCGCTAACTTCGGTATTACTACTTACAATCCTGAAGATCCCAGATACTCTACAATCGCCGACGGTCCTCAGACCAGAGTGACTCAGGCCAACGTGTCCTATACGGTAAACGGCGCCACTTTGATCGCCGGTAGAAAAATGGTGGTTCTCGATAACGCCAGATTTATAGGTAACGTGGGCTGGAGACAGATGCCTCAAACTTATGATCTGTTCGCCGTCGCCTATAACGGAATCGAAAATCTGAGCCTATTGGGCGCCTACGTAACCAGAGTCCACAGAATATTCGATAGAGACAATCCGACAAATCCTTTCTTGAGTACGCAGTTTGATACGGGATCGGTACTGTTGCACGCTACTTATAAAGTTATGCCCGAACTGACTCTGACCGCATACGACTATATGATCCAAAACCTTTACGATCATATCGGTATTAGAGCAACCGGAAAAGTTGCCCTTGATCAGGTTACTTTAAAATATACCGCCGAGTATGCGACTCAAAACGATCCATCTTTGGACGACAGCGACGAACCGGGCTACAGCGCCACAAGAAAAGAGGATGCCGATTACTATAATCTGGCGCTTGACGCGACGTTTGACGCAGTAACCGCCGGAGTCGGCTACGAAGTTCTCAGCGACAAGGGTGACGGCGATCATCCATTCTCCACGCCTTTGGCTACACTGCACGCTATGAACGGATGGGCCGATATGTTCTTGACTACTCCTGACGAAGGATTGAAAGATCTGACTTTCAAACTGGCCTTTAACGGCGGAGAATACGGCAAAATCATCGGAATCTATCACGATTTCAAGAGTGACAGCAAAAACGCCAACGGAGATGACGATCTCGGAAGCGAAATCGACGTGGCTTATAAATACAAAATCAACAAAAATCTGGGACTGCTTCTTAAATATGCCGACTACAGCGCCGGCGATCAGTCTTTCGGATATGTGGATACCACAAAATATTGGGTACAGCTAGACTATAAGTTCAAATCAGAATAACCGCAGTGGGCTTCGGCCCCTGGGTTATACTACTTTTATCTTACTCGTATAGCGATTTTAGACCTTCTTTGTTGAGTACTTTGAATCCCTCTTCGTCTTTTTCTATCAATTTCATCGTTTTGAATTTTTTCAAAATTCTGGAAAAGGTTTCCGGAGCTATGTGTAGAGTCTGAGCTATCTGGCTCTTTTTCATCTTTATGAAATCCTCTTCGTGTTCATATATGAATTTGGCCACCCTGGCGGTGGAGTTCATTACGATATTGTTGGTTATAACGTCTTCTAAAAACTTTATTTTTTTGGTTAACGATTTTATGAACATGAAACTGATATCCGGATTTTTTAAAAACTCCTGTTCGAAAATTTCGTAATCGATCAAAACCGCTTCGCCGTCCGTTACAAATTCGGCGCTGGCGGGATAGGGGATCTTTTCGAGATTGACGATTTCGGCTATGAGCGAAATGGGATAGAAATGGTGTAAGATGATTTTGTTGCCTTTGGAGTCCGTTTTGTATACCTGGAGTATTCCGTCGGTTAACAAAATTAAGGATTTTGGTTCCTCTCCTTCGAAAAAGAGCATTCCGCCCTTTTTGAACGAAACCTTTTTCGAAATGGATTTAAGTCTGCGAAGCTCTTCTTCGCCGAGATTTTCGAAAAGATAGTATTTTTTTAGATTTTCCATGTTTTTTTCCGGTTTGATTTGTAACGAAATTATATTCGAATTAGCTTAAAAAACCGATACGAAAAGTTTTTACGGAGCCTAATAGTGACTTAAATGTGACATAAAAATTGAAGTAAATACCTTTTTTAAAAAAAATCGAGGTTTTTTTAAGATTTTTGACTAATGTCAAAGAAAATTTTTATGGGTAGTTATAAAATTTGTATAACTTTTGGTTTAAGTAAATGTTAAACCAGGTTTAAGGAGGAATAGATGGAATACTACATACAAGATATTCCTCACACCGATTTTTTGTCGATATTCGTCATATCGGCACTGATTATCTTTTTTGGCATGGGATATGCCGCGTTCTTTACTCTTGTCAAGTTGAAGTTGCTAAACAGACTCTTTATGATAGCCGCATACTCCAGCTGGGTTTTGCTGGCTTTGAGTATGTATTATCTTGGAGAGCTGCTTAGGGTGGAGCCTTATACCCAAAAGGTATTAATAGGCGCCATGGTCGGGTATCTAATTTTCCCGCACGCGGTCTATTACATACTCGACAAGGTCCATAGCAGATTCGAACACGAAAACGAATCAAACCAAATTCAGTAAGGAGGAGAGATGGAGAACAGGCCGACATCAGTCTGGACCAGCAACCGCTTTTGGCGCAGGTCCGCAACATGGGTCACGGGTGTTGCTGCAGTCCTGTTGATTCTGTTGACGTTTGACTCAATGGGACAGATGCAGATGGGTACAGCGGAGGATATTCAGAACAAAGTCACCAAAAGAATTCCTTCGCCCGTGGTGATCAACTACAAGATCGACTACGTTTTGGATCCTTATAGGGGACACGAGGTGCCTGTTATAGGCGGACAGGAAGTAGACAGCGCAACAGGCAAGGTAAGCAGCAAGTTCGAAGAGAAAGAGAACTTTTTTGGAAGGAGCGACTGGAGTGAGGAAGAGGCCCGCGCTCTGATTCACAAAGGAAAATTGACCATTCAGGCGAAAAACTGTATGGATTGTCACACTCTGCTGGGCAACGGCGCCTATTACGCTCCTGATTTGACCAAGGCTTGGCTCGATCCAGCATGGAGTTCCGAAGGTCCTTTGCAGGCTATGACCGGTGCTTCTTCCAAAGAGGAAGCTATGGCGATATTTTTGCAAAATCCGGAAAAATATCCTACTCATGAAAGGATGATGCCGAATCTCGGAATCACTCCTGAGGAGGCAAAAGCTGTTGTCGCATATCTAAAGTTTATGTCTGCTATCGATACGAACGGTTTCCCAAGAAACTTCGGCAAGATAAAAGGAGCGGTAGATGCAAGGAAATAGACTCTATGAAGGACAGAGACTGGCACTGAAATATTTTACGGTAGCGGTGGTGCTTTTCGGTGCTCAATTGCTGTTTGGCCTTATCGCGGCTATTCAGTATCTTTATCCCAGCTTTTTATATAACACCCTGGATTTTTCGATTGCCAGGATGGTGCATATCAATGCGCTCGTAGTATGGTTGCTCTATGCGATGATAGGTGCCGTTTATTGGCTGTTGCCGGACGAAGCCGGCGTAGAGGTTGTCGGGGTTAAACTGGGTACGATCGGTTTTTATATTCTGACTGCAGCCGTAGCGGTTGTGGTATTGGTCTATCTCTTTGTACAGGTTGGGCCCGGTACGGAGATGACACTATGGCTGATTACCGAGGGTAGAGAGTATATCGAGGCGCCTAGATGGGCCGATATCGGTATCGTTGCAGTCGTATTGGTTTTCCTGTATAACGTTTACGCGACTGTTATGAAGGGTAATCATACGGGAATCTTGGTTGTTTTGATGGCTGACCTGATCGCTTTGGCGGGTCTTTATCTGGCTGGAATGTTTTATACCGACAACATCAGTATCGACCAGTTCTGGTGGTGGTGGGTCGTTCACCTCTGGGTTGAGGCTACCTGGGAGGTTTACGTTGCCGCAGTCGGCGGTTACATCCTGATCAAAACTCTCAACGCAAACAGACAGGTTGTAGAGATGTGGCTCTGGATTGAGGTGGCCATGATGTTCGGATCAGGAATCTTGGGACTCGGTCACCACTATTTCTGGATTGGTACTCCAGAGTATTGGTGGGAAATCGGTGCGCTCTTTTCAGCTCTTGAGCCTGTTCCTCTTGTTGGTCTGTTCGTACACGTACTATATGACTGGGGTAAAGAGAGAGGAAAAGGCAATACGATCAAAAACGTACCCGCTTTTGCCTGGTTGACCGTTGAGACTTTCGGTAACTTCCTCGGTGCCGGCGTTTGGGGATTTATGCATACTCTGCCTCAAATCAACCTATATACTCACGGTACTCAGTGGCCTGCCGCGCACGGACACCTTGCATTCTTCGGCGCTTATGTGGCCATCATGATTTCGGCTATATATATCGGCGTACAGGGTAAGGCAGGTCTGAAAGAGATGAAGATGACCAGAACAGGATGGTGGGCGATTTCGCTCATAACCGTCGGAGTGTTGCTGATGACAGTCTCCTTGACGCTTTCGGCTTATACTCAGACAATGGTTGAAAGGGGTATGCACGGAGCTACCTGGGAAGGCTACTTCATAGCTCAGGCCAACAAGTGGTTCGTTCAAGGAATGGGTTGGAGACTTGCCGCAGGTCTTTCAGTGATTGCCGGTTATGCGGCGCTGGTTTACGATCTGTTGACGGTGACCAAAAAACAGCCTGAAGAGGTATACAAAGCCGAAGAGGCCGCGGCTCAGACCGCATAAGCCCTTCTTCAGGTTTATATAAATAAAATTTAAAAAAAAGATTTATTAAACTTATAAAGGAGGAGCGATGTTTGAACCGTGTCACGACGTGGTCTGCAGCTTCTGGTCGATGCTGAACCAGGGGCCTATGACGTTGACCATCATTTTGCATACTCTAATAGTACTGCCGATGGTCTGGATATATTTTGACGAAAAGAAAAAGTTGCAGCAAGGAGAGTAACGGCTCTTTGCTGCCTGCTTGAGATAGAGGGAAGGGGAACCTATATCTCAAAAAGGAGTGGATGATGAAGCTTAGAATAGGGTTGAGTGCAGTATTGGCCCTCGGGTTGATGGGTTCTTTGGCTACCACGGCCAGCGCAGGCGTCTCTTTGAATAAAGAGGAGATGAAGAAGGCTACGCAGATCTATTTCGACAGATGTGCGGGTTGTCACGGAATGCTCAGAAAAGGTGCCCTGGGTCCGGATCTGTTGCCTAAAAAGACCAAAGAGATCGGTACGGACGCTCTTTATCAGATAATTTATAACGGTACGCCTGGCGGTATGCCAGACTGGGGAGCATCCGGCGAGTTGAGCAAAGAAGAGACGATGCTGATGGCCAAATTTATCCAGCTGCCGCCGGTCTCTCCTCCTGAAAAATCGATGGCGGATATGAAAAAGAGCTGGAAACTGTTGGTTCCGCCCGAAAAGAGACCTTCTAAGCCTGAAACCGATAGAAATTGGGAGAACTATTTCGGTATCGTTCTTAGAGACGTCGGTAAAGTTGCCATTGTCGACGGAGACACGAAAGAGCTCGTAAGCATCGTAAACTCAGGTTTTGCTACGCACATTCTCAGAACCAGTAAATCTGGACGATATATGTATGCCATCGGTAGGGACGGCAAGGCGAGCGTTATAGATCTTTGGATGAAAAAACCGGAAAACGTGGCTGAAATTAGGGTATGTAACGACGCCAGAAGTATAGACACCTCAAAAGCCAAAGGTTACGAAGACGAGTATGCGGTTGTTGGATGTTACTGGCCGCCTTCAATCGTTACGCTAAAAGGCGACACTCTCGAGCCTATTCAGATCGTATCTACGGCTAGCTATACTTATGATACCGGCGAGTTTACCAGAGAGGCCAGAGTCGCTTCTATCGTGGCCAATCACCACAAACCCGAATGGGTCATCAACGTTAAAGAGACCGGTCAGGTATGGTTGTACGACTACTCAGATCCTAGAAACCCGAACATTCATATGTTGATGTCCGAAAGATATCTGCACGATGGCGGTTGGGATCTGACCAAGAGATATTTCCTGGTCGCTGCTAACGCCAGAAACAAAGTGGTCGCTGTCGATACACAAGACGGTGAAGTGGCGGCTATTATACCTAGCGGCGGTGTTAAACCTCACCCAGGAAGAGGAGCCAACATCAACCATCCAAAATATGGTCCGCTTTGGGCGACAGGACATATTGGTTCCAATGATATCAGCTTTATAGGAACCGATCCCACTTACCATCCTCAGTATGCTTGGAGAGTGGTCAAGAAAATCAGTCTGCCCGGCGTAGGCGGGGGTAACCTCTTTATTAAAACGCATCCGGCTTCCAAATATATAATTTGCGACAGACCGGTTAACCCCGATAGAAAACTGCAGACTCAGCTCTATGTAATCGACAAAAACACTCTCGAGGTCGTAAAAACGATCAAGGTTCCCAGCAAATACGTAAAAGAGAGAACCGTTACTGTTAACGGTAAAAAGATCAAAGTCAAGCCAAGAGGTCCGGTCCATATCGAGTTCAACAAAGATGGGGATGAGTTCTGGGTAAGTATCTGGGGTCATAAACTCGTTCCATCCGCCATTTTGGTTTATGATTCCAATACCCTCAAGCTCAAAAAAGCTATCGAGGGAGACTGGGTTAGAACTCCGACCGGTAAGTTCAACGTATTCAATACAAAATACGACATCTACTAAGATCTCTCCGGCTTTTGCCGGAGGATCCATATGCGATTTGATGGGTGAGAAGTGGCAAGGTTCCTTGCTATTTCCCACCCCTCGCAGGAGGGAGGAAAAATGAAAAAAGCTCTTTTGATCGCTTCGATTGCTTTGTTGAATCTCTTTGCGCAATCCAGATTTGACAGCTTTTACGTGCATCAGTTAGAGAGCAAAGCGGAACTAAACGGAAAGTCGCTCTATGAGAGATACTGCGCCGATTGTCACCACAAGGACAGAATCGGAACCAGTGCGCCGCCTCTTTTGCCAGTCTTTTTAAAGCGAATGAGCGACGAGAGACTCAAAACCATTATAAAAAATTCGCTTCCTCAAACTCTCATGCCCAAATTCGATTTTTTGAGCGATTCTCAGATTGAAGCGATCGTGACCTATTTACGTCAGCCTCTAAACAAAAATGTAAAATGGGATCTGGAGAATATAAAAGGATCTGTAAAAACCTTTGAAACGGCGAGAAAAAAACTGGGAATCCACGATATTCGAAACGTTACTCTCGTCGTTGAACGCGGGGCCGACAAAGTATGGATAATGGAGAACGAAAAGGTTTTGGACAGGTTCGATTTTTCAAACGTGCACGGCGGACTGAAATTCACTCTTGACGGTAAAAGTTTTTTCGTTCCTACAAGAGACGGTTGGATAGGCAGATACTCGCTCGAAGAGGGACGATTGACAAAAAAGGTCAGAGCCTGCGTCAATTTGAGAAACGTCAGTGTAGAGAGAAACGGAAATTATCTTTTTGCCACCTGTTTGTTGCCTCAATCCGTAGTTATTTTTGAAACCAAAACTTTAAAACCGCTTAAAATGGTTCCGGTCAAGGGAAAAATAAGCGCACTGTATGAGCTATACAGCAAAGACGAAGCTATCTTTACCTTTAGAGATCGTCCGAAACTTGTAAAGGTGGATACTAAAACGTTTCAATTTAAATATTACGATTTGAAACGGCCTATCGAAGATTTTTTTATCGATCCTTTCGAGGAGTATATTATAGGTACCACCAGACGAGGCAGTAGGCTTTCTGTTTATAATTTGAAGGATCTAAAAGAGATATTTGAGTCTAAAATTGAAGGAATGCCCCATCTTTTTAGCGCTACCTACTGGTACCGCGACGGCAATTTCTATTTTGCGACGCCGCATTTGAGAAAGCCGTACGTAACCGTCTGGCGAATGTACGATTGGGCTCTCATAAAAAAAATCGACACCGACGGAGACGGATTTTTTGTAAAGACTCATCCGGCGTCCGCCTATCTATGGGCCGACAACTCTACCGATGAGCTGGTGTTGATCGATAAACGCGACTATAAAAAAAGAGTTCTTGTCCCCAAAAAGGGTAAAAGGTATATCCACACCGAATTTAGCGGCGACGGCAGACTGGCCTATTTGAGTATATACGAGCCGGACGGCGCCCTTATGGTCTATGAGACAGACACTTTTAGAAAAATAAAAAAGTATCCGGCCAACGTTCCTGTAGGTAAATACAATTTTATCAACAAAAATAGAGTCTTTTATCCTAGACTTTTCGGAATGAGTATTTTCAAGGAGAAGTGTTGGGGTTGCCACCATCAGACTGCCGAGGCTTTCGGACCTCCCTTTAGCAAGATCGCAAAGCAAAGAAACGATGCGGAGATAATGGCGCAGATTGTCGATCCAGAACATACCTATAAAGATCTCGGTTACAAAAGAAATTCTATGCCCGCTTTCGATCTGAACGCAAAAGAGCTAAAGAGCATTGTCGAATATATAAAAAGCTTTAAGGGAGAGTAGGTGTTTAGGCTCTCTAATTTGATAAAATCGACGCTCAACGGGGTTTCTCAGCGAAGTCTGGACGGATCGATAGCGATTTGGAACTTTACCAACAGATGCAATCTCTCATGTTTGCACTGCTACAGCAAAGCCTCTTTGGACGAGAGCGACAGGTTTACTACCCCAAAAGTGTTCGAAACTATAAAAGAGCTGAAAAAGGGCGGAGTGAAATTTATCATATTTTCCGGCGGAGAGCCACTAATTAGGAAAGATATATTCGATATAGCCGATGAGTGCAGAAAAAACGGCATATTTACCTATCTATCCACCAACGGACTCTATATTAATCCCTCCAACGTCGAGAGGATAATAGAGAGTTTCGGCTATATAGGAATCAGTATAGACGGCAAAGAGGAGGTTCACGATCTCTTTAGGGGATTGCCCGGCTCATATCAAAAGAGCATGAAATCGATAGATCTGATTCACGAAAAAGGAGGAAAAGTCGGAATCAGATTTACGATAACTTCTCAAACCTACGATTCATTGGAACATATTTTTGAGATCAGCGAGAAAAAAGGGATTGAGAAGATCTATATTTCGCATCTTGTCTATTCCGGTAGAGGTTATGAAAACTTGAAGATGGATATATCCAAACGGCAGCGAAAAGAGGCTCTCGATTTTATTATAAAAAAAGCTTTCGATTATTACAAAGAGGGTAAGGATATAGACATAGTAACAGGAAATATGGAGATGGACGCCATCTATTTTTACGAAAAATTCGCTAAAAAGTTTCCCGAACGAGCCGCTGATCTGTATGAAAGATTAAAAAAGTGGGGCGGCAATAGCGCGGGAAGGAACCTGGTGAACATAAACAGCGAGGGCGATGTTAGACCCGATCCGTTTTTCCCGGTAAAAATAGGAAATATATTTGACGAAAGTTTTGAAAATATCTGGCTGAATGAAAAAAACGACATTTTAAGACTGCTGAGAAAGAGACCCAGAGATATCGGCGGCAAGTGTGCCGACTGTCCGCATATAGAGGTTTGCAACGGCGGCAGTCGACCGAGGGCATGGGCGATTTACGGAGATCTTTGGGCGGAGGATCCCAGCTGTTATATATACGAATGACAAAGGATTGATAATGAGAGTATTGATGATTTTGGCTTTCGCTGCGGCTCTGTTCGCGCACGAAAAGGTATTCGTGGTAGAGCGGGAAAATAGCGCGTTGGCGGTAATAGAAAACCATAAATTCAAAAACGAGATTAAAAATCTGCACAATTTCAATCATGCCGTCGTGAAGTTTATCGATTCGGACGGCTACGTGATAACAAGAGACGGATATCTCATAAAGTTCGATCCGCAAAAAGAAAAAAAGATCAAAGAGATCAAGGCCAGCGAAAGCGCTATAGGTTTTACCTTGGGTAAAAATTTCGTAGCCGTCGCAAATTACGCCAACAAAAACGTACAGATTTTTGACAGGGATCTAAATTTGCTGCAGACTGTCGATACCGGATCTAAAAACGTCGGAATCAAGGTATACAAAGATTTGTTGGTTTTCGCATGTATGGACAGCGACGAACTCTGGGTTATGAAAAACATCTCAAGAGATACCAATAAGCCGTATTTCAAAAGGATCAAAGTAGTTAAAGAGGCGGGCGAAGTTCCCTTTGATGCGATGATCAACGAAAATCTTTATGTTGTAGGTTTTTTCAACTCTCCTTTTGTGGGAGTTTTGGATCTGAATGACTTTACATATCGAAAAGTTCCCTTGAAGCTGGACAAAAAAGGCGTGGTTTTAAAGGTTCCGCACTTTGGGTTCTGGTCGATAATGAAGGACAAATTCTTTATACCGGCGGTAGGCGATAATAAAGTTTTCGTTTTTGATAGAAACTTTCGTTTTATCAAGGCTTTGGAAGTTGAGGGAAACCCGGTTTTTACCTCCTTGAGTCCGGACAGAAGATATCTGGCCGTAACCTTTAGCGGGAAAAAATTCCCGATAGTCCAGATAGTGGATACCGCGCGTTTAAAGATAATTAAAAGACTCGATTTCGGCGGAATGGTACTGCATGTGAGATGGAGCAGCGAAGAGCCTATTTTATATGTTTCAAACAATGCCGAAAGTAAAGTTTTGGGGGTTAATACCGATTCTTGGGAAGTGGATTTTGAAGTTACGGTTCCCAAACCCTCGGGAATATTTATATACAGGGTCAGATAAAGGATGAACATGGGAAAAGTCTACCTCACAGGAGCTGGTCCGGGAGATATAGAGCTGTTGACCTTGAAGGCGCTAAAAGTTATAAAAAAAGCGGACGTGATCGTTTATGACAGACTGGCTAATCCCGATATCCTCAAAGAGTGTAAGAGCGGATGCGAGTTTATCTACGTAGGTAAAGAGGACGGAAAGCATATATTGCCTCAGGAGGAGATAAACAGGGTCTTGTTGGAGTGCGCCAGAAAGTACGATACGGTTGTTAGGCTAAAAGGGGGAGATCCTTTTGTTTTCGGCAGAGGAGGAGAAGAGGGGGCTTTTTTACATGAGCATTCGGTGGAATTTGAGGTTATTCCGGGAGTAACTTCGGCCATAAGCGTTCCAGCGTATGCCGGTATACCGGTTACTCATAGAGGAATCTCGGTCTCCTTTAGAGTCGTTACGGGTCACGAAGCTCCAAACAAAGAGGTTTCCCAGATTCCGTGGCAAAACTTTAAAACCGATGATACGATCGTATTTCTTATGGGACTGCACAATCTCGAAAAGATAGCGAAAAAACTGATAGAGATTGGAAAGCCCAAAGATTTTCCTGTAGCCGTCATCAGCAGGGGAACGACTCCGGAGCAAAAGACAGTCGTTGGAACTTTGGAGAATATCTACCAAAAAGCGAAAGATCTTCCTACGCCGGCTTTGATAGTTGTGGGCAAAGTGGTTGAACTTAGAGAGAGCCTCAGATGGTTCCGAGACTGAATACTATAAAATAAACTAATTTATTAAGCTTTTTTGGCCAAACGGCCGCGTCCATAAATTTTCTCCATTTCCGCGTAAAAACATAAATCTTCGATAAATAGGTAGCAAACAAGAAATCATAAGGTGAGTATAATTAATATCACCTAAATGTCACTATATTTAAGATTTGTCTTTAAAATATAATTGTGGATTATGAGATTTATAAAAATATGATAAAAATCCTTAGTTTTTTAAACTCTTGTTAAGGGTTAAACTTTTATAATTGAATTAACACTAATTTAACAAAGGAGGATAGTATGGGAGCTGCTAGAACGCTCAAAGGTTTGTTGAGCGCGGCGGCCGCTCTGTGTATGATCTCCGGTGTCGCTACCGCCCAGAGCGAACTGGAAAAGATCATGAAAGAGAGAGGCTTGACCCAAGACGACATTTTGGCCGCGGCCAAAACCTATACGCCCAGCGGCAAGAGGGACAAATATATAGTTTTCAGTTCCGGTGGTCAGTCGGGACAGGTGATGGTATACGGCGTTCCTTCGATGAGGATTTTGAAGTTTATCGGCGTTTTCACACCCGAGCCTTGGCAGGGGTGGGGATATGACGACGATACCAAGAAAATTCTTGACGAGGGTTCCTACCGAGGAAAGAAGATTACCTGGGGAGATACTCACCATCCGGCTATCTCCGAAACCAACGGTGTTTATGACGGGAAATGGCTCGTAATTAACGACAAGGCCAACCCGAGACTCGCCGTTATAGATCTAAAGGACTTCGTTACTAAACAGATAGTTGTAAACCCTGTGTTTAAATCTGATCACGGTGGAGCGTTCTTTACTCCAAACAGCGAATATGTTCTCGAAGCGTGTCAGTACGCCGCTCCTTTTGATAACGAGTACCATCCGATAGAGGAGTATGCGGACGTCTACAGAGGCGGGGTTACCTGCTGGAAATTCGATCATAAAAACGGACGCATCATTCCCGAGGAGTCGTTTACGATCGAGATGCCTCCGTATATGCAGGATTTGACCGATGCCGGTAAAGAACTGAGCTACGGATGGGGCTTTACCAACTCATTCAACTCCGAAATGTACACTGGCGGTATCGAAAAGGGTCTTCCTCCGTTCGAAGCCGGAATGAGTAGAAACGATACCGACTATCTGCACGTATATAACTGGAAAAAGCTGGCCGAACTGGCAAAAGATCCTAAAAACGTCAAAATAATCAACGGCCATAAGGTCATTCCGATTGAGGTGGCGGTTAAAAACGACTGCCTCTTTTTGATACCGGAACCCAAGTCTCCGCACGGCGTGGACGTGAGTCCTGACGGAAGATATATAGTCGTGGGCGGAAAGCTCGACACTCATGCCACCGTTTACGATTTCAAAAAGATCATGGATCTGATCAAGAAAAAGGACTATGCGGGCAAAGATCCTTTCGGGATACCTATTTTGGATATGAAAAAGGCGATGCACTGTCAGGCGGAACTGGGTCTTGGACCTTTGCATAACCAGTACGGGCCTAAATGGAAAACAGAAGGCGAAATATATACCTCTTTGTACGTTGACAGCCAGGTGGTAAAATGGAACTATCTAACCTGTGAGGTGGTTGATAAAATCAACGTAAACTACAACATCGGACACCTCTGCGGAATGGAGGGTAAGACCAGAGATCCGCAGGGCGAATACATTATAGCGCTGAACAAACTGGCCATCGACAGATTCAATCCTATCGGGCCTTTGCATCCTCAGAACCACCAGCTAATCGACATTAGCGGCAAAAAAATGCAGTTGCTGTACGATATGCCGGTACCTCTGGGCGAGCCTCACCAGGCGGTAGCCATAAGAGCAGAAAAGCTACATACCGAAGTGAGATATCCGATGGGTATCAATCCGTTTACCGGAAAGATTCACGAGGGTAAAACGCTCGCAGGACAAGAGAGAATTGTTAGAAAGGGTAATCACGTTTACGTATACGGAACAGTTGTCAGAAGCCATATCAATCCGGAAAGAGTTACCGTCAACAAAGGGGATATCGTAACCTTCTATCTGACCAACCTCGAAAGAGCTGAGGACGAAACGCACGGATTTACCGTAGACTGGTACAACGTTCACGCGTCGCTCGAACCCGGTAAAACTGTTGCCGTTACCTTTAAAGCCGATCAAGAGGGCGTATTCCCTTATTACTGTACCGAGTTCTGTTCGGCTCTCCATTTGGAGATGATGGGTTATCTGATGGTAAAAGATCCGAACAAAAAGTATAAATCGGTCAAAAAGATCAAACTCAAAAAGATGAGCAAAGAAGAGCTCATGAAAGAGTACAACAAAACCGTGGCTCTGAACGAAGCGACTAAAAAAGTCATCCTGAGCGTCGTTAAATTCCTAAAAGACAACCATTACGAAAAATATCCGGTTGTCAAACAGTTGGTAGAAGACGCCATGGATCAGTTCAACAAAGTGCCCGCAGAAGAGAAAAAGGCTGAAGAAGCGCTCAAAAAAGGCGACATAGATACGGCTATCAACTTCCAGTATCAGGCATGGCAGTATCTGGTCAAAACTGCCGACGTTGGTATCAGAGCCAAAGATCTGCTGGTTAAAAAGCTGGCTACTCCGATGAGCGAAGCGGCCAAGAGAGGCGAAGTGGCCTTTGCCGAAGGCGGATGTAACGGATGTCACGTAATAGGAAAAGTGAGCTCCGGACCCGATTTGGTCGGCGTTCTCAAAAGACATGAAAACGGCGAACAGTGGGTAGCCGACTTCATCAAGAATCCTGAAAAATATTACAACGATCCGTACGTGAAAGCGATGATCGACTACTTCAACCTCAGAATGCCTAACCAGCATATGAGCGATCAGGAGATCAAGGATATCATCGAATATCTCAAATGGATCGACGAGAACGCTCACCTCTTCTAAATCGTTCGGGGCGACTCGCCCCGGCGATAATTTACATCTATCTTTATAACAAATAGATTACAAAATATAGCTCCCCCTTAGAACTATAAAATCAATTAATTATAAAGATAAATGTAAATTATATTTGATTAAAATCAACATAATAGATTGTAAAAAAGAGTATAATCTAAAATAATGTAAAATCGAAAGGACGGAAGATGCAAGGTTCGGCCATAAAATATAGGATATTCGCGTTTATCGCGTTTGCTATTTTGCTCTACTGGTTCGTAATTCCGGCTGTGATTACCCATAACGTTCCCGAACTGGCCAAAGAGGGTAAAGCCGACGCGATTCCTCCTTTGGCGTACAAAGTCTGGGATTATTACCAAAAGGGCAGATACGTCAGCCCGAATACGCCGCCGGAGGCTCTTGACGAAAACAAGAATCCATCTTTGGAAAAGATGATACAAAGCAGTGCCGAAATAGGAGTGGCCAGCGCTCCGATCTGGTATGTTTCTCTGGAAGCCCCAAATTACCCAAAAGACGCCTTTCCAGAGGGTATTCCCGTCTATTACCATTTTGACGGCTTTAGCGGCGACGTACATGAGATGAATACCATAAACCATTTTATAGGAATGGATCCGATGGAAAGAGGCGCTCCCTACCTAAGGGCTATTGCGCCGTATGTATTGGCGCTTTTGGCTTTTGCGTACGTTCTGTTTATGCTGTATGACTGGAAATGGCTAAATTACGTTATGTGGATAGCAGTACTGCTACCGGTTATATTCTTGGGATTTTACGCCTATTGGCTTTACTGGTTTGGACACCATATGCACGACTGGGGTGCGTTCAAAATCAAACCGTTTATGCCCACCGTATTCGGCGACGGAAAAGTGGCCCAGTTTACCACGCACTCTTATCCGACTATCGGATTTTGGCTGCTCTTGGCGATCAGCTTTTTTACGCTTTTGGCTATATTGTCCAAGAACAAATATCTAAAAAGTAGAGGCGAACAGCCAAAATGAGAAATTTTTTGGTGTTGATGGGTATTTGCTCGGCGCTGTTCTCTTCCGTTTTGCAAGAGGCCATAGACAGAGCCGAGCCGGGTTCTAAAATTGAACTGCCTGCCGGAATTTTCGAAGGAAATATACTCATTGACAAACCTCTCGTTATAGTTGGAAAAGGTTCAAAAACGGTAATTAGAGGAGAGGGGACCGGCACCGTGGTTAAAGTACGGAGCTCCAACGTTACCCTCGAGGGGCTGGTAATAGAAAATAGCGGCAGCCAATACGAGACGATCGACGCCGCTATTTCCATTAAGGACAGCAGATTCTGTACAGTCAGAAACTGCATTATCAGAGATACGCTCTTTGGCATCGATTTGCAAAACGTCAGCAATTCCGTCATAGAGAACAATACTATCAGCTCAAAAGATCTTGAACTCGGTCTAAGGGGCGACGGTATTAGGCTTTGGTACAGCAACGACAACGTTTTAAGAAACAACAGGCTCATTAAATCGAGAGATTTTGTGGTCTGGTACAGTCACGGAAATCTGATCGAAAAGAATAGAGGCGAATACGGCAGATATTCGCTCCACTTCATGTATGCCGGCAAAAACATTGTCAGGAACAACTTTTACAGACACAACAGCGTAGGCATATTTTTTATGTATTCCAAAGACACAGTGGCAGAGAACAACGTTGTCATGAGTTCGGTAGGAACGACGGGTATAGGCATAGGTTTAAAAGACGCTTCCAATTTTACCCTCAAAAACAATACCGTATTATATTGCGCCAAAGGTATGTATATAGACAGGTCCCCATATGAGCCGGGAACCGAAAATATTATCGAAAGCAACAAGATCATGTACAACTCCATAGGAATACATTTCCATTCGGTCAGCGTTGCAAATTTGATTACTAAAAACGTTTTCAAAGGAAATATAGAAAACGTTTACGACGATTCCGGCAGAGAGATAACCCATTCTGTTCAGAACAGATGGGTTATGAACTACTGGGACGATTATCAGGGGTTCGACAAGAACAGGGACGGAATAGGAGATACTCCGTATACTCTTTATTACTACGCGGACAAGATGTGGATGTTAAATCCGAACGTCAAGTTCTTTTACGGATCTCCGGTTATATCGATTTTGAACTTTTTGGCGAAACTCGCTCCCTTTTCGGAGCCTTTGAAGCTGCTGAGCGATCCGAAGCCCTTAATGTACGAAAAGGAAGCCTCATGAAAAAAGAAGATAAAAAAAGACGGGACTTCATAAAACAGATGGCCGGTCTCGGAGTTTTGGGGCTGGCCGCGGCTGGCGGAATTTTCGGCGCGAGATTTTTGAGCGCCGAGGAGAAGCTAAAGCTCAGACCTCCTGGCGCATTGGAGGAGGATAGGTTTTTGGCCCTGTGCATCAAGTGCGGCCAGTGTCTGCAGGTATGCCCTTATGATTCCATTTTGCTGGAGGATCTAGAGGGACTGGCCGGAGTCGGGACGGCTTATATCGATCCTGATAGAAGGGGATGTTATCTGTGCAAGGCGCTTCCTTGTATTTTGGCCTGTCCCAGCGGAGCGCTGGATCACGAAGTGGCCGATGACGTCCGAAAGATTCATATGGGTATGGCCGTTATTGAAAATCTGGACGCCTGCTTGGCTTTGGAACGAAGGCCTGTACCGGAGAGCTTTTTGGATGAGATGTTTGAACATACCAAGGTGTTGAGCGACCGGGAGAGAAAAGAGAGAAAAATTTTGCCTCTTGAGGTTCAAAGCGAAAAAAGAGAACTGCAGGTGGAGGTTTTGAAAAAGATTCAAGAGTCGGTGGGCAAGGAGTGTTCGTTGTGCGCCGATATGTGTCCCTATCCTTCTCCCTCTTTGGCGATAGGAATGGTTGAAAAAGATGGCGGCATGATGCCTCAGATCAGAGAAAAATGCGTAGGTTGCGGCGTATGCGTGGAAGTTTGTCCCACGGACGTTTTGAAAATAGTGCCAAGAGCCACTTATGACGAGATTTACAAAAAGGGGTAAAAATGAGGGGAATCCTTATTATCTGTTTGGGTGTCGCGCTTTTTTTGCTGAGCGGATGTGAAGAGAAACAAAAAACCGCCGAGGATATACGAAAAGGCGACGCTGGAGAGATCAAAATTACGGCCGGAGCCGTAGAGGAAAAGAGTGTCGAGAGCAAAAATCCGGATAAAGGAGAGTTTTACTACTCCTACAACAAAAAAGAGGAAAAAGCGGAGGAAGAAGATGAGAGCTATACTCCCATAGATGCCTATAGAAGGGTTAGAAGCCCCTACGAAGAGGTTCAGATCTCCTTGTTGGCAAAAAAATTGAGCAAAGATTTTATCATTCACTGTTCGGCGTGCCATGACGATTACGCAAACGGCATTATAGGGCCCTCTTTGCTGGATAAAAACGCCACGTTTATTTACGGTCGATTGATGGCGTACAAAAACGGCTCTAAAAACAACGTGCTCATGAAAGATCTGGTGAGTAGAATGAGTGATGAGAGACTAAAATCGTTAGCTGACGAAATCGCAAAATTCAATGAAAAGGTTCGAAAGATCAAAGCTGGTGAAAAAGTTGATTAAAGGATAGGAAATGGTAAAGCATATTATCGCGACTATTGCCGGAATAGCTACCGCATGGGCTATATACTATATGGCCACCCTCGATAGGGAAGTGGAGAAGATGAGACTGATCAAAGAGGTCATCGAAAAGTCCAAACTTGAGGTTCCGGTAGCCTCGACTCAGCAGCAACAGCAATCCCTTCCCGTAGAGAAGACGAAGAACGAAGAGGAGAGTGAGGCCGAAAAACAGCTCAAGATGCTAAAAGAGAAGGCCGGAACGGTTTCAGCCTTTGAGGTTAGTCCACTATATAGAAGAAACTGCGCCTCGTGCCACGGAGTCAACGGTGAGGGTGCGGTAGGACCGAAACTGGTAGGAAAGAGCGAAGAGTATATTTTGAACTCTTTGCGCGATTTCAAAAGCGGCAAGAGAAAAAACTACGTTATGTACGGGTTGCTCAGCAATATGAAAGACGAGGATCTGATTTCGCTGGCTCGAGAGATAGCGACATTTGAGGAAAAACTCAAAAACGCCAAATAGGCAATTTACAAGGAACCGATTATGGATAGATACAACTGGAGCGTCAGAGAGCTGGTAAACGCCCCTTTGCTTTCCACCCTCTATTACAGAACTAGAGAGGGTAAAATAAGACCGACATGGAGATTTTGGAGGTGGCTCAGCGTCATAGTGATAAATTTGGCTTTTTTTCTGTCGTACCATATCGATATCCAGTTTCTGGAAGGAACTCTGACCGGTTCGAGGCTGTTGGGTTTTCACCTGATCGATCCCTTTGTGGCGTTGGAGATGCTGGCCGCCGAGCACCATATACATACCAATATCATTATCGGAACGTTGACGATAGTCGCTTTTTACTTCTTTGTAGGGGGCAAGGCCTTTTGCGGCTGGGTTTGTCCTTACGGACTGCTTAGCGAAATAGGGGAGAGAATACATCAGATACTGGTTAGCAAACATATAATCAAAGAGAGGAGCTTCAATCCCAGAGTTAGATATCTTTTTTGGGTTATCTTTTTGGCGGCCGCGGCCGTCGACGGATATTTGGTATTCGAGATGATAAATCCGGTTGGTATACTCAGCAGGTTTATCGTATACGGGTGGAGTTTGGCGATCGTTTGGGTTTTGGTTATCTTGGCCATAGAAATTCTCTTTTCGAGACGGGCCTGGTGCAAGTACGTGTGTCCGATAGGAACCACTTACAGTTTCATAGGCTGGGTCAGTCCGATGAAGGTTCAGTGGGATATGGACAAGTGCGACCACTGTATGGCCTGTTTCGCCGCATGTCCGGAGGATCACGTTCTGGAGTTCGCAAAGCCGAAATATGACGAAAAGAGAAAAGAAAAGGGAGTAACGAAAGAGTTTGTTAAAGATGGTGATTGTATAATGTGTGCCAGATGTTTCGACGTATGCCACGAGGATGCGTACAATTTCGAGTTTAGGTTGAAAAATCTGATATGATCAGAATAGAGAAGGCTACGAAAAAGTTTATGGGCGCTACTGTTTTGGATTCGGTCAGCGTCACTTTTTTACCGGGAGACAAGGTGGCTTTGATGGGACCCAACGGAGCAGGAAAGACCACCTTGGTCAGATCCGTTTTGGGTTTTTATAGACTTGACGGCGGAGAGATAGAGGTTTTTGGAAACTCTCCCTATCAGAAAAGGACCGCCGTATTGGAAAGAATAGCTTTTATCCCCCAGACTCCGCCTCCTATAAAGCTATCAGTAAAAGAGCTGTGTGAATATATCTCCAAAAGTTCCGGAGTCGAGGTAGAACGTATAGCCGCGGAAGCCGATAGAATGGACCTGGATTTAAAAGGAAACGGCGACAAGCCTTTTTTCAAGCTTAGCGGCGGAATGAAACAGAAGCTTTTGATAGCCATCGCTCTTTCGCGCAAAAGCGACATATTTATTTTTGACGAGCCGACAGCCAATCTGGACCCGAAGGCGCGCGAGCGGTTTTATGCGTTGTTAAAGGAGCTAAATCCCGAATCGATCGCCGTTTATATTACCCATAGAATTGAGGAATTGGGAGATTTGGTAAACAGAACGGTATATATGGATTTGGGTAAAATTACCGAAGACAGAAGGATTGCATAGTGAATCCGAGAATAGTTTTTATAGGGTTGATGGCCCTTTTTGCTATTTTCGTCGCCGGATGCGAGAAAAAGGATTTTACAAAAACCGCGGCCAAGATGCATTGGGACAGGGATATGTGCGAAAGATGCAAAATGGCCATCAGCGACAGAAAATTCGCCGTTCAGGCCGTTGGAGAGGATGGCAAACTCTACCGTTTTGACGATATAGGGTGTCTAATATTATGGCAGGCCAAAGAGCGTCCCGATCTGAAATTTAAAAAAATATGGATTACAGACGCTGAAACCGGCGAATGGATAGACGCCGAAAGAGCTCTATATACAATGGATGCCCTAACTCCCATGGGGTACGGTTTTGCGGCATATAGTCGAAAAAACTTTCCAAAAGGCAAAAAGCCCTTGGATTTTGCCGAGGTTAAAAAGAGGATAATAAAGATAGGCAGATGAAAAACCTCTTTCTTGTGGCCAAACTGGATATCAAAGAGTCGCTGAGAAGTCGCTGGTTTTTGGTCTATCTGACGGTTTTTGGCGGTATGATGGCTCTTTTTTTCGTTACCGGAATTACCGACTCGGTAGTTATGGGTTTTACGGGGCTTAGCAGACTGCTTTTGATATATATGCAGGTTACGGTGGTTATTTTGCCGATTTTTATATTGATCACCACTGTAAAATCGATCTCTCAAGACAGAGAGAGCGCCATTTTGGAGTATATGCTATCTTTCCCGGTCTCTCTTTTCGATTATTACTGGGGCAAGATGGCGGGCAGATTTTTTATCGTCTTTTTTCCCGTTGTTTTAGCTCTTGTTCTTGGCGTGGCGTGGGGGGCTCTCAAGGGTGGAGAGCTGCCTTGGAGTATGCTTTTGATATATAGCGCGTTGCTCTTTGCGATGTGCGCTGTTTTTTTGGGTATAGCCTTTTTTATTTCCACGCTGGTAAAGTCTCACGACGTGGCTCTGGGAGCCTCTTTTGTGGTTTGGATAACGCTGTTGGCTTTTATCGATATTGCCTTGATAGGTTTGATGCTGCAAAACAGATTCGATGATGAGATAATAATCTCTATAGCTCTTTTGAACCCTATGGAGGTTTTCAGAGTCGGAGCTGTTGCCCTGTTTGATCCTGAGCTTACCGTAATGGGTCCGGTAGCCTATTTTTTACTGGATAGTTTCGGCAGAACCAATCTTTTGGTTTACGCCTTTGTATATCCCGTTGTATTGGGGATCTTTTTCGCCTGGGCTGGATATTGGTATTTTAGCCGAAAAGATCTGTTATAAGGAGGCTAAGATCGTGAGAGCGAGAGCGCTAGTTCTGTTTTATATCGCTGTTTCCGTTACGGCACTGTCCCTTTTTGGACAGATAAACGGAAAAAATATCGATCCGGTATATATGATCGACGTTAACAAAGATAAAAGATTCAACGCCAAAATAGAGCTGTCAGACGGCGAGAAGATACTCTTTTGCTGTCCCAAGGCGATGTTCGATCTTTACTTTCGACCGATGGATTATCCAGAATACAAGATCAAAAGCGAAAACGACTTTAAAAAACTGATGGTAAAAGATTTTATAAGCGGCGAATGGATCGACGCCAAAAAGGCGTTTTATGTTTTCGGCAGTAGACTCCTGGGGCCAAAAGGCGACGATCTGATTCCTTTGGGATCCAAAAAAAACGTAGCTCTATTCAAGAACAGATACGGCGGTAGCAGGGTTTTGACCTTTGACGAGATAGTTAAAAAAGGCTACGGACTGATCAAATATCTCGATATGCCTTGATATAGATCAATTTTTTTTCTCCCCAAACTGGTAAAATCGAAAGAGTATAAGTATATCTAATAAGGGGAGAACATGAGAGGTCTCCTTGTTTTTACTATCTCTATTTTGATCTCACTCGCTCTAAATGGCTCCTCTTTGAGAGAGACCGCATTCTCGAGAGGTCTATATCCCGTTCCTGCCGACCTGGACTCCCTAATAGCGCTTTATAAAGGCGATTTCGATATCGAAAAGGCCAGACTGGGCAAAGAGCTCTTTTTCGACCCTATACTCTCAAAAGACGGCAGCGTATCCTGCGCATCTTGCCACGATTTTGCAAAAGGAGGCGCCGACGCAAAAGCGGCGGCGGTGGGGATCGGCGGCGCCGAGAACCCTTTCCATCTAAATTCTCCTACCGTTTTTAACGCCGCGCTGGCCAAAATGCTGTTTTGGGACGGTCGCGCAAAGAGTCTGGCCGAACAGGCGGCCGGACCTATAACCGCTCCCTTTGAGATGGGATTGACTCCTAAAGAGGCGGTAGAGAAGGTGAGCGGTTCCTCATATTACGCACAACGTTTCGAAAAACTCTACAATAAAGCCGAAATAGAGTTTGAGGATATACTCGACGCTATAGCGATGTATGAAAAAACCCTGTTGACTAGAGGCGATTTTGACCGATTTTTGGAGGGTGATGAAACCGCTTTGAACGAAAGGGCGAAAAGAGGGCTAAAACTGTTTATGTCGATAGGATGCAAAGGGTGTCATACCGGTATGAGCGTCGGCGGACAGAGCATACAGAAGTTTCCGCTGAGAAAATATAACTGGTTCAATCTAAAATATGAGGAAAAAAGAGGTCTTTATATAGACGATTCGCCGTATCCTTTTGAAAATCTGGGAGGTTTTTGGGGAAAAGACGGTGCATTGAGATTTAGGGTTCCGATTTTGAGAAACGTAACGAAAACGGCGCCATATTTTCATAACGGCAGTGTCAAGGAGCTGAAAAAGGCGGTTGAGATAATGGCCCGTCATCAACTGGGAAAAGAGTTGACAAAAAAGGAGATAGAAGATATCGTGGAGTTTCTAAAGAGCCTGGAAGGCTCTTTGGTAGATTACGGTATATAACTATTTTATATCGAAAAACTCTTTGATATACTTCTCTTCGGCTCTGTTTTTTAGCTTGATTTTTTTAACTGTTCTGTTTTGATCGTCCAGAACTTCTACGGTGTCGCCCGCCAATCGTATATGGGTTTTCCCCCACTTTTTCATCAGTTCGTCGAATATCAGGTAGACTTTTGCGTTAGGCACGTCCAGATCTTTACCTGTTCTTTTGTCCACTATATCGAGTCCACCGAACTCTTTTTGTATCTCGTAGGGAAATGTTTCTAAAATCTGATTGTATACCCTTTTTTCCTTTTTTTGCGGCATATTGGTTAACAGAGCCATGACGCTGAGGAATATAAATATAAACGCCAAAGCCCATAAAAGCTTTTTACTGAACATCATACCTTCCTTTGAAACTTTTTTCTATGAAATCCTTGGCTTTGGAGTCGAGGATTTTTTGCCTCTGTTTACCTTTAGGCAGTGAGAGTCTCAACTCTTTTAGCTCTTTTACGAAGCTTTCCAGCTCCTTTGGCAACATTTTCTCCACGGCTCTTCGCAGATATTTTGCCAAAGATGGCGAGGCCCCCGAGGTAGAGAACGCTATTACCAGATCGCCTCTTTTTATATACGAGGGGAAAATAAAATCGCAATACTCTACGCTGTCTACGCTGTTACACAATATTCCTGATTTTTTGCACAAGAGATAAATTTCTTTTTGCAGATCTATATTGTCTACGGCTACCACCACAATCCCGATATTTTGCAAATCTTTGGGTTCAAACTCTCTTTGATATATTTTCAGGCCGAAATCTTGCGCTATTTTTTTTGTTTGGGAATTCACTTTTGGCGCGACTATCCTTATATCGGTGGTAAAGTCGATTAAACGCGAGAGCTTTTCGCAGGCTACGTTTCCGCCTCCTACGAGAAGAACGCTTTTTTTGCTCATGTCTATCATAGCAGGGAAAAAGCTCATAAGGCTCCTTAAAACGGTTTGTTTAATAATATCATAAAAAAACTATAAGCGATTTGATGGCTATCAAGGAAAATAGGGGCAAATATGACTACAATTGTAAAGATTAACTAAAAAGAGGTCGCAATATGGAGAAGGAGTTTTTAAATCTGATACAGAAATCTTTTCCCGTCGAGGAGAGGCCTTTTAAAAAACTGGCCGAGGAGCTAAACGTTACGGAAGAGCGTCTGATCGATCTTTACAAAGATCTAAAATCCCGCGGGATAATTAGACAGACTTCCGCTATTTTCGATACAAAATCTTTGGGATACGACTCATCTTTGGTGGCTTTTAAGGTAAAAGATATCGATCGGGCCGCCGCAATAGTCAACGAACATCCGGGAGTAAGTCACAACTATGAAAGAAATAACGAGTTTAATCTCTGGTTCACCATTGCCGTTGCGCCCGACTCTTCGCTAGGTTTGGAAAAAAGCGTCTCGATACTGGCCGAAATTGCCGGCGCGGACTCCTACCTGATTTTGCCTACAAAAAAGATGTTCAAGATCAAAGTTCAGCTGGATCTGACCGGAAAAGAGGAAAAAAAAGAGAGAGTTACGCGCAAAAAGAGACAAAATATGGAGCTAAAACCCTTTCATATAGAGTTGATCAAAGAGCTTCAACAAGATATTGAGCCTATCAAGGAGCCTTTTGGGAAGATTCTGGACAGATTGGGCATAGATATGTCCGAACTTAGGCATAACGTTTCAAAAATGGAACAAGCGGGTATAATGAGAAGGTTTGCCACTATCTTGCATCATAGAAAAGCTGGATTCAAAGCAAACGCTATGGTGGTATGGAAAATTCCGCAAGAGCGCGCCGAGGAGATCGGCGAAGCGGTTGCCAGCTACAGAGCGGTAAGCCACTGCTATCTAAGGCCCGTATATCCTGAGTGGCCCTATCCGCTCTTTTCTATGATACACGGCAAAAGCAGGGCAGAGGTTGAAAAAGTCGTAGAGGAGATATCCGAAGATATCGGAGTCAAAGAGTACGCCTATCTCTATTCTACGAGAGAGTTTAAAAAGGTGAGACTGCGCTATTTCAGTCCAGAATTTTATGAATGGGAGAAGAGACATGGATAGTTTGGCCGGATTTTTTAAAGAGGAGGCGATATATATTATTATTTCCCTTTTCGTTTTTGCGATAGCTGCTATTGTTGTTACCAGACCTTTTGTAAAGCTCGATCCCAAGAAGGTTCTGCCGGGAGTGGCGCTCTTTTTGATTGCGGCTTTGCTTATTCATTACAATATGAGGATTTCTCATATCAAAAGCGTCAAAAAGGCCTTTGAAGATGGCAAAGAGATAATTTGTCTGGACAAAACCAACAAAATAGGGCATGTTCTTGTTAGAAAGGGCGAATGGAGACTGGAAGGGGATCTTTTTGTCAATCCCGCCTTTTATAGAGGATATAATATTCGTCAATGTCTGATTTCGGATGATTAGTTTTCTATCTGATAGATGATTTCCGCTCCGCTGTTTTCCGGCGAAAAGGAGGCTTCGGCTTTTAGATTCGGCGAGACGCGATATCTGAGGATAATTGAGGATATTTCGTCGTTTCTGTAAATAACCGTGATTTTTTTGCCTATATTTTTTCCAATCTCTATACCGAATCCCTTTGATGAGGTGATCAGCGAGAACCTGTCCAGCCTCATTCCGAAAGAGGAGATCAGATCTTTTACAAAAAGGTTTCCAAGAGCCTTTGAAAAACTCTCTCCCAAAACCCCTTTTGCTAAAGCGGTAGAGGATATAGAATCAAAAAGTAGCAGGGCCAGTATGTCGTTTTGGTTCAGATAAGGCTCGCTTCTAAACGTTATTACGGGATTTTTCAGTTCGCCGGCTATTTTTATGTAGACTGTATAGGGCTCTTTTTTATAGACTATATCCAAATTTAAGAGCGGATTTTCGATTGGACCGTAAAAATCGAACTCTTTTCCTTTTATTCGGAAAGTTCTGTCTTTGAATCTGAAGACTCCTTTTTCAATTTTTACTACGCCCAGAAGCTCAGTAGGTTTTTGGTACTCTTTCCAAAGGGTTACGTCGCAGTCGATTTCGGCCTCAAGATATTTAAGTTGATAGATTAGGGTTTTTGAACTTTTTATTCTCAGATTCAAAATGAGATTTTGCGTAAACTCTTTTTTGCGGGGAGCGTCTACCACCACGATATCGGGATCGGATATCTCCTTGTGTTTTTGAGGATCGTACCATACTGTACCTCCAAGGATTTCGATCTCTCCTTCTATGGCTATTTTATCAGCCTCGATTTGCGCTTTTATATCGATTTTTGAATCAACCTTCCCTTCGGCAAAAGAGAATCGGTAAAGTTTTGAGCGAAGCTTTATGTGGGCGCAAATTTTTTTCAGATCTATAAATCCGGTGGCCTTTATCTGATCTTCGATCCAGAGTCTTTTTATCACTATTTTTCCGTTTTCGAACAGGAATTGCGACTCTTTGGTGGCGTAAACGGCTCTATTGTTCGCGACTATGGCGTAGTAGTCCACAAATAGTGTCGAGCCCTCGGTTCTGCCTTTGATATTTATCAGTTGGATATCGCCGTTTTTGATCTTTAGATTCTGTGCCGTTATTTCAAAATTTGTCCTTACATAGTCGCTAAGCAGCGAAACTTTCATAGACTCTGCCTCGATGCGGTTTGGAACCCGGACTATTTTTTGAGCACTTTTTAAAAATCTTTTCGGATCGTAGATATCTATTGTTCCCCTTAGATACTTTTGCGCAATTTCGATAGCGGCTTTCGCTCCCTCGCCGTTTAGGTAAATTCTATATGGGTATTTGCTAAAATCGGCCTTTACGTTAAAAAGAGCGGAGGTGGATTGCAGTTTTTTGGTTTTGGGATCGAATACGGCGTAGATAGGGAAGATGGCTTTTAATCTTTCTTCGGTCGTATCTTTTTGAGTAAAATAGATGCTTAAAACGTCGTTTCCGAATTCCCCGAGCGCGGTAAAAAGTTTGGAATCTATTTTAAACCCAAAGGAGCTCTTTTTGCCCCAAGCCTTCACAGAAAGAGATCCCAGCAGTTTCGCCGCTTGAGGATGAGGAAGCCGCAGATTTTTTGCCGCGACGTTGAATTCAAGCTCTCTATTAAGCGTAAAGTCGATTTTGTTTTTTGCGTTAAATATTGAGCCGATCAGAAGGTCGTCTTTTAGCGTTCCCGTAAAATCGACTCTGTCGGTCAATATAGGGAGCGATTTTTTTATATCCCGGACATATCCCTTTATATCTGCGTGAAGCTCTTTGTCGAACGTGGCTTTTGCCGTTGCGAAAATTTTTGCATTTTTTATCGATCCTGACGCCTTTATATCTGATGTGAGCGTTTTTTCCCGTATGTAGTAAAATCCTTCGGCGTTTAGAAGCAGTTTTATGCTATCTTTTTCGTTTATATATTCGGTTGAGGCGTTGAACGCTATTTCTCTATCCCCAATTTCGGCTCTGAAATTTACCGGTTTACGGAATTTATGAAGATTTATGGCTCCTTTTGCGTAAATTTTGGATTTTTTGGCTTTTGCGACGGCTGAGAGATTGAATTTCGAGGAGTTCAGCCGCAGATTGGCCAGTTTGAAAGAGTATTGGCGATCTATCTCTATATCTTTTACAGAGGCTTCGAGGTCGATTTTTTCAAAATATCCCTCTATTGATAGATTTTCGATGAAAATAGATTTGTCAAATTCCTTTTTTTCTTGCTTTTGGCGCGTGGGGATGGCTTTTAGATTTAGAGCCGTAACGGTTATGCCGTTTATGTAAATTTGATCCGAAAGGAGCGATAGCGGATTAAAAACGATCTCCGCCTTTTTTGCTATTATCGTTCCCTCTTTGCTGATATCGACGAATTTCCATCTGTTTAAACGGACCCATTTTATCTCTTTTGCTTCGATTTTATAGGACAAAAGGGCATCTTTGACCATTCGTTCTACGATAGAGGTTTTGTACTCCAAAAGAGCGGTACCCATGATCAAAATCAGTATAAGCCTTCCTATTAGCAAAAGGGTTCTCAAAAGACCCCTCCCAGATAGATATGAAAGGCGTTTTGAGAGAATTCGTCCATCCTAAAACCGAAATCGGCTCTAAGCTCTCCTATGACGGTATCGTATCTCAGACCGATTCCAGCTGAATTGACGGCCTTCGACAATATGTCGTAACTGCGGTTTTTTATTGCTGTTCTGTCCCAAAATAGCGCACCTTTGATTTTTTCGTAAAGAGGGAAATCGGCCTCCAGGGAGGTATCGAGTAAAATCTTTCCCCCTATTTTGCATGCAGTATCTGTCGCAGTGAGTCTGTTATAGGAGTAGGCTCTGTTGGAATTGGCTCCTCCGGCATACAGCAGCCATGAGACGGGCGGATCTCCCGACAACTCGGCCAAAAAGGAGATGTCGGCCTTAAAAGATAGCCCTATTTTGTTGAAAGTTTTCAAAAACTTGGCTTTTGTTGCGTTTTTGACAAATCTGTTCTTTTGGTCAAATAGTGCAAATTTGGTTTTGTTTTTCAAATAGTAGCCGTTTTTCGGAGATAGTTTGGAGTCTCTGGCGTCAATAGCGAATTCTACCGTAGGATAGATCAGATTGAATCTGCCCGTTTTGATACAGAGCTCCTCGGAAGAGATATCTATCTGTTCAGTTCCCATCGACAATTTAATCGATCTTTTATAGTACTCTTTCGCTATCGATACCGAAAAAGAGCCTTTTTTCTCTCTGAAAATCTCATATTTTTCATCGCTGTACGATGCTGTGAAGATCGTATCGAATCTACGGTCGAACATAGATAGCGAGGGTACGAAAAGAGAGATTTTTGAAAGTTTGAGATTTTTTGAGCTCTTTAGCTCGAAATAGAGCTGTTTTGAAGAGATGTTTAGATTTTTATATGAAATTGACGCCTTTGGGCCGTGAAGAGTCTCAAAACCTGCCGAAATACGGTATATATTGTTTTTATCTTTCTCTTTCGTCTTTACGTTAACGAAGATTTGATTGTCGATCTTTTTGCTGTAATCGATATAGACCGATTCGAAATACTCCAAAGAGTAGAGCGATCGGTAGCTCTCTTCCACTTTCTCCAAATAAAACGGCTCATTCGGTTTTAAAAAAATGTGATCTTTTATGACCTCCTCCTTGAGGGTTGTGTTGCCGCTGAGAGTTACGCTCTTGATTTTACAAGGAGATCCTTTTTGCAAATAGTAGACCAAATATGCAGTTTTCCTTTTTACGAACAGATATGCCTTCGCATCCAAGTCGAAACTGCAGTAGCCGGCTTTTAACAAGGCCTTTTTGATTCTCTCTTTGCTGAGGGCGAACTCCTTGGCGTTGAATCTGTCTCCGTTTTTTAAATTAATTAGATTTTTTATCGGAAAGTCTGAGGTTATCTCGACGGAGGCTATCTTTATAGGTCTGGACTCTCTGATTGAGAATATCACTCTTGTTTTTTTAGTTACCGTTTTGATTTGGGTATCCCAAAATCCCTCCTCTTTATAAAAAAGCAGCAGCTGCTCCTTTAGGGGATCGATCAGTTTTTTATCTATTTTTACCTCTCTTTTTCCTCGCAGTTTATCCCAAAAGGAGCGCTCAAAGCCGAGCTCTTGGTAGAGTCTGTCGTCGCTAAAGAATCTGTTGCCTTCAAAAACCAGTATATACTCGCCGGCCCATAGCAGCATTGGTATCAAAATCAGAGAAAAAAACTTCAAGATATCCCTTTTTACGGTACAAGTTCGAATATATTATATCAACAAAAAAGTGTCACAATTAAATCATCTTCTTTGGCTACAATTACTGTGACACTCCAAAAGTCCCAAGGAGAATTGATGAGACTTCCGCTGCCTAAACTGATCATAAAACGTGACGGATCTACAGAGGATTTCAAAGCCTACAAGATCGAAGACGCAATCAAGGCGGCTTTTGACAGTGTGCTGGTTCCTTACGATAAAAGAGTCTACGAAAGCGTTTTGATTAGAATATCTTTCGATACCGTAAAAGCCGTAGAAGAGATTCAGGACATCATCGAATACGAGCTCTATAGAGCCGGCTATTTCGATGTCATGAAATCCTTTATAACATATCGCTTTTTGCACAAGATGCAAAGAGAGCATATCGCCGGCCTGAGCGACGATACGACTTATATCAACTCCACCCAGAGCGTGGAGGAGTATATAAACAAAAGCGACTGGAGAATCAATGCCAACGCTAATACTGGTTATTCTAACGCCGGTCTGGTAAACAATCTGGCCGGCAAGGTAATAGCCAATTTCTGGCTGGACAAGGTCTATTCCAAAGAGGAGGGTTACGCCCATAGAAACGCCGATATTCACATTCACGATCTGGACTGTCTGACCGGTTATTGTGCCGGATGGAGTCTGAGAATGCTGTTGAACGAGGGATTTAACGGAGTTAGAGGTAGGGTGGAGAGCAAACCGCCGAACCATTTCAGATCGGCTCTGGGTCAAATGGCCAATTTTTTGGGTATATTGCAGAGCGAATGGGCCGGGGCCCAGGCATTTAGTTCCTTTGATACCTATTTGGCTCCGTACGTTTTCAAAGATCAGCTTCCGTACGAAGAGGTAAAAGAGGCTATCAGAAGCTTTGTTTACAATCTAAACGTTCCTGCCAGATGGGGGCAGAGTCCGTTTACCAACATAACGATCGACTGGACAGTTCCGGACGATCTCAAAGATCAGATCCCAACAAAAAACGATCGACACCTTTTTGAAGAGATCAAAGAGGATCCCAAACTTCTGCGTTTGGCCAAAGAGCGGGGAGTAGATTCGTTGACGGCTATGACCTACGCCCATTTTCAGCATGAGATGAACATCATTAACAGAGCCTTTTACGAGGTCATGACCGAAGGCGATAAAAACGGGCAGCCCTTTACGTTTCCTATTCCTACGGTCAACATTACCGAGGATTTCGACTGGTACGGGGAAAATACCGATATACTTTTCGAGAATACGGCTAAAATAGGCAGCAGCTATTTTCAAAACTTTATAGGTAGTCAGTATATAATCGACCCCGAAACCGGAGAGAAAAAACCGAATCCGGACAGCTACAAACCGAACGCGGTACGCAGTATGTGTTGCAGACTGCAGCTGGATCTGAGAGAGTTGTTAAAGCGCGGCAACGGGCTTTTCGGCAGTGCGGAAATGACCGGCAGTATAGGCGTGGTGACTATAAACATGGCGAGACTGGGATATCGGTTCAAAGGGGATAAAAAAGGTCTTTATAAGGAGCTGGTCAGACTGATGGATCTGGCCAAATCGACGCTGGAGAAAAAGAGGGCATTTGTAAACGAGATGTTCAAACGAGGTCTATATCCCTATACGGCCAGATATCTGAAAAACTTCGACAACCATTTTTCCACTATCGGCGTAAACGGTATGAACGAGATGATCAGAAATTTTACGGGGGACAGTTACGATATAACCGACGAGAGAGGAATTGAGTTCGCTCTGGAGATTTTGGATTTTATGAGGGATAGGCTAAAACAATATCAGGAAGAGACCAAAAACCTATACAATCTAGAAGCCACCCCTGCCGAAGGTACTACCTACAGATTCGCAAAAGAGGATAAAAAGAGATTTCCGGATATTATACAGGCCGGTTTCGGGGAGAATATATACTATACGAACTCCTCACAGATACCGGTGGGATTTACCGACGATCCCTTTGAGGCTCTGGAGCTGCAGGACGAGCTACAGTGCAAATATACCGGCGGAACGGTTTTGCATCTGTATATGAGCGAAAAGGTCAGTTCCGCCGAGGCCGCCCGTAGACTGGTCAAAGCCGTTATAGAAAACTATAAACTCCCTTATATTACCGTAACGCCGCTGTTTTCGGTTTGTCCAAAACACGGCTATTTAAGCGGCGAATATGAATACTGTCCCAAATGTGACGATGAGATAGTGGCAGAGTATTTACGACAACAAACTTTAAAGGAGGAACAATGAACAAAGAGGAGATTTTAAAAAAGATGTCCGAATATAGGACAAAATGCATGGTCTATACCAGAGTCATGGGGTATCACAGACCGGTTGAGAGCTTTAATATAGGCAAAAAGGGCGAACACAAAGAGCGAAGGCAGTTCAAAGAGGAAAAATGCCGACTGACGGTATAAAAGTTTACTCCTATACCCCGTTTACTCTAATCGATTATCCCGACAGACCGGCGGCCATAGTCTGGCTCGCCGGGTGCAATATGAGGTGTCCATACTGTCATAACCCGGATATAGTCTTTGGAAAAAACGGACTCGATTTTAGTGTTGTCAGCTCTTTTTTGCAAAAGAGAAAGAAGGTATTAGAGGGCGTGGTTATCAGCGGCGGAGAGCCTACGTTGCATCCCGATTTGGAAAAAATTTGTATTCGCATCAAGAAAATGGGATACAAGATCAAACTAGACACCAACGGTACCGGGGTGCATGTTGTGGAAAATCTGGCCTCAAAAGGATTGATCGACTATGTGGCGGTGGATATCAAAGCTTCGCCGACCAAATACGCCGCGGTTAGCGGCAAGGATACTTTTACCGAGACTATAGAGACGATCAAAACAGCCATGAAATACGATCTTGATATAGAGGCCAGGACTACTCT
>Ga0256834_1000180_pt1 | contig 44074 bp, 39 predicted proteins | sample 4281140metaG_FD_190536 | JGI IMG/M metagenome (GOLD analysis project Ga0256834, IMG submission 190536) | Hydrothermal vent microbial communities from East Pacific Rise, Pacific Ocean - 4281-140 | ecosystem: Environmental > Aquatic > Marine > Hydrothermal vents | place: Pacific Ocean: East...
GTTCCAGCTTTTTTGTATCTATTCATAGCCATTAATTATAATCGCAATATGCAACTATTTATCTGTATATCAATTTGTTAATTCAAGACACCCCCTAAACTATCTCTAACAGCAATAAACTTTTTATAACTCATCATCGCCTTGTTGGTCTGTCCTAATTTCTCGTAGATAATTGCCCTGTTACTTTCTACATCTTTTACTATCAGTGGTGATGAACTTTGATTCAGTGCCTCAGTTAAGCTAGCTAAAGCTTTATTATTATAATTCAATTTTTCAAGCGCAAGAGCAGTGTAAATGTATTGTTCGGCTGCTAATTCTGGTGCTTTTAACTGCATAAACAAAAGTCTTGCACTATCAAAAAATAATAATGATTGGTTATACTGTTTTGATTTCATAAGAATATAGCCCTTAATGCCTAGTGCATTAGCCTCCTTTATTTTTAAATCATGCTTTTTGTACAGCTTATAAGCTAAATTAATGCTGATAAGTGCAGAATCGTAAATTCCAAGTTTAATATATAAGGTGGATAAATTTGTAAGAGAAGAGTTAACAACATTGGCTTTATCAGCCATTTTGTAAGCCTTTTGATAGGTCTTTTTTGCCTTATCTAAGTCATCAATTCTTTGATAAATAATAGCCATATTATCATATATAGAGGCCAAAATTTTAGTTGCATTAATCTCTTCGCCAATAGTTGCTGCCGCAATATAATGTTGTAATGCTTTTTTAAATTCCCCTTTGTAATAATAAATAATGCCAAGGTTGGTTAAATTTCTAGTGAGGCCATATTTATCATTAATACGAGTGCTAATTCCCACTCCCTTATTATAATAGTAAAGTGCAGAATCATATTTTCTGTAATAGAGCATTGCTGTTCCCAGATTAGTAAATGATCTTCCAATCATTTTTTCATTATTATATCTAACAGCATACTTCATTGCCTCCGAAGCATAAAAAAATACAGAATCGGTATTTTTTCCATTATAATTACTAGAAATAGCTAGTAATGCTTCTGACTTTACAGAGTCATTTGCCAACAATAATTCTTTATGGAGGCTATCTAATTGGGCATCGACCTCAAGTGCCATCAAAAAAAATAAAATTAAAGTAGTTGCTCTTCGCATGCCATAAATGTACTAAAATTCTATTTTCTAATAATCGTGGCTTCTTTTTGGTATTGAGTTGTCAATTATTTGGGTTGTATCCATTTCGGTTTTAAGAACTGCGAGTTCATCCAACACAGGTTGTCCGGCATCTACCCATGCGCTAAACCACAAACTGCTAACCCTAAAAATGGCTTTGCGCATTCTTTGCTCAACCATACCACCAGCAAGTTCATTATATTTTGAAGCATAGTATTCAGAAGGCATTCTAATTACTTTTTTACCTCTTTGCATATAAGCGTACTTTTTATCTTCACCCACTGTTTGTGTTAGTTCTTTGTCTAATTGTAAAACAGTTTCTAAGAGTGCATTCGATTCTTCTATGGTCTGCCAAAGTTCTCCTTGCACATTTTTAATATAGGTCGCCCTATTGGTAAACAAATCATAACTATCAAAATAAAGCTCAGGCAAGCGAGACTCCCAAAAGGCATGAATGCCTAGCTGACCCGTAAACTGCCCATTATAATTGCTGGTGGTGTGCAACGGCACATGGGCATCTGCTACATAATGCCCCAAGTCCGCTGAAAGCTTGATAATACGCTTATAATTTTTATCAGCCATGGCCTTTACAAGCTGATGATATACGAAATATGTATTCCAAGGAACAATGCCTCTTTCCCTTAAATAGTCTTCCCCATACTTTTCAACCGCTTGGTTCCAATACTTGGGTAATGGAAAGGAGTCGTATAAATCTAAATCGATGTAATGCTTTGCTCCTTCTTCTGCAATTACATACCTGCGCTGGTCTGGTGCTACCGACCAGGCAATAATTTCAATAGAATGAGCCTTATAAAAGGGTCGGATTTCATCAGGTAATGTATAAATGGCTAGCTCATTTATCTTTTTATGGCCAAAGAAACCCCATTCTTCGGTATTCTTTGGAAACCAAAAAACCGTTAATAATGATATAAAAAGTATAAATTGCATTTCGATATACATGATAGAGATAAAAATATTTAAAATCAACTCTTTGCATTCAAAATAATTACTAGTACATTTGCACTCTCAAATTTTGAAAGGCGAGTAAGAATTATATATACATTATGGCAAATCATAAGTCAGCTTTAAAAAGAATTAGATCGAATAACGCCAAAAGGCTAAGAAATCGATATCAAGCTAAATCAACACGTACGTTTATCAAAGAATTAAAAAATTCTACCGATAAAGCAACTGCACAAGAGTTACTTAAAAAAGTAACTGGAATGATTGATAAATTAGCGAAAAGAAACATTATTCATAAGAATAAAGCCGCAAATAATAAGTCGAGATTGACAAAATTTGTAAATAGCTTATAAGCTATCTTAAAAACACTAAAAGGAAACCTGCTAGAACTAGCAGGTTTTTTTATGCCCAATTTTTTCAATAACTAGAATTATCTCCTATATTGTAAAATATTGGAGCAAAATAAAACATCTATTAAGCAATGGGCTGAAGAAGACAGGCCAAGAGAGAAACTTCTCTTAAAAGGAAAATCCGTTTTATCTGAAGCTGAACTTATAGGTATTTTAATTGGCTCTGGCACAAGAACCCTTACTGCGGTTGATTTAGCCAAGCAAATATTACACTCTGTTGATAACAACCTCAATCTATTAGCCAAACTTTCTGTAAACGATCTAAAAAAGTTCAAAGGAATTGGTGAAGCCAAAGCGATCAACATTGTAAGTGCCTTAGAACTTGGGCGAAGAAGAAAGGAATCTGATCAACCCAAAATTATCAAGATCACAAGTTCAAAGTCAGCCTATGAAATAATGCGACCTTATTTGCAAGACGTACCTCACGAAGAGTTTTGGGTGCTTTTGCTAAATAAAGCCAATCAATTATTAAAACCGGTAGCTATAAGTCAAGGGGGTGTATCTGGCACGGTGGCCGATCCCAAAATTATCTTTAAAACTGCACTAGAAACATTGGCAAGCGGTATAATTCTTGTGCATAACCACCCTTCGGGCAACCTAAAGCCTAGCCAAACCGACCTCAACCTTACTAAAAAACTAAAAGAAGCAGGAAGGATTCTGGAAATTCCTGTGCTGGATCACCTCATCTACACAGATTCAAGCTATTTTAGCATGGCCGATGAAGGCGTGTTCTAAATCAGTTAAAAATGAAGCAAATAATTATTGGAAGCGTTGTACTAATTTGCTCCGCAGCACTCTATTGGTTTCTATCAAAAGAGGAGAACCCTCAGCAATACTTAGATAGTCTATTGATTCACAGACACGAACGGGCGGAGTTTTTTAGGTATTCATCTGAATCGCCTTTTCTAAAACAAAAAGTTGATTTTAGCTATTTAGATTATTACCCAGCTTCTCTGGATTTTAGAATAGAAGCCGCATATAAAAAACGAGCAACACAAGACACGCTTAATTTAGCCACTAGCACTGGCACTATTGATAAATTTTTAGTGGTTGGCACAGCTAATTTTAAATGGCAGAAAATTGACAACACATTATTGGTGTTAGCTTCAACCCAGCGAAATGACCCAACTTTATTTATCCCTTTTTTAGATAAAACAAGTGGAGAGACCACTTATGGAGGAGGGCGCTACCTGGATGTGCTGCCTGCACAAAGAGGAAAAATAGTATTAGACTTTAATAAAGCTTATAATCCTTATTGTGCTTATATGGAAGGCTACACCTGCCCTTTTCCTCCCAAGGAAAACAGGCTAGCAATTGCCGTAGAAGCAGGAGAAAAATCTTTTCCTGAACATTATTAAAATAGTTGGCCGCAATTATCACAAAGACAACAAGGGCAATAAAATTTAACTTAAAATTAGCAGCTTAGCACCTCTACAGTTAGCTCCTAAATTGCTAATTTTGTTCGCTTAAAGATTTTTTAAAAATGAAGATTTCTTATAACTGGTTACGCCAGTATATTGATATAGATAAATCACCTGAAGAACTTTCAGAAATACTAACCGATACAGGCTTAGAAGTTGAGGGGCTCGAAAAATTTGAAGCCATTAAAGGCGGGCTTGAAGGCTTAGTGATTGGAAAGGTACTTTCTTGTGCTAAGCACCCCAATGCTGATAAGCTAAGTGTTACCACTGTTGATATTGGCTATGGAGAAACTTCGCCCATTGTATGTGGAGCACCCAATGTGGCCGAAGGCCAAACCGTAATTGTGGCTACCGTTGGAGCAACTTTATACCCAGCCGAAGGGGATTCCTTTAAAATTAAAAAGGCCAAGATTAGAGGAGAAGTTTCCGAAGGAATGATTTGTGCTGAAGATGAAATTGGGATTGGCAAAGACCACGATGGCATAATGGTACTTGATACCGACCTTAAGCCCGGCACACCAGCATTAACGTATTTCAATATAGAAACAGACTATGTATTTGAAATTGGTTTAACTCCCAACCGATCGGATGCCATTTCACATTTGGGTACGACCAGAGACGTAAAAGCTGTTACGGAGAAAGAAATTACTTGGCCCTCTGTTAAGACTTTTGGTAAAGATGACAATAGTTTACCCATTGATGTTTCTGTAGAAAATACGGAAGCTTGCCCAAGGTACTCGGGAGTAACACTTAATAATATAAAAATTGCAGAATCGCCCGACTGGTTAAAACATAGGCTACTAGCCATTGGCTTATCTCCCATTAATAACGTGGTGGATATAACCAATTATGTAATGCACGAAACGGGTCAGCCTTTACACGCCTTTGATTATGCAAAAATTAAAGATCAAAAAGTGGTTGTTAAAACCTTAGCTGCTAACACGCCTTTTTTAACACTTGACGATAAGGAACGCAAGCTAAAAGCGGAAGATTTAATGATTTGCGATAGTGAATCACCTATGTGTATAGGCGGCGTTTTCGGAGGTGCAACTTCTGGGGTTTCGGATACAACGACTAGTATCTTTTTAGAGTCGGCTTATTTTGATGCAGCCTCTATTCGAAAATCGGCTATGGTACACCAATTAAAAACCGATGCTTCGTTTCGATTTGAAAGAGGCACCGATCCCAACGGAACTGTTTACGCCCTTAAACGAGCTGCCCTTTTACTAAAAGAATTGGCTGGTGCAACCATTTCGTCTGACTTAATTGACATCTACCCTAACCCAATTAAACCAGTTGAAGTTGCAGTTTCGTATCGAAATATAAATCGTTTAATAGGTCAGGAGATTTCTAAAGATAAAATTCATTCTATCCTTACCCTTTTGGATATTGAATTGAGCAATATTACCGATGCAGGATTTACAGCTTCCATCCCAACTTTTCGAGTAGATGTTACCAGAGAGGCTGATGTGATTGAAGAAATACTTCGTATCTATGGATTTAATAATATCAAATTACCAGATAATGTTGGGTCTAGCTTTTTAGCCAATTCTCAACGAAAGGATTTTGATAAAATTCAACAAAAAATATCTTCCTACTTAGTGGATAACGGGTATTTCGAGATGATGACCAACTCATTAACGAAACCTGAATACACCAACCTTACAGCTACTGCAAATACCAATGAAAGCGTTGAGATACTCAATAAACTAAGTGAAGACTTAGGGGTAATGCGCCAAAGTTTACTTTTTTCAGGACTTGAAGTAATCGCCCGAAATATTAATTATAAGCAATCTAACCTCAAAGTATTTGAATTTGGGAAGCAGTATTTTAAAAGAGAGGGCGAGTACAAAGAAGAAAAGAGATTGGCTGTTTTTATTACTGGGTTAGAAAAAGAAAAGCAGTGGAATAGCGAAAATACTCCTGTTGACTTTCACCAATTAAAAGGAATTGTAGAAGGGGTCTTAGGAAGGATGAACCTTTCTTCGTCAAATATTACTAAAGAGGTTTCCGATATTTTTAGTTTCGGGTTGAGCTATAAACTTGGTCAAAAAATTTCGGTTGAAATAGGGAGTCTTAACGGTAAAATATTAAAATCCTTAGGTATTAAGCAAGAAGTAATTTACGCAAGTTTCGATTGGGATTTGCTTTTACGCAAGACAAATGATAATATTATGGTGAAGCAAGTTTCGAAGTACCCTGAGGTGCGTAGAGACCTTTCACTGGTTATAAATAAATCAATTTCCTATCAGGATATTCTTGAACTCACAAAGAAGACCGAAAGAAGTTTGATTAAATCAGTTGACGTTTTTGATTTGTACGAAGGCGACCGAATTGAGAAGAGTAAGAAGGCTTACTCCTTGAGGTTTATTCTTCAGGATGATAAAAAAACATTAACCGATAAAGTAATTGATAAAACGATGAAACGATTGATGGCAACATTTGAAAAAGAACTTGGTGCCGTAATAAGACAGTAGAAATATGGAGAATCAAAGCCTTCAAAATGAATTTCAATCCCTCGAAAGAAAAGTTAATCTGCTTTTAAACCAATATACTGGTGAAAAGCAGAAAAATGAGCAATTGAGAATTGAAAATCAGCAGTTGGCAGAACAGTTGAAAGCTAAAACTGAACAGATTCAAAGTTTTCAAAATCAGATAAAAATTAGTAAAATTGCAGGAAGCATAGGGACAGACAATGAGGATGTTTCAAAGCTCAAAGATAAGATTGACGATTACGTTAACGAAATAGATTATTGTATAGCTCAACTAAGCCGATAAGGCATACTATTAATGAATAAGCTTTCAATAAAAATAAAAATAGCCGACAGAGAATATCCAATGAAGGTAGAGCCTGAAGAGGAAGAACGGATACGAAAAGCCGGCAAAATTGTTAACGAAAAAATAAAACTGTTCAGAAGCCAATTTGGCATTGACGATAAACAAGATTTACTGGCAATGGTGGCTTTTGATGCATTGGTTGAAAGACTAAAAACAGAGGGTGGCTCGAACGATGACAGCCTACTCCAGGAAAAATTAGCCGGATTAAATAACCTTATATCGCAGTCTATCTAACAGCTTGATATCCAACTTGTTTGCTCATTATAAACATATAAAGGGTTAACAAATGACAGATTTAATATACATTATTGTAACAGGTCTTGTTGCGTTAATAGCAGGTATTATTATAGGTAAAATACTATTTGCAAAAGCCAATAAAGCGGAAGAACAAAAGGCGAAATCAAGTGCGGCACTTATCATTAAGAAAGCTGAAATTGATGCGGAAGAAGTAAAAAAAGAGAAGATTCTTGAAGCCAAAGAGCGGTTCATCAAACTCAAATCTGAATTTGATGAGGAGATGAATCGTAAGAAAAATCAAATCCTTTCGAACGAAAATAAGCTCAAGCAAAGAGACCAACACCTCTCTAAACAAATTGAGCAAAACAATCGTAAATCTACCGAATACGATGAGCTATCTGAAAAGCTAAAAAACCAAATGGAAATTGTGGCTCGTAAGAAAGAAGAGCTTGATAAATTTAATGAGCAAAAAGTTTCGATCCTTGAAAAAATAGCGAATCTTTCAGCAGAAGAAGCCAAAGATCAAATTATTGAGACTTTGCAAGATGAAGCTCGAACCAGGGCTTCGGCTCAAATTAAAGATATTGTTGAAGAGGCAAAATTATCAGCTACGAAGCAAGCTAAAAAGATTGTACTCGAAACCATTCAACGAACGGCTACTGAACACGCCATTGAAAACTGCGTTTCCGTTTTTAACTTAGAAAGCGATGACATTAAAGGTAAAATCATTGGTCGTGAAGGGCGAAACATTAGAGCATTAGAAGCAGCCACAGGTATCGAAATTATTGTGGATGACACACCGGAAGCCATTATTATTTCTGGTTTCGACCCTGTGCGAAGAGAGATTGCTCGTTTATCATTGCACCGGCTAGTGACAGATGGCAGAATTCACCCAGCGAGAATTGAGGAAATTGTAGCCAAGACTCGAAAAAATATAGAAGAAGAAATTATCGAAATTGGTGAACGTACAGTGATCGATTTAGGTATTCATGGCCTCCACCCGGAGCTCATTAAAATGGTAGGGCGTATGCGTTTCCGCTCTTCGTATGGTCAAAACCTGTTGCAGCACTCTCGCGAGGTGGCTAACCTTTGTGCTATTATGGCGGCAGAAATTGGGCTTAACCCTAAGCAAGCCAAACGTGCTGGGTTACTTCACGATATCGGCAAGGTGTGGTTCGAAGAATCGGAGAAACCACATGCCATTATTGGTATGGAGCTGGCTCAGAAATACAAAGAGCATCCAAAAATTTGTAATGCCATTGGAGCTCACCACGATGAGGTAGAAATGACTGCGATGATTTCTCCAATCATTCAGGCCTGTGATGCCATTTCCGGTGCTCGCCCAGGTGCTCGTAGAGAAGTGATGGAATCATATATTAAACGGTTAAAAGACCTTGAGAACCTAGCTATGGCATTTGATGGCGTTAATAAATGCTATGCCATTCAAGCTGGTAGAGAGCTTCGTGTAATGGTAGATGCCGATTCAGTATCGGATAAAATTGCCGGACAATTATCATTTGACATTTCGCAAAAAATTGAGACTGATATGCAGTATCCCGGGCAAATTAAAGTAACGGTTATTCGTGAAATGCGGGCAGTAGCTTTTGCTAGGTAATTTGTCAAGCACTAGTGCAAGCGTCCTTGTGCTAGAATTTTCATATTAAAGTTGTCATTAGCACAAGTGGACACTTGCACTAGTAAAACAAAGACTCCTACGGAGTGACTTGCTAATTGTAAACAAAAAAGGGAGAACGATAATCGTTCTCCCTTTTTTATGTCGTCATTGCCCAGCGTAAGACTGGGTAATCTTGTGAGGCCACGCCTCACCTCGGTTGTTTAACCGAGAAGATCATCTGGTCTAACCTGCCCTCCGTACAACTTCGGGAGGTGGGCGTCAGATGATAACGTTATAATTTCTATGCATTCATCACTTTAGCCATTACTTCGCCAATATCGGCTGGAGATTCCACTACGTGTAACCCACATTCAGCCATAATGCGCATTTTAGCAGCAGCAGTATCATCAGCTCCACCTATAATCGCACCTGCGTGACCCATTCTTTTTCCTTTAGGAGCCGTTTGGCCAGCTATAAAGCCAACTACTGGTTTAGGATTTCCTTGAGCCTGTATCCAACGAGCAGCATCCGCTTCGAAATTACCACCAATCTCACCAATCATTACAATACCTTCTGTTTCTGGGTCGTTCATAAAAAACTCAACCGCTTCTTTGGTTGAAGTTCCAATAATAGGATCTCCACCAATACCTATAGCTGAAGAGATTCCCATTCCTGCTTTAACTACTTGGTCAGCGGCCTCATAAGTTAAAGTACCCGATTTAGACACAATACCGATTTTACCTTTCTTAAACACAAAGCCTGGCATAATGCCCACTTTTGCCTCTCCCGGAGTAATTACACCCGGGCAGTTAGGCCCAATAAGTGTTACATCTTTAGTGCTAATGTATTCTTTAGCCAACATCATATCTTTTGTTGGAATGCCTTCGGTAATGGCTACAATTACTTTAATACCTGCATCGGCTGCCTCCATAATGGCATCGGCTGCAAAAGCAGGGGGAACAAAAATAATAGATACATTAGCTCCAACTTGTTCAACGGCATCGGCAACCGTATTAAACACAGGCTTATCAAGATGTGTTTGACCTCCCTTTCCCGGAGTTACACCACCTACAACATTTGTTCCGTACTCTATCATCTGACTTGCATGAAATGTACCTTCAGAACCTGTAAATCCTTGTACGACAACTTTAGAATCTTTATTTACTAAAACGCTCATTATCTTGATTTTTTCCTGTGTTAATATGGGGCAACCCCCTACCATTATTGGTGCTGCAAAAGTAAGTTAATTGTATCGTTAAGCAAATAGAAATGTTCACCAATAACACCATAGTTTCTGTTCAAAATTGCACAAGATGTACAAAAACGAACATGTTAAAACTTGCATGTGTTCAAATTAAAGGTTTATTCAATGTTTTTATAATTGGCACGCTAGTTGGATTAAGCAATGCGGTCAAGTACTCAAAATAAAACTACTCAATAAACAACAACACTTTTCAAAGTTTAGGTATGATCTGTGTTAAAGGGAGAGCTAATCAGCTTTCCCTTTTTTAATGCTTCAAAAGATCATATTCTACGAAGTTGTCCTTCCTGTTTTTATTGAATAGTTTAGCATAGAAATTCAAACAGTTATGAAAAAGTTTTTATTATTTTTTGTGGGCTTGATACTAGTACTCGTGTTTACAGCCTATTTTTTCTTGCAAAGTACAAAACCAACTTACGAAGGGCAACTCGACTTAAAAGGGTTAAAAAACAAGGTTGAAGTAAAATACGACACCTATGGCATTCCTCATATTTATGCCCAAAATGAAGAAGATGCCTATATGGCTTTAGGGTATGTACATGCGCAAGAGCGTCTTTTTCAAATGGAAATGATTCGAAGGGTAGCCACTGGCACGCTATCTGAAATATTAGGTGCCGATTTATTAGATGTAGATAAGCTCTTTAGAACATTAGGTGTAAAAGAAAAATCAAAAGAGTTGGCCAAGCAGTTTAACGCAACTAATTCGGAACATAAATCAGCTACTGAAGCATATTATAAAGGGGTAAATAATTTTATTAAAAATGGCCCAACTCCTATTGAATTTACAATTATTGGTATTCCTAAAAGGGAATTTACCATAGAGGATGCCTATAATGCCGGAGGTTATATGGCTTTAGGTTTTGCCGAAGGCTTTAAAGCTGACCCTGCGATTTCTCAATTAGTAAAAGAGCATGGCAAAGCCTATTTGGAGGACCTCCTGTTTACTTCAACAGAACAAACAACCTATATCTATAATAACCCAACAATAGATTCAAGCAAATTAACTTCTTTGGCTCAGGTTATAAATCAAATCCCGATTCCTTTGATTGTGGGTAGCAATAGTTGGATTATTGGATCCGAAAGAACCAAATCTGGCAAGCCTGTATTCGAAAATGATACTCATATTGGCTATTCTCAACCTTCAGTTTGGTTCGAAGCCCATTTAGAATACCCCGGGATGAGCCATTATGGGCATTATTTAGCAGGTATCCCCTTTTCGCTACTAGGCCATAATAAATTGGCGGCCATTGGTATGACAATGTTTGAAAACGATGATGTGGATTTTTACCTAGAAAAAGAGAACCCTAAAAACGCTAACCAAATTTGGCGTAATAACTCGTGGGAAGAGCTAACAGAAAGAGCCGAAGTAATTAAAATAAAAGATGCGGAACCTGAAACAATTACAGTAAGGTCGTCTAGCCATGGTCCCATTGTAAATGACATATTTTTCAAGGATTTCAAAAATAAATCTCCCTATTCAGTTTGGTGGTCATTCCTACATTATAATAACGATTTGATGGATGCCCTTTACAAACTTAACCATATTGCTTCCCTTGATGATGCCAGAGAAGGATCCTCTCTAATTGAAGCTCCGGGTTTAAATATTATGTATGCCGATACTGCTGGCAATATTGCTTGGTGGGCCTCAGCCACATTGCCAATAAGACCACCACATGTAAACACCAAACTTGTTCTAGACGGTACTGGCAAAGACGATATACTAGGCTTCTACGATTTTTCAAAGAACCCCCAAGCAGAAAACCCCGCTTGGGGCTATGTATATTCTGCCAACAACCAACCCGACTCTGTTGATGGCGTATTGTATCGAGGGTATTACTACCCAAGAGATAGAGCAGGTAAAATTGTGGAAATGATTAATAAAAAACTATCTGGCTGGACAGCGGAAGACTCCAAAGTAATGGTGGCCAATGTAACGTCAAACGTTCAAGTTGAAATTGCCCAAACCATTGTACCGCTTATTAAAGAATCCAACGTGGAAATTCCGAAGGATGTTTTGAGCTTGCTGGAAAACTGGGATGGAGACCATCAAATTGATGATGTAGAACCATCAATTCATTATACTATTCAAGCATGGTTGCTCCATTATATGTTGGGAGATGAATTAGGAATTGAAAACCTAAAAGCACTAAGTGGAACATCTACTCTTAAAACTAGTTTACCTCATCTCATTCAAAAAAAGGAGTCCATTTGGTGGGATGATGTAACTACACCTGAAACAGAAACACGACTAGATATTATCAGCAAATCTGTTAGTTCCGCCTTAAAAACACTTGAAAGAAACTTTAATAGTACCAATCCGACCGATTGGAAATGGGGAAAAATTCACACCCTTACGCATAACCACCCTTTAGGAGAGGTTGAGGCTCTTAAAAAGTATTTTAGTGTAGGACCAATACCAATAACGGGAGGCAGAGAAGTAATTAATAACCAAGGACACGGTTTAGACACTACGGGCATATTTAACGTTATAATGGGCCCTGCTGTGCGTACCGTAATAGATTTAAGCAATATGAATGGTGCAGTTAGTATAAACCCAACAGGCCAATCGGGCAACTTTTTAAGCAAGCATTATGACGATCAGGCACAAATGTTTGCCAATGTTGAGTTTAGGCCTCAATTAATGGATTCATTAGATATTGTTAGTGACACACAATCTACTTTAATGCTGAACCCTTCTAACTAACATAAGTGGATAGTACAAAATTAAAAAAACAGTTATACATTATCATTTTTGAGGCAGACACCTTTTGGGGGAAAGCATTTGATGTGGTACTGCTAATTGCTATTCTGCTAAGTGTACTTACGGTTTCATTAGAAAGTGTTCAATCACTAAGTTTAGCGTATCAATATGTTTTTGATATACTGGAATGGGGGTTTACCATTCTCTTTACCATTGAATATATTTTGCGACTATGGATAAGCCCAAAAAAACGGAAATATGTTTTTAGTTTTTTTGGAGTTATTGATCTGTTATCAACGCTGCCAACCTACATAGGTCTTGTATTAACAGGAGCCCATTCGCTTATCGTACTTCGCAGTTTCAGGCTTCTTCGGGTTTTTCGAATTTTTAAATTAGCTCGTTTTGTTGGAGAAGCCTCGCAACTTAAAAAAGCACTAAAGGCCAGCCAACCCAAAATTATTGTTTTTGTTACGGCTGTAAGCATTATTGTAATAATAATGGGTACAATTATGTATTTAATTGAAGGAGGCGTAAATGGTTTTACAAGTATTCCACGGTCTATTTACTGGGCCATTGTAACCCTAACAACTGTTGGGTATGGCGATATTGCCCCTATAACCGTAATTGGGCAGTCTATTGCAGCACTTATAATGATTTTAGGTTATGCCATTATTGCAGTGCCTACCGGGATTGTTACGGCTGAAATTGGCAAATCAATGTATCAGTCAAGTATAGCCGGTTCAAAAATATGCTTAAATTGTGAGCAGCAGGAAAGCGAAGCTAATGCCAACTATTGTAAAAACTGCGGGACTAAATTTTAGTTACCGTTTAAGAAACTTATAGGTTTCACTAAATCCGGTAGATGCGTCTTTAACCGCTATTAAGTAATACCCTGCGGGCAGGTTTTTAACATTAACGGTAAATTGGTTAGCACTTGTCTTTTCAGTATAAATTTCCAATTTAGTGCCAATTATAGAATGAATAACAATTTTAGGATTTACCAATGTAGAGGCCTCGATACTTACTTTTAGAAAATCAACACCAGGGTTTGGGTAGATTTGAATTTTATTCTCAATTTTCAAATCATTAGAAGAAAAGGAAGGATACCCACTATCATTTTGTGCATAAACCGTAAAGCCTACGAACATAAATAAAGTAGATACAAGTATAATTTTTAGCTTTCCCATTTTCTTTTTTTACTACTTTGACAATAATTGCGCCAAATAGTTTAAATCTTCTACACAAATAACGAGCTTTTTTTGAAAAGGTTTTAATTTAATGAAATAAAAGCATAAGATATTCGTTTCGTCAGGGCTGAGGCAAAATTGAGGCTTCCCCAAGATTCGATTTGACAACATCACCAGCTAAACAATATAAAAAATGCCCATTTGCTTTTGGCACTAAAAAACTCGTCATTCAGAGGGCTACGCCCGAAGAATCTCAGTTAGGAACAATAATATTATAAACACTACCAGTTTTTTATTAGATGCCACAAATCATTAAACCCAGGGTTTACAGAAGTAATTAAATTTAGTTTAAAATCTCTGCTCTTTCCCTTATATACTTCTCTCTTTCGATAGCTGATATTATATCATCAAAATTTTCAAAATATATTAACCTGAGTTCGACCTAAGGAATGCTGTCAGAAAATATAATAGTAGGTGAGGTTTTTTGGAAATAAAAACTGAAGTTATAATGGATTATTTCAAGGGTTTTATTTCCAAAAGATTGCCTGCTTAGCTATTTCCCCTTCGGGCTTTAGCGAAACTTCCCTAAACTACCTCAGGTTATTAACTTTTTACACTTGTACTTAGCGGTAAAACTGTACGGATATTGCTCATTATTATGTTCCATAATTCTGCCTGCTAAATCAGAAGTTACTCCTGTTATAAAGAACTTTATTGGCTTTACTGGTTAATATGTAAATAAATCCTCCTTTCATTTTTATCTCAAGGCATTCAATTTTTATTCCATAATCAGATGGAGATTCTTCGGGCGTAGCCCTCTGAATGACGTTCAAGAGCAGGTTTTAATTTAATGAAATAAAAGCAGAAGATATTCGTTCGGTGATGTCCGAAGCTATAACAGAAGCTTCTCCAAGCTCTGCCGATGCCATATCACCTGCTTTTCCGTGTACAAAAACACTCAACCTTGCTGCATCAAATGGGTTATATCCTTGAGCTAGCAACCCTGTAATTATACCTGTAAGCACATCGCCACTACCGGCCGTTGCCATGCCCGGGTTGCCGGTTGAATTAAACCAAACCGTCCCATCTACATGTGAGATAGAGGTGTGCGCTCCCTTTAATACAATAATTAACTGATGTTCCACTGAAAAAGCTCTTTGTTTTTCAATTCTATCTAAACTATTAGAGGCTTTGCCAATTAGCCTGTTAAACTCACCCACATGTGGCGTAAGTATGCTCTCTTTGGATACCAGTTCGATAAGTTCCGGGTTTTGAGAAATTAAATTAAGGGCATCTGCATCTAATACTATTGGTTTTTTATACCCTTTAATTAATGTTAACAGTAAACTTAAGGTTTCTAAATTGGTGCCAATACCCGGACCAATACCCAAAGTTGAATAGCTTGAAAGATTGTCTATCTCCAAATTTACAAGATGCTTATCACCACTGGTTATACACATGGCTTCGGGTAGGGTTGTTTGTAAAACAGAGTATCCACAATTAGGAACTAACGAAGTAACAAGCCCCGTTCCGGCTCTTAAGCAAGATTTTGAGGCCAGAATATTTGCCCCGATTTTCCCAAAACTACCTCCAATTATTAAAGCATGCCCAAAAACACCTTTATGAGCAAATTTTAATCTGGGCTTAACTATTTTTTTAGCCTCTTCTTTAGTAAAGTAATGGTAATTGCTTGCCTGTAATTCAATGGCTTTTTTGCTTAGGCCTATATCAGCCAGGCTCCATTGCCCAACATAAGGGCTGTTTTCGGGCAGCATAAAGGCTAATTTGGGTAGCTGAAAACTTACCGTAAATGTTGGTTCAATAACACTTCCTTCTGCTGGCAGCTCATCGGGGTTAAGGCCTGAAGCAATATCTATTGACACAATTTTTTTGCCCGAAGAGTTAATATGGTCAACAAGAGTGCCCAATTCTCCGAGAACAGGCCTGGAAATACCAGAGCCAAAAATACCATCGATAATTATGTCGCAATTAAAATCAAGCTGCTCAATTCTTTTAATTTCAGGAGGCAACCTTTTTAAATTAATGGCATAATCATCAGAACCCTGGCTTTGAGGGGAAGCCAGATACACTTTTACATGGTATTTCTTTTCGTAAAGAATTCTTGCAATGGCCAAAGCATCTCCTCCATTATTACCGGAGCCGGCAATAACCAGCAAGTCCTTATTTACACTAAATTTTAAGGTAAACCAATCTGCAAACGCTTGCGAAGCACGCTCCATTAAATCAATAGATGTAATAGGCTCATGTTCTATGGTATAAGCATCTACTATTCTTGTTTGCCCTGCGGATAGGATTTTCATAACAAGCTATTTTGTTACTTAAATGTAGCCACTATTTTGTAATTTTTAAACCCTCCAATTTCTTTACCTCCTAATAAGTTAAGTTCTATCCAAGATTTTACTCTGTATTTTAACTTTTCGTGTTTATAGAGTCTTCGGTTCCTATTTGGCCTTCCATTATACTGCAAATCATCCTTCCAAAATATTTTGCTAACAGCCTCTGCCATTACCTTTGGGTGAGTGCCTGTGAACAAAGGCACCCAGTTTAGTGGCCCATAATCAAAATCAATAATTACAGATTCAGCCTTTTGCCCTTCCCAGGTTTCAACCATTCTGTCTTGCTTGGTTGACATAGTGTAAGGAGGGCGAACCCACCCATAATGATAAATCTCTGCTCTAATATGAACCACTTTAAGTTTTCGGGCAACTTCCTTTGACTGATAAAACGTAGTTGAAGGTTCAAATTGAGAATAGAACCTAAAGGACTGGGCATCTCGCCAGGAATGGATTTCGGGTAGATTTTTAATTATCCTTATTTCTCTTGGATACCACCCATGATGAGTAAAACAATGGTTATAATCGCCCCAAAAATGCCTGTAATTAAATAATAGTCCTTCAACATTAGAATTATTCAAATAGTGTTTGCAAGCATCTTTTATTGTGTTTAAATATTTTTCATGTACTACTTCATCAACTTGCAAGTAAAAAAGCCAATCTCCTTTACACTCTTTTTTAGCTACATCAGATAAGTAAGCGTATAATGTGTTTTGCTTAAACTTTTCCGGCTCCCAATTAGCTTCAATAATTCTTATTTTATCAGTTTTAATTGAACGGATAACCTCTAATGTGTTATCATCTTCATCCCCTTTTATATAAGCAATTACATATTCATCTACCAACTCCAGTATTGAAAGAATTGACTCCTTTAAAGGGTAGGCCAGTTTAGTGGCATTTCTAACAAAAGTATATCCGCTAATGGTCATCTATGATTTTTTTTGCGACTTTTTCCATTTCTCATATATCATTAAAAAATCATTATACGCAGTTAAATTTTCTTTTGTTTGAAGAAATCGATGCTGTGGTTTATTCGGAGTCCAAACTGTTGGGCTATCTCCATAAAAGAGTCCAATTGTAGGTATCCCTGCTGCTACTGCTAAGTGCTTATTCCCTCCATCGTTGCCTACATACATAGCACAATGTTCCAAAATAGCTCTTGTTTCTGCCACTTTTGGAACAGAGTAGTCAATTATACAAGCAGTTTTATTGTTGAGTTGCTGAAAAACGATATTAGCCTTCTCTTTCTCTCCCGGACCATAAATAAAAAGAAGTTTATTTCCCCTTCCAGTAAGATAGTCTCCGATTTTAACCCATAATTCCAGTGGCACTTGAGCCTCTTTACGTTCCGACTGAACACAAAACGCAATGGTATTGGCCTCTAAATTATGTTCTTTGCTAAAATTTTGCCCAAACTTTTTTTCTCGGTCACTTATTTTAAATTCTATTGCATCATCAACGTAATTAGTTCCAATTAAATTTGTTAGCTTCAATTGGTGATGAGTGCTGTTTACGGCTATTTTTTCATGCGAAGTAAGACTAACCGTATAATTATAAGACCAAACCTTTTCATTTTCGTGTGTAAACCCCAGCCGATACCTTACCCCGCTAAACATAGCCATTAAAGCTGTTTTATTATGGTGATATAAATCAATTATAACATCAAATTTACCTTGATTTACCTTCTTAATCATTTTTAAGTACTCCAATACCTTTGGTTTTCTAGGTAGAATCCAAACCTCTTTAATATGGCTCGAAAATTCATAGACTTGAGCCCCTAAGGGTTCAGATAAAAAAGTAATTTCAGCTTCTGGGTATAGCTGTTTTAATTGCCTTACACAGGGAGTTGTTCCTAATACATCTCCAAGCTTTTTTAGCTTGATTACTAGTATTTTTTTGGGCTGAAAGGATGCGGGAAAGATCATAATACGATTATTCCCCTAAAAGTAAAATAGTAATGGTTGAAAATAAAAAAGATTTTAATTTACTTACAATAAATCTTTGCCCTAGATTTGAGGCTATGCGAATTGGGTTTGAAGCGAAACGCTTATTTTTAAACGATAGAGGATTGGGCAATTATGCCCGCAACCTCTTGTATGGGCTAGTTAAGCATGCCCCCGAGTACGATTACCATTTATTTACCCCCAACCATTCTGATAAGTACATAAACCCTGAATTCATAAATAAAGATACTCTTTCTATTCATACCCCAACGAGCCTACTCGGAGCCATATCTAAAAGTGCCTGGCGAAGTTTAAGGATGGGAAAAGACATTAAAAGAAACAAGATTGATGTTTTTCATGGACTAGCACAAGAACTACCTAAAGACATTAAAAAATCTGGAGCTAAGTCTATTGTAACTATCCACGATTTAATATTTTTAAAACATCCTGAGTTTTACACCCCTATTGATCGCAAAATTTATTTTAGCAAAGCTAAATTTGCTGTACATAATGCCGATCATATTATTGCCATTTCGGAGCAAACTAAAAGCGACATCATCAATACGTTTGGTGTTCCTGAAAATAAAATTAGTGTTATTTACCAAAGCTGTAATGAGGTTTTTTATGAGAAGAGAACACAGACAGAGCTTGAACAAGTTAAAACAAAATGGAATCTACCTAAAGATTATATTTTATACGTAGGCGCCCTAAATGAGAACAAAAATGTAAAGGTCATATTAGAGGCTCTCAACCTTTTAAAAGGGAAATTTGATTTATCATTGGTAATTGTAGGAAAAGGAGGTGCCTATAAAAAGGTTCTTATTGAATATGCTACTAAACACAATTTATTATCTCAAGTGAGGTTTGCCAGTGAGGTGGCAAATCCAACTCCATTGGAGTTATCCTCATTTTACCAAATGGCTTCTGTATTCATATTTCCAAGTTTTTACGAAGGGTTTGGCATACCCATATTAGAAGCAAGGTTTAGTGGCACACCAGTAATTGCCTCTAACTCTAGTTGTTTAGAAGAAGCTGGCGGAGAGCACAGTTTGTATTTTAATCCGAAAAGTGCTGAAGAGTTAACTGAGTTGATTAATCAATCCCATTCTGAGAAAAGTAAAAAGGAAAACAACATTCATTTATTTAAAATTAAAAATGGCATTAAAAAGTTCATCAGAGTATATGAGCAATAAAAGTGTAGGATACCTACTTTTTCCCCTTTGCTAAATAGGGTAGGTAAAAGGCTACCCAAGAGCCTCCGCCCCCGCAACAATTTCTAATATTTCGTTGGTAATAGCCGCCTGACGAGTTTGGTTATACTTAAGTTTAAGTTCCTTCAATAAATCACCTGCGTTATCAGTTGCCTTATCCATGGCTGTCATTCGCGCTCCATGCTCTGAAGCATTCGACTCTAATAAAGCTTTATAGAGCTTTATTCTTAACGAAGTTGGAATCAAGTGCTCTACTAATGTATCTTGATTAGGTTGGTAAATGTAGTCGTTATTAACAGAGGAGCCTTCTTCTTCATTAGAAACAATAGGAAGAAACTGATCTGTACACATAATTTGTGTAGCTACATTTTTAAACTCATTATAAACAATTTCAACCGCATCAAACTTCTTATTCTCAAACCCTTTCATCGCAAATTCAGCAGCTTTCATTGCTTCACCAAAACTTAGTTTGCCAAATAACTCTCCAAATTTCTTCTCAACAATAAAGTCTCTTTTAGAAAAATAATCAAGAGCCTTTTTGCCAATTGGCAAAATGGTAACACCACCTTCTTTAAATTGATTGGCATACTTATCTGCTATAAGTGCATTCGTAGCCTTAAACACGTTCGAATTAAATGGGCCACACAAGCCTCTATCGGAAGTAATAGCAATTATTAAGACAGAATTAACTTCTCTTTCCTCACTAAAAACATTCTCTTCAGTATCTAAGCTTGCAGAAACCCCAACCAAAATACTATCTAGCTTTTGAGCATAAGGCCGCATTTGAATAATGCTATCCTGCGCTCTACGCAGTTTGGCAGCAGCCACCATTTTCATGGCTTTTGTAATCTGCTGTGTAGATTGTACAGAAGAAATTCTCGTTTTTACTTCTTTAAGATTTGCCATCGTTTAAACGTATTTATTAACGTCATAAAATACAATTACGTCATTGCGAAGCACGAAGCAATCCGACCTAAATTGATACAGATAGCTTCCCCGATAGCTATCGGGGTTCCTCCTTCGCTATGATGTTTTAATTATTTAGCGTAGTTTTTAGCTACTTCTTTAGCCACAGTTCTAAGCACATCCGTTAGGCTATCATCAAATTTACCAGCTCCTAATGAGTCAATAACATCTTTATGCTTATTGTTCATTTCAGCGATAAACTCAGTTTCAAAAGCTCTCATTTTTTCTACTGCAACCGTATCTGTAAGCCCTTTAGTAGAAGCAAAAATAATTGCTACCTGATCTCCAACCTTAGCAGGGGTATATTGAGGCTGCTTCAAAATCTCCTGATTTTTCATACCACGATCAATCGTTAACCGTGTTGCTGCATCCAAATCAGATCCAAATTTGGCAAAAGCTTCTAATTCTCTAAATTGAGCTTGGTCTAGCTTAAGTGTACCAGATACTTTCTTCATTGATTTAACCTGCGCATTACCACCCACACGTGATACCGAAATACCCACGTTAATTGCAGGACGAATACCTGAGTTAAATAAGTTTGTTTCTAAGAAAATCTGACCATCAGTAATTGAAATTACATTGGTAGGGATATACGCAGAAACATCACCTGCTTGTGTTTCAATAATTGGTAGTGCAGTTAAAGAACCACCCCCTTTTACCATACCTTCTAATGAAGGAGGTAAATCATTCATTTCTTTTGCAATATCCGTATTGTCATTTACCTTGGCCGCACGCTCTAATAAACGCGAGTGAAGGTAAAACACATCACCGGGATATGCTTCTCGTCCAGGAGGTCTTCTCAATAAAAGAGAAACTTCACGATAGGCAACGGCTTGTTTCGATAAATCATCATAAATTACCAAAGCAGGACGACCTGTATCTCTGAAATACTCCCCAATAGCTGCACCCGTAAACGGAGCATAAAACTGCATTGGAGCAGGATCAGAAGCCGAAGCTGAAACAATAACCGTGTAGTCCATTGCACCTGCTTTAGTTAAAGCAGCCACCGTATTTGCAACTGTTGATGCTTTTTGTCCAATAGCCACATAAATACAATAAACAGGTTCTCCTTTATCGTAAAATTCTTTTTGATTGATAATAGTATCGATAACAACCGCTGTTTTACCAGTCTGCCTGTCACCAATAATTAATTCTCTTTGACCACGGCCAATAGGAATCATAGAATCAATTGCTTTAATACCAGTTTGAAGGGGCTCTGTTACTGGCTGACGAAAAATAACACCTGGTGCTTTACGCTCCATGGGCATTTCAAATAAATCGCCTTCAATAGCTCCCTTACCATCGATAGGCTCAGCAAGTGTGTTTAAAACACGGCCAATTAAACCATCTCCTGCTTGAATAGAAGCAATTTTATTAGTTCTTTTAACTGTATCTCCTTCTCTAATACCTTTAGATTGTCCTAAAAGAACGGCTCCTACATTGTCTTCTTCAAGGTTAAGCACCAATGCTTGTACACCATTTTCAAATTCAAGAAGTTCACCTGCTTCTGCTTTAGTAAGGCCGTAAATACGTGCAACACCGTCACCGATTTGCAATACCGTACCTACCTCTTCTAGTTCAGCCTCAGATTTCACACCTGAAAGTTGTTCTCTCAATATGGCCGAAACTTCATCTGGTCTAATATCGTTCATTTCTGAAATATTTATTTCTATTCTTTAATTCAATTCTATTAAGCAACTAGTGCTCTTTGTATGTTAGCTAATTTGGTTTTAACCGACTCATCAATTTGTTTGTCGCCTATTTTAAGTACAAACCCACCAATTAATGTTTCGTCAAGCACTTCAGCTAATTCAACTTTCATTCCAGTAATATCAGCAACAATTTTAGTTATTTCTTCACGTTGCTCTTTACCAAGCTTATAAGGAGTAATAACAGTTGCTACAGCAATTCCTTTTAGCACATTGTATTGGTTAACAAATTCAACGGCAATCTCATCCAGTATGCTTTCTCTATTTTTTGATACAATAAGTTCGAAGGCCTTATAGGTTAATGGCTGAATTCTATTTTCAAATAATGCCTTTAAAATAGCTTTCTTCTTATCAGTAGGGACAATTGGGTTTTTAAGTACTACTTCTAACTCACGATTGTCATTAATAACTTGTGTGAATAAAAGCATATCTTCTTTTACCTTCTCTAATGATTTTTGAGCCTGAGCAAGCTCAATCACTGATTTTGCGTATCGTACTGATGCTCTGTGAGAACTCATTATTAATTAAAGCTTTTATCGTTTAAGAACTCATCTACCAACGCTTTTTGCGCCTTATCGTTCTCTAAATTTTTACGAATAATTTTTTCAGCAATTTCAACCGAAAGGTTAGCTACCTGACTTCTAACTTCTGCTAAAGCAGATTGTTTTTCAGCTTCTATACCAGCTTTTGCATCTTCCATCATTCTTTTAGTAATGACTTCTGCATCGGTTTTAGCTTCTTCTTTAATCATGCTAGCTGCTTTGCTGGCATCACGAAGTAATTGCTCACGCTCTTCTCTGGCTTTTACTAATAATTTTTCATTATCAGCTTTTAGCTCACCCATCTCTTCGCGAGCTAACTCAGCCGCTTTTAAAGCTTCATCAATGGATTCTTCTCGGATTTTTAATGTTTGAAGAATTGGTTTCCAGGCAAATTTTGAAAGGAGAAATACCAACATTAAAAATGCGATACTAGTCCAAACAACTAAGCCTAAATCAGGAGTTAACAGATTCATTATATATAAATTAAATTCTTTTTAATACTTAAAAAAAGAGATGGCTGCCCTAGCGACAGCCATTTCAAATTTCTACATCAAAGCTGTAGCTACCCCAAAGAAAGCTACACCTTCAATCAAAGCTGCAGAAATAATCATTGCAGTTTGAATTTTGTTAGTAGCTTCTGGTTGTCTAGCGATTGCTTCCATTGCTGATCCTCCGATCCTACCGATACCGAGGCCCGCACCTAATACTGATAATCCAGCAGCAAGTCCTGTAATTGTCATAATAATTTGACTTTTTAGTTAAAAAAACAATTTAGTGGTGGTCGTCTTCTGCAACGGCCATACCTATAAACAATGATGTTAGCAACGTAAAAACATACGCTTGAATTGCCGCCACCATTAATTCCAATACCATAATAAATAATATGAAAGGAGCAACAACACCACCCACAACATACGATTTAAACATAAACACCATGGATGCTAAACTAAGTACCACAATATGGCCTCCAGAAATATTAGCAAACAAACGTATCATTAATGCGAATGCCTTCGAAACTGTACCCAACAATTCAATTGGTGCAAGAATAAACCGCACTGGAATTGGCACACCAGGCATCCAAAATATATGCTTCCAATACCCCTTATTTGCACTAAACTGTACAATTAAAAAGGTTAATATTGAAAGCGTAAATGTAAATGCAATATTACCCGAAAGGTTTGAACCTCCAGGAAAGAAAGGCACTAAGCCAATCATATTATTAATCCATATAAAGAAAAATAATGTTAGTAAGTAAGGTAAATACTTAGCATATTTTTTTTCACCCACATTGGGTTTTACAATTTCATCTCTCACATAAATAATAATAGGCTCGAAAAATGATTGCATCCCTTTAGGCGCTGCAGTGCCTCTCTTTTTATAGCTGTTAGCAATGGAAATGAAAATCCATGCTATGAAAGCAAAAGATAAGAGCAGAGAAAATACATTCCGCGTGATGGAAAAATCCAAAGGTCTTGCTGAATGCCCATCTTCACTATGCTCTCCTGCATAATAAATTTTTTCATGCTGCAATACATATGACCCTTTACTCGTAGTAATTGTATTATCCTCATTATGGTAAAACCCACCAGACATAAATACGTCTAGCCCGTGCTCTGTCCATAAAATTACAGGAAGCGGCATAGCTAACTTGCCTCCAATATGAAATTCATGCGTATCTTGAATATGATGCATAATCATTTCAGAGGGGCTGAATTTTTCATCAGCACTTTCTTCTGAACTGCTAGCGCTAGCTATAAGTACGGGAGCAGCTATAAAAAATAGTATTACTGCTAAATTTTTAAAGGTTTTTCTCCCTTTTGCGAACAATGATGTCATATAACTTCCTAAATATCAGGGTCAATTCTAATTGCGACTGCAAAAGTATAAAGTTAAGTTTCTAAATGAAACGATTTATTATAAAATCTATGAACGAATGCGTTTATAAACATCAAAAATTACCATGGCTTCATAAAGTGGGTATAAAGCAAAGCTTGTAAAAACGATATTCTTCTTTTGCTCAGGGAAAAATTTGGTAAGTACTACTACTGAAATGGCTGCCAACAAAAATTTAAACATAATAGAAGCCATATAATACCATACAGCTATTTCACTCTCCTTTTCCATCGCCTTCATATTAACCAAAAAGGCCATCATAGAAATTAAAAAGTAAAAAGTAACAAGTTGGTAAAACATTGTAGGCAAGGAAGCAACCTGATAATGCATTAAAGCATAACCTGCACCTGCAATTGCCAAACTTAAAGCTACAAGTTTTAATAAAAATACATAAATTTTACTCATGTGTGATATCTCTGATTACCTTAATTAAGGTGGCTATTAAAAAAAACACCATAAAGCCCAAAGTAAACCAAGGTCTTTCAGTTTGGTAATTATTATCTAACCATTTGCCAACCCAAAAGCCCAATAATATGGCTCCTAGAAACTGAAAAGCTAATCCTGAATACTTAAGGTATTTATTAAGCGGTTTTGGCTGCTTTTTTAAAGAGTTCTTTCGACTGTCCGTTTTCACCAATTTTTATTTCTTTAATTGAAACACCCATTTTACAACCTCCATTAAAAGTTGCACCAGACTCTACAATTAATTTATTGGTGACGATATCTCCGTGAATAACTGCTGAAGACTTTAATAATAATAGGTCAGAAACTTCCACAATTCCTTTAACCTCTCCGGCAACTTCAGCATTTTGCGCTAAAATATTGCCTTCTACTTTACACGATTGCCCTAATGCGACCTTCGATTTTGTAACAATACTGCCAACTACTCGTCCTTCAACTCTAATATTACCGTAGGCCTCAATGTTCCCTTCCAGGGTGGTTCCTTTGCCAATAATATTACTAGAATTGCTTAGCTCTTCAGCTACTTTTTTTTCATCCTTGTTAAACATGTTATTATTTATATTACGAGTATTTAAAACAAAATAAAATCCTCTGGATTTACGGCATTACCTTTATACCAGAGTTCAAAGTGAAGATGTGGACCATCTGTTAAATCTCCCGTATTGCCAATTATGGCAATTACATCTCCTCCAGTTACAAAACTACCTGTTTTTTTTAATAACTCAGCATTATGCTTATAAACCGATATAAGGTTAGAGCTATGCTGTACGGCAATTACATAACCTGAATCTTGTGTCCAAGATGAAATTATAACCGTGCCACTGGCCACGCTCATGATGGGTTCATTCTTTTTTGATACAATATCTACTCCAAAATGATCTTCATGAATATCAAATTTTTGAGAAATTAAACCTGAAATTGGAGGATATAAAAACATTTCTTGTAATTCACTTACCGATCTGGAAGTTAAATTAATCGTGGAATCTACAAATTCAAACTCTTTCCTTAGCTGTGAATCAATAGGTGAAGTGGATAAATCAATGTATTTTCGATCCTGTAGCGATGAGCGCTGGCGAAAACTATCAATTCTTGCTGAATCAATATTTCCTGTTAAAAACCCTTTGAACAAAGAGATAAACTGATCTTTATGCTGTACCTCAAGCTCAAGCGAATCAAGTTTTAATGAAAGGGTATATAATTTTTTGTTTGCCTCAATTTGAGCATGTCTTGGATCAAACCACTTTTCTAATAATGTGCGGCTTAAAAATAAACTTACAACCAACAGAGTTAGAAAAAGTAACGATGAAAAAAGCAAAAACTTTGCATAAGTAAATCCTAAAAACCTTTTTTCGGCAAAATTCTCTTCATTTCGAATTATTAAGAGGTATCGTTCTGTTAACCAGTTGGAAAAAGTTTTTTTAGGTTTCAAGGGCTTAGTACTACTATTTTGGGGCAAAAATAGAGATAAAAAAGTATTATTGTATTAATTGAAAAAAAATAACGTTTTGGTTAAAAGGGAAACCACAAGTAATATCAATTGAACAAATCACTCAGAACAACTTTTTTACTCTTGTTGCTTGCAACTGCATTTTTTTATTCCTGTTCTTCAGAAAAAAATGCTCCGCTAAATAGGGCATACCATAATACTACAGCACATTATAATGCCTATTTCTATGCTCTTGCTCAAATTACCTCTATCGAAGAAGGTATTAAGGCAAGCCAATCAATAGATTATGATCACATCCTGCCCATTTTTCCTGCGATTGACTCTGCCAATAAAGAAACGTATAAGGTTGAAGTGGAAGAAGCTATAAAAAAAGCTTCCATCGTAATCCAATATCATAAAAACAGCAAATGGGTTGACGACAGCTATAATATTATTGGCCAAGCAAGAATGTATGGCTATGATTATCCCAATGCTATTGAAACTTTTAAGTATGTAAACACAAAAGGCGAAGATGTAAATGCCAAACATTGGGCACTAATTAACCTAATGAGAACCTTTATTGAGAATAATGAAATGACCAATGCTGAGGCCGTTTCAGATTTCCTGAGCAGAGAAAAGCTCAATGAAAAAAACTTGAAATTCTTTTACCTTATGAAGGCTTTTTATTATCAAAAGCTCGATCAAAAAAATAATATGGTAAAAAACCTTGTTGCTGCAGATCTTCTGTTAACTAAGCAAGAAAGGGCAAGGCTATTTTTCATAATAGGCCAGGTTTATCAAGAAATAGGATTTGAATCAGCCGCTTTCGATTATTATAAAAAATGCATACGCAGTAACCCCGAATATGAACTTTCTTTTTATGCTAAGCTAAATATGGCTCAAGTAACACAATTGGGTGAACGAAGTGATATTAAGGATGTAAGAAAATACTTTAAAAAATTAGTTAAGGATGAAAAAAATAGAGAGTTCCAAGATAGGATTTATTTTGAATGGGCCAAGTTCGAATTAAAACAAGGCTATCTTTCTGAGTCACTTAAAAACTTTAACCTGTCTATTCAAAACAGTAAAAATAACCCTAGAATTAAAGGATTGGCATATTTAAGCCTTGGAGAAGTTTATTATGATACACTAAAGGATTATAGCATAGCCCAAGCCTATTATGATAGTGCCGTTAACACTTTACCTAAAACTTACGAGGAGTATGAAAAAGTTGCAGCTAGAAACGAAGTACTTACAAGATTCGTTGAACAAATAAACACTATTACTCTTCAGGATAGTTTATTAACTCTCTCAACAAAAGATTCGTCAGAAGTAATGGCCTTATTTGTGGCTGAAGCAGAACATAGAAAAGCACTGGAAGATGCAGCACAAGAGAAAGAAAGAAAAAAAGAAGCTGCTGAAAGTTTCTTTTCATTTAATCAAGAACCCACGGGTATTGGTGGAGGAAGTTGGTACTTTACTAACCCAGCCGCAGTTAGTAAAGGAAGAACCGAGTTTAAGAATATTTGGGGAGAAAGAGTTCTTGAAGATCATTGGAGGAGATCAATAAAATCATCTGTGATTGAAGCAGATTTGAATGAGGACATCACAGATGATTCAGAAGAAGTAAGCTCCAAAGAAGAGGAAGGTAATTCAGCAATTGATATAGCCACTGGCTTTTATAAACAAATTCCTCAAACCAAAGAAGATATTGCTAATGCACATAAAAAGCTTGAAGATGCTTATTATAATCTGGCAAATATTTATCATTTCGAATTAGAAGAAGACCAAAATGCAGTTGAAAATTATAAAATTTTATTAAGCAGGTATAAAGAAACACTTTATGAACCAGAGGTGCTATACTTATTATATTTAATCGAGCTTGAAAAAAACCCTAACAACGCAAAGTCACATAAAGATATATTATTTAAGAAATACCCAAACTCTCTATACGCCAACCTTATTTTAAACCCGCAATTTGCAGAAGAAAGCAAAAAAGCTAATGAAAAACTAGCTCAAGAATATAAAAAAGCATACAAACTTTTTAAGGAGGGAGATTATGAAAGTGCAAAAATATTTATATCTTCTGCTGTTGCAGATTTTCCAGAAGCTGAGTTTACAGCTAATTTCAGGATGCTTAATACACTTATAATTGGCAAAACCGAACCACTCCCAGAATACCAATTAGCTTTAAATGACTTTATGATAATGTATCCCGAAGGAGATTTAAACGAATACGCTAAAACCCTGCTTGAAGCGTCTAAAAATTATCAAAACAGTTTAGTTAAACTAAAAGAAACAAGGTTTAGCAAAGTAGTAGCGGATCAAGATCACTATTTCATTCTTGTTGCAGATTCCACTTCTGAAAAAACGTCTTTGGAAGTAATAAATAGACTAGTTAATGCACAATTTGCAAATAGTAACTTAACAGTAGGAAAACTAGATTTAACGGCAACTAGTTCTTTCATTATAGTAAAACCTTTTAAGAGCAAAGAAGAGTCATTGTTATTTTATGACTTAATAAAATCTGAGCAATCAGTCAAAAATGTTACTTTTGTGATTTCGAAGTTAAATTTTGAATTACTATTTCAAACCAAAGAAGTTGATACTTACCTCACTTTTTTTGAAGCAAACTATTGATGAGTGAACTAAAGAAAGATAGAAATTTAAAAACCAAGCTGGTTTGGCTAGTATGGATTTTATTCATTGGTCTTTTTGCAGGCCTGCCTTTCTATATTTATGCAGTTTCAAATGATTTATTTGGGCTTTTTGGCAAAATGCCAGCTCTAAGCCAGTTAGAAAACCCTGAAACAGACCTTTCCTCAACCTTGTACTATGCCAATGGGGAAGAAATGGGAAAGTATTTTAGGTCAAACCGGAGCCAGGTAACTTACGATCAATTATCAGATAACTTAAAAAACACTTTAGTAGCTTCTGAAGATCATCGCTTCTATAACCATTCTGGGCTTGACTTAATAGCTTATTTAAGGGTAGTAAAAGGCTTATTAACTTTTAATCTTGCAGGTGGAGGAAGCACCATTACTCAGCAGTTGGCCAAAAAACTATACTCAACAAGGGATGAAACAATGGAGGGAAGCATTACTAAACTTGGAAAAGTCCCCAGACTAATTGTTTCCAAAACAAAAGAATGGCTCATTGCTGTTACACTTGAAGAAACATTTACAAAAGAAGAAATTATTGCTCTATACCTCAACACGGTTGACTTTGGCAGCAATGCTTTCGGAATAAAGGCAGCTTCGGTTACTTTTTTTGGTAAAGAACCTTCTGAGCTAAATTATCAGGAATCCGCCACATTAATTGGCCTTTTGCAAGCTGTTACGAGATTTAATCCTATTCTGAATTACGATAATTCTTTTAAAAAACGCAACGAGGTTTTATTAAAACTGCAGAGGCAACATGTAATATCAAAAGTTGAATACGACTCACTCATTCAGCTACCTATAGATTTAAGTAATTATAAGGTTGCCAATCAAAATACAGGACTAGCCAATTACTTTAGAGCTGTTATTCAAAACGACTTGTTAAAATTTTGTAAGGAGCGTGGCATAGATTTATACGAGTCAGGGTTAAAAATTCATACAACTATAGATAAGGATTTGCAACAATACGCTGAAAATGCAATGAGTTGGTGGATGGACTCTTTACAAACAACATTTAACGATTCGTGGGGTAAGCGTAACCCTTGGGTTGATGAACACGGAAAAGAAATTAAGAATTTTATTGGCCATGTAATAAAGAGAACTGAGCATTACAGGAAGCTAAAAAAGAAATATGGAGCAGATTCTGATTCTATAAACATTGTCCTCAACCTTCCTAAAAAGATGAGAATTTTTACTTGGAAAGGAGATGTGGACACTGTTTTGAGCCCTATGGACTCACTCCGATACTATAAAAAATTCTTGCAAGCTGGTTTTATGGCCATGGATCCTCATACAGGTCATATAAAAGCCTGGGTAGGAGGTATAAATTATAAATACTTTAAATACGACCATGTAAAACAAGGTAAAAATCAACCAGGTTCTACATTTAAACCAATAGTGTATGCTACCGCTATAGAAAATGGCTATTACCCTTGCTACGAAGTAATGGATGAACGAAGAACCTACGAAACAGGAGGCGTCCCTCCTACTTGGTCGCCAGAAAATGCCAATATGAAATTTACTGGTGAAAAAATGACCATTAGGAAAGGGATGGCACAATCAAAAAATTCGGTTACTGCCAAAATTATGAGTTTAGTTGGGCCCGAAAATGTGGTGGCTAAAGCAAGATCATTGGGTATAGAAAGTGAGTTAGCTCCCGTTCTTTCTTTGGCGTTAGGTGTGAGTGATGTTTCTGTTTACGAACTGGTTGGAGCTTATAGTGCCTTTGTAAATGGAGGGGTTTGGACTAAACCATTTTACATTACAAGGATAGAAGATAAAAATGGGGATATTATCCAACAATATGTTCCGCAACAGAAACAGGCATTGAGCCCTGAAGATGCCTATTTAATGCTCCATATGCTAAAAGGAACACTTGAAGAAGAAGGAGGAACCGCACGAAAACTTGATTACCAATACAACTTATTAAGAAATGGGAATGAGATTGGAGCCAAAACAGGTACTACTCAAAACTATTCGGATGGTTGGTTTATGGGAGTTACGGAGGAGTTAGTTGCCGGTGTTTGGGTAGGTGGAGATGACCGTGCTATCCATTTTCCCTCAATAAAATACGGGCAGGGCGCCTATATGGCCTTACCTATATGGGCCGACTTTATGACCCGAGTGTATAATGATGATTCATTAGGTTATGAAATGCAGCCTTTTAAAAAGCCTCGAAAACCCCTTTCTGTAACACTAGATTGTGGTCAATACAGTTTACTAAATCTTACTCCTGCCGACTCATTATTACAGAGAAAATTAGATTCATTATCTGTTGATTTGGATGAGGAGGGCATAAACTAATGCTCAATCGGCAAAAATTGCTTGCCCCAATTCCACATAACCCGGGAGTTTACAAGTATTTCAACAAATTAAATACTCTTATATATGTTGGTAAGGCGAAAGACTTACGAAAAAGAGTAGCAAGCTATTTTAATAAGAGTGCCAATCATAATAGAAAAACTAAAAAACTTGTTTCCGAAATAGCCAACATTGATTTTGTGGTTACCAATACTGAATTTGATGCATTACTTTTGGAAAACAACCTAATAAAAGAGAATCAACCAAAATACAACATTCTTTTAAAAGATGATAAATCATTTCCCTATATCTGTGTTACCCACCAACGATTTCCTAGAATTTACAGCCTTCGAAATATTGATAATGCTAAAGGTGATTTTTACGGCCCATATATTAGCGTAGTAAAAATGAGGTCTGTTCTAGATCTCGTTAATAAAATATATTCGTTACGCACTTGTAAATATAATTTAACCGAACAAAACATTAAAAACCAGAAATACAAAATATGTCTGGAATATCATATTGGCAATTGTAAAGGACCTTGCGAAGACCTACAAACGGAGACCGATTATAATAATAATTTAAAGCAAGCTGTAAACATTCTGAAAGGTAACATTGCTGCACCTAGAAGGTTTTTAGAAGATAAAATGAATTTCCACTCATCAAATCTTGAGTTTGAGAAAGCAGAAGAGTTTAAAATAAAACTAGATCAACTAAATACTTTTTATAACAAATCCATCATAGTAAATCCTAAACTAAATTCGCTATATGTAATTGCTATTATTAGTACTGATAAAAAGGCATACCTCAATTTTATGAAAGTATCGAATGGGGCAATTATAGAATCAAAATCATTAGAAATAAAAAAACAATTAGAAGAGCATGATTCTAAAATAATTATAGCAGCAATCCCTCAATTAATCCAAAACATAGATATTTCAACACCAACTAAAATTCTATCAAACATCGAAATATTTGAAATACCGGAGCCTTTATATATAGAGAAACCAAAAATCGGAGATAAAAAGAAATTGGTTGATATGTGCTTAAAAAATGCACTGTTCTTTAAAAGAAATAGTGAGCAAAAAAGTGATATTACCAACAAAAACGATAAAAGGTTAGAACTGCTTCAAAAAGCCTTAAATCTCACCGAGCTACCGGTACATATCGAATGTTTCGATAATTCAAATATTCAAGGGACTCATCCAGTAGCTTCTATGGTTTGCTTTAAAAACGGGAAACCCGCTAAAAAAGAATATCGCAAGTTTAACATTAAAACAGTAACAGGCCCAGACGACTTTGCCTCTATGACTGAAGTGGTAGGTAGGCGGTATGAGCGATTATTAAAAGAAGAGAAACCACTTCCTAACCTAATCCTTATAGATGGAGGAAAAGGGCAACTCTCTGCCGCTGTAGAAGCATTAAAAACAAGTGGCACTTATGGAAAAATAGCTATTATTGGGATTGCCAAAAGACTAGAAGAAATATACCTTCCAGGAGATAATTTACCAATTCATATTAGCAAGAAATCTCCTGCTTTAAAATTATTACAGCAACTTAGAGACGAAGCACACCGCTTCGCCATAACTTTCCATAGATCCAAACGCTCTAAGGATCAAATTAAAAGTTTCTTAGATGACATAAAAGGCATTGGTGAAAACACCAAAAACTTACTCCTAAAAACGTACTCTTCTCCTTCCAAAATTAAATCGGTTCCATACAAAGAATTGCAGTCTTTAATTGGCAAACATAAAGCTGCAATACTAATTGAAAGCATAAAAAAAGCCTCTTCCAATTAAGAAAGAGGCTTTTCTAAAGTAATTTTTCAAGCTAGTATGACCATAAATTATGCTCGCGCTCCATTATTTTCATTTCTTCCCACTGACTTGCCATTAAACCCTGCTTTGCAGAACCTTCATACACAGAAGCGATAGGTAAGTTATCAGGATTCTCTGTTTTATATAATTCACCATGGAATAACCTTAGTAAGAAGGCATCCCCAAGATTTCTATTTTCAGCACTATTTTGCTGGTTATACCAAACAGCCTTTTCCGGATGTTCTCTAAAAAAACGTTCTAAATCTTTATAAGCAAATGTAGCTACATAGTAATTAGCTCCATCATTGGAATATTTACCTGGAACAATAAGCTTAATCGACTGAATATCTCTATACTGGCGAGCCCTTCTTTTATCCATAATAATATCTTCCATAACTTCCATCAAAGTAATGTCAGTAGGAAAATACTTCTCCGCCACTTCTCCGCCATAAATACCCCATAACTCAGGATCAGATGATGGAGCAATTCCTATTTGACTATCACTCAAATCTCTATTACAGATATAATTAGTTCCGTTATACTCAACAATATCCCCTTCAAAATAAGGATAATCCACTTCGTATAATGGCTGCTGTTCCGGTTCACTATTGTCCACTTCCGTTTTATTTAAACGCTCTGCAAACTCAGCTTTAGTCATTTTCCTAGTTAAAGAATCCTCAAAATAAATATTTTGGATTCGATCAGCCATAACAGCATCGATGATGATCTTACTAAACTCATTATTTTTAGCAAAAAAACCTTTGTTAAGCTTTTGTTCTAAATCAACACGAGTCCAAATTCTTTGCTTATAAAGTTGCTCATATTTAGGAATAGGGTTAACAGAATTAGGGTTATACTGACTAACCTTTGATTCACCTGAAGACAACCCTTCCTGTGCAACAACATTTCCTGACAAACCAATAAGTGCCAATAGAGAGGCAACACAATATCTGAAACTAAATTTCATCTGTACTATTTTTAAATGTAAAGAGAAGCTATTTTAATAAAGATAACTCCTCTTTTAATTATTAATTGCTTTTAACTAACACTTTATAAATCTCATTACGCGCTCTTACGTTTTCAGATTTATTTTGAAAGTTAGTTCTAACTACTCTTTTAATTGTAAAAATGTAGATATCTCCTTTTCTTGCTTGCTGTGCAAACTGTGTTAACGTAATTTTATTCTTTTTAAATGTTTGAACCTTTACAGGGTCTCCATTTCTAACTAGTTTAACTTCAACCTCTCGTACACGGTAGCGAGCATCTTTAGGTACATCGCTGGCAAAACTTGGTTCTGCATTGGCATTAACTGTAACTTGCCTAAATGCCCTTCCTTTTACTCCATCAGCCATATTTCCAGCTGCGCTGGGAATTACCAGTTCGTACTTAGGTAACGGAATTTCTTTTACAGAAAATGTTTTAGTACCAACCGTAGAACCATTACTCTTCACAGTCATTACAACTTTACCTCTGGTTTTAGGTATAATTGTTACCTCCCCTTTACCAGCACCTTTTACAACTGTTGCATTGGTAGCAGTAATGCTAGGATTATAACTTGTACCTAATAATGGCACTTGAACATTAAGCGCATTACCACAATTTTTCCATAAAGCCGATAAGGCACTCGAAGAAATTAAAATACTTGGCTTAATAACTGTGTATTTTATAACATCTTCATATACTTTACCATCTAATTCAATTTTAGCTTTATACGACTTTTCACCAGACCCTGAAGCAGAAAACTCTACCTGTCCAAACTTAATATCGTTACCAGCAATAGTCATTTGAGAAAGAGGTAACGCCTTTCCGTCCTTATACATCACAGGGTTTAAGGCAGACGAAGATGCCGCAATAAACATTTCTGCTTTATACTTTGCACCAGCAGCTACCACATTAGATTCTGCCCTAATTAATGGAAAAATTTTATCAAACGAAACTTCTCCAGCACCCACACTATCTGCCAAGATGGCCAGAGCCACTCTTTCATAGTTCAATATCTCCGTTTCTAAATAACTCATAGTTGCCATACCAGCAGCTGTAGGAGTATTTTCGAAAAAGTACTGCGCAAAGTTTTTATCTTTTTGATCAGGATCGTTGGCAGCTTCCTTAATATCCTTAGCATCTCGTCCTAATAAAGGAAATTTCTTATCTGTTTCGCCCGTTTTAGTTGCCAAAAACTTAGAATAGTTATTAAGCATTGCTTTCAAGGCTTTACCCTTTCCTTGAGGCCCCATCATCATAGTTCCTACTTTATCATAGTCTTTAGCACCAATAAGAGCATCTGTTTCAGGATCACGCCCTCCTGTTATTTTAACCATTTCTTCCTTTAAGTCATTCATGGTTCCAATAACTTTCTCTGTCTCCGATCTTATTTCTTTAGCTATATTAAGAATCGCTACATCTGTCTCTAAATTATTTCTTTTAGCAACCTGAGCCTCAATACCAGCAATGGTTTGCCCATTTTTAGAGTTATAATCGTCAGCCATTCTAGTTAAGGCTTGATCGATAAAGATGAACTTCTCCAGTACAGCATTACTTACCTGTAAGGCAAGTAGTGCAGTAAGCACTAGATACATCATCCCAATCATCTTATCTCTTGGGCTTTGTCTACCTCCAGCCATATTATTTGTTGTTTAAGTTAATATGTTTCACAATACAGTTATTTCGATAATAAGGCTTAATTGCTACCTTTCATAGCAGTTAACATACTACCATAAATACCATTAAGGGAGGTTAAATTACCTGTGAGTTTTTGCATTTCTTGAGAGAACTTCTCAGTTCCTTTACCTGCTTTTTCCATGTTCTCCATAACACCAGCCATGTTACCATAGAATCTGCTCATCATTTTTACGTGAGAGTCTGTATCTTTTAGTTCTAATTCGTAATTAGCATTTAAAGCTCCTAAGTTTTTAGTAATCTTAGTAACTTCTTCGTGGTACTGTTTTGCATCACTAGAAGCATCAGCCATACTACCCATTGCTTGCGCAGTTTTAGCATAAGAACTAGACATATCAACTAAATTTTTAGAAGCAACTTTTACATTTTTAGAATACTCCTCGGTAGCTACAGCTGCATTACTTAAGCTAGCCATTCCTTTAGCGTTTGTAGCTAAATTGTTCATGCCTTTGCCTAAGCTTTCAATAAGTTCCGGGCCAATTTTAGCACTCTCTAGCATATGATCTAATTTTTGAGCTACATTATCGCCTTTGCCACCACTTGAAATTCTAGGGCTATTAACAGGGCCTGAATAATCTTCAGCTAATTCTGGATATACTTTAGACCAGTCTGGATCTTTATGAGGTGGCTCAAATGCACTAAGAAAGAAAATTACTGCTTCAACACCAAGACCGATACCAAGCATAACACCTGCACCAGGTAAATGTTGAATCTTAAATAATGCCCCTACAATTACTACTGCTGCACCAATACCATACACTTTTGGCATAATGGTTTTGTAGAGTAATTCTTGAAATCCGCCTTTTTTTTGTTTACTCATTGTTTTGTTGTTTAAGTTCTTCTATGATGATTAAAGTTTGATAGCTAATAATACTACCTTTTTACAAGGTATAAAATTATTTTATAAATTAAAATTCTGAGCCACCCGATCTTCCTAAATGGGTCATGGCACATCTAAATCCAATATAAGCTCTGGTTGAATCTTTGTATTCAAATGCTCTTGTTCCTGTTTCAAGAAAAAAAGCAACATCTTTCCAAGATCCTCCTCTAATTACTTTTCTAGGTTCATTTACATCTCTATACTCTGGGTTCAAATCCCATACCAATGGAACTGAAGCAGGGTTAAAAGCATCTTGTGTCCACTCAGAAACATTTCCTGACATATCTACCAGGTTATAATCGTTTGCAAAGTAAGAACCAATAGGTGATGTATAAGCATAGCCATCATCGTAGTAATTACCTCTGCCAGGTTTAAAGTTTGCTAACATACAACCTTTGCTATTTCTTAAATAAGGGTTACCCCAAGGGTATTTAGCCATATCTCTTCCTCCACGTGCAGCGTATTCCCACTCTGCTTCAGATGGCAATCTGAAATTAGGCATTGGCCATTCTCCAACAGAACTTCTAAAATCGTTAAGGTATTCAGTTCTCCATTGGCAAAATACTTTGGCCGCTTCCCAACTTACACCCACTACTGGGTAATAATCATAAGCTGGGTGCCAGAAATAGTACTCTTGTAATGGGTCTCCCATATGGTGAGTAAAATCTTTAGTAAATACTGTAGTATCTGGATAATAATTATCTCTGATAAATTGCTCACCCAATGTACTTGCAGAATCTTCTAATACAGCGAAAATAAATTGACGAAATTCATTATTCGTAATTTCAGTTTCATCCATAAAAAAGGAACCAATGGTAACTTGTTTGTTATGGTTAATCTGGGTTGCACCTACATCTTCATCCGCCTGACCCATATGAAATGTTCCAGCCGGGATAGGTGCCATACCAAAAGGGGTTGTCATTATCCAACCATCTCTTTCGGCAACGCCAACTAGTTCTCCCATGTCTCCGCCTTTTCCGCCACCGCCAAAAAGACCACATCCAGTGATACTAATTAAACCAACTAATAATAGACTTGAAAGTCTCGCTTGTTTTATACTAAGTTTTATCATGCTCTAAGTTATAATCCACATTTAAATATACAAACGCAGTTCATTTTTTGCTATTTGTTTTAAAAGGAATTTAATCCATTCCGCTAAAAAAACAATTCTTATTGAAAATCGCACCACAAATTGTGGATAATTTATGAAAAACCAAAATAAATTAAGAATTACTTCCTAAACCGTGGGGTTCTGACAATCTTTCTTGATCCAAATGGATTTATTGGTAGCGCATAACTCAACCGAATTTCATTTGACGTTGCTTGTTTAGCTTGTTGATCATGTACAATATAATCAAAACCATAACCAATATCTAACGAGTTCGATTTAAGTAAGCTCATACCTACGATTAATGAGGCCGATTCCAAATACTTATATGTGATACCGCCCCAAAATTTATTATTATATTTAATTACTGCGCCTAAATTTATTAAGTATTTATTAAAATCTGATTGTACGAGTAACGAAGGAGTTAACTCTAAATTGTATGTAATATCATAATGATACCCACCCATTATATAGATGGTTGGTTCTAACGAGTTTCTTAACGCATCTGAACCAAAGCTAAAGCTAGGGTTTAACAGGTGAGCTACACTTATTGATCCATAAAACTTTTTAGCTTGATAAAAAACCCCTGCTCCCATGTCTGGTCTAAACTGTGTTTGCTTTCCTTCTAATATAAGAGGGTCTCCTCCATCATTAGGCCTGTATCTATCAAAATCTATGGATTGAGAATAAAACCCTGCATTAATACCAAAACTTAATTTTGCATCCTTAACTGCTACATGGTAAGCATAGGAGCCTTGAAGTGCCAAATTATTGAGCCCCCCCAAATTATCGTTTAAGATATAGGCGCCAAACCCACTATTTAGTTTATAAATAGGTGCACTCATGGTAAGCACTTGTGTGGTAGGAGCTCCACCGGCATCAAAGGTGCCTGTGTAACCTGTCCATTTAGAACGTAACATCATTGAGAGTTTGGTAATGCCCTCAACCCCAGCGTAAGCAGGGTTGTAATACATTTTATTGTCCATAAACTGAGTAAATTCAGGATCCTGCTGAGCAGCAGCAAATTTACTTGTAAATGCAACTAAGAACAAAAGAAGAAATAACTTATTTCTCATAGGTTAATTTATTGAGGCATAAATATAATAGCTAAAATATAATTTTCTATACCTTATTGCGAAATCTACGTTTAAAAACGGAATAGATTAGCCTTCGGTTTTATAAATTATTAGCTTTTTTAATATAAAGTTCCAATGCGCCTGTCATAGAGGGTGCATTAGGCAAAGGTGCTTCAATGTCTAAATATAATCCTTGATCTTTAACTGCTTTAGCCGTGGTAGGGCCAAATGCTGCTAATCGAGTACTATTCTGTTTAAACTTAGGAAAGTTAACCATTAAAGAATTAATCCCTGAAGGGCTAAAAAATGCGATTACATCATATTTAATCTCTGCTAAATCGGATAAATCACTGGCAACTGTTTTATACAGTACTACTTCTGAATACTCATATCCACTTTCTTTTAAAAAATTCGGAATGTCGTCTTTTCTAATATTAGAGCAAGGGAATAAATATTTTTCAGTTGGATGTTTTTTTAACACCTCAATTAAATCTGTAGCTGTTCTAACTCCAGTAAATATTTTTCGCTTACGAATCGTAATATATTTTTGCAAATAATTAGCTGTCTGATCTGAGATACAAAAGTATTTCATATCAGTAGGTACATCCACCTTTACTTCCTTACACATATTAAAATAGTGATCCACGGCATTTCTACTTGTAAAAATTACCGCAGAATAGTCCAAAAAAGCTATTTTTTGGTTTCTAAATTCTTTTACATCTACCGGATCGATCTGTATGAATGGTCTAAAATCAACACGAATACCGTATTTTTCAGCTAATTTATAATATGGAGATCTGTCATCTTTGGGCTTTGGCTGAGACACCAAAATGCTTTTTACAGGCTTAGCCCTTTCCTTTAATTCTTTTGTCATTAAAAAAACTTTCTATAATTACCCAACTACTAGTTTAAATACAAAAACAAATAAGAAAATTTCTGTGCCGCAAAGGTATAAAAATATTTGAACAAATGGATGACGAATGATAAATGACAATCGAATTCCTATTAAAACTATGATAGAAAAGAGCGAACCAAACACAATAATCAGTATTGCCACAGTGTTAAAAGGTAGTACTGAAAAATAATCAAGCGTTATTATTACTTGAAGCACCAAGAGCAAATAGAATGTTAATCTCAAATGGGTGGCAAAATGAATATTCCTAATAGAGCTCATATCAAATATAGAGGCTACTAAGCTTACAAGTAAGTACCTAACTACAAAGAGCACAAAAAACCCAACTGATAAAGTTAAGAGGTAAACTAAGTGAAATGCCATTGTAGATTGTTCTACCCAACTTATTTCTAATACATTAATATTTAATTGAGCAATTAGATAATATAGAATAAATGCTGCACTCACGCTCATCCAAGAGACAAGTTGCACACTCGGGTTTATAAAAAAACCTCCTTTATAAATTATCTCATCGATGGTAGTAAAGTTAAACGCTCGCGAAACGTTAGCATACTGAGAAAAAAGATCGTTTGATCTAAATTTTATTAGGGCTAATGCCCCCAGCAAAAAAATAGAAATAATGATAAAGAAAGATGTAAATGACTTATTCTTAAAATAACCTTCTTCAGAGCTTTTTTCTTGTGGAAGAAACGAGTTGGAAACAATTAACGTGGTTAACCTGTTTTTAATATCTTTACCATAAAGAGACAATATAGGTTTACTGGTTTTTACCACAGAAGCAATACTATCAATATCTAAATAGTGCTCTCCTGCTCTTAATTTTTGCAATAATATCTTTTTATAAAAAAGGTGGACTTCATTGCTATTATTAATATATAGTAACTGATGTTCATACTGCTCTCCATCCAGCATAAAAGAGATGGTGTTGCCTGTATTTTGAGAAATTGCCGGCATAAAGCTTTTTGCATCCTCATCGTACTGAACCCAATTTTGCTTAAGGTTGTATAAAAGACCATTGTCATTTTGCGCCAAACCAAGAACGGGCAAAAGCAACATAATAAATAGTATATGTTTATTAAAACCGAGCCACATAACCAATATGTATTTTAGATTCTGCCAATGATAGCGATTGTTTAGATGATTTGCCTACTGCATACACTAATTGAAAAGCGCCAGAAGATGTATCCAATAATAAACCTGCGCCAATACCCAAAAAAGTATCGTTATTATTAGCAACCTTATTTTCTGAATATGCCCAATCAACAAACCCAAATAAACGAGAACTTTCACCTAGCAAAAGTCGCCCTTCTACTTGTACCAACGTATATGTTGAAGAGTAAATTTCGAGCTCGTTAAAACCACGTATAGAATTAACCCCTCCTAAACGAATCAGGTCATTATTAAAAAGCTCTCCATTCGTAATTACACTCCCTAGCTGTATTTTAGAATAAGCAATAAACAACTTGTTTATTGGAATAGCTATATCAGAGGCCAGTTGAAAATTACCTTGTAATGATTGAATTTTTAAGCTATCGTACACTTTTGAAGGCACAAACGATGTATTTAATATGTTTTTTGCACCCAAATTCATCATAGTGCTTAAGCTCCATCCTTTCCGAGGGTTAATGGTGTTGTCAAGCTCATTTTTAACAAATGAAACACCATAGTACTGCCCATTAAAGTCGATTAAATCGAGGTTATTAATACCAGTAGAGTTGGTTATAGACAGAAGCCGGGACGATATAAAGCTAGATGTAAAATTAATTGTGTAATTAGCAGCATCATAGCCAATATTTATATAAAAATTTCTATTTACAAACGATGTATCCTGCTTAAAAAGGTCAATCTCACCTTTTAGGTTTATAACCGACCTGAACAAATTTGTATGATTATACATTGCCTTTAACATTTGCGATTGTACGCCAAATTGACGCCAGTTAAATGTCAAGCTCTTCCCTGACCTAAACAAATTTTGTAAATCTAAATTAATATACCCTGTGGCCAATAGCTTAGAGTTATCTATTTGATTGGGTGCAAGACCTATCATGGCATCAACCTTATTTGCTTTTACTGGAATTACCTTCAAAGCAACTTTACAACTTTTATTCTCAAACCTTATTTGAGGAAGACTCTTTATTTTTGCATAAGATAAGTTATTTATCTTCTTGCTAATCTCATTTATTTTTATGGAGTTGAAAGTTGTATTTTCTTTTATTTCGAGGTAAGATTCGAGGTATTTACTTTTTATAAACTCATTTTCTAATTCTAATGCGCCATACTTTATTTTTTGGCCAGAAGAGTACATTAATATTGCGGATATTTTTTCTTTTGAAATAACTACAGAGTCTAACCTAACCAATGCAAATGGATAACCCGTTTTATCCGATTCTTCAATTATTTTAATCATTAAGTCGCCTAACACTTTGGTGTTAACCAGCTTATTATCAAACTGATTTTTATGGTATCCTACTCTACTTAATAATGCTTCTGGAACAAAGTTGATATTAAATTTGCCCCACAAATACGCCTTTTGCTTAAGGATTATTGCCTTTTGTAGAGAATCTGTCTCTGATATAGTAACAGAAGCCAATACATAGCCTCTTTTTACAACTTTTTTATATTCAGAGTTTACTATTTTTTGAAATTTTAAGGAATCTGCACGTCCATTAAATTCCTTAATAAGTTCTCCTTCAGCATTAATCAATTTGATTTTATACCGCAATGGTTGAGCATAAGCTGAACTAAAAATTATGCCCAATAATAATGTAATAAATAAATGTCTCAATCAAAGATGTACTTTTGTTCAAAAATAGTCTTTTGGCCGGTATTTACATTCATATCCCTTTCTGCAAAAAAGCATGTCACTATTGTGATTTTCATTTTAGTACTACACTTAATCTTGTTGATGACGTTGTTGATTCGATAGCCTTAGAGGCTAAAAGAATGAAAAGCTATATTAGCGAGCCTATTGAAACTATTTATTTTGGAGGTGGTACTCCTTCTATTCTAAATGCAAAACAGCTTCAAAAAATTACTGAATCTATATTTCAACACTACACTATTAAAGATTCGATTGAATTTACTTTAGAAGCTAACCCTGATGACTTAACAGAGGGTAAAATTGTATTTCTAAAAAACATTGGGGTAAACCGTTTAAGCATTGGCACACAATCTTTTAACGAAAATATTCTTGCTTTTTTAAATAGAAGCCATACAGCGGAGCAAACATTAGAGTCTGTTGATCTGTGCCAACAACATGGTATTTCTAACTTAAGTCTAGATTTAATTTATGGCATACCAGAACAATCGGAAAATCAATGGAAGGAAGACTTAAAATCAATGACTCAATTAAACCCAACACATATTTCTTGCTATGCGCTTACCATTGAAGAAAAAACTGTTTTTGGAAATTGGCGCAAAAAAGGAAAGATTTTAGAGCCTAAAGACGAACTTGTAGAAGAGCAGTATGATTTTATGGTTAACTATTTACAACAGAAAGGGTACATTCATTACGAAGTTTCGAATTTTGCAAAGCCTACCTTTATAAGCAAGCATAACTCTGCTTACTGGCATCAAAACCCGTATATTGGGTTAGGCCCTGGAGCACACTCATTCAATGGCGCTACCAGGCAATTTAATATTTCAAATAATTCAAAATACATTAAACTTATTAAAGCAAATCAACCTCCATTTACAACTGAAAAACTTGATAAAAATGAGTTGCTTACCGAATACATTTTTACCAAAATTAGAACTTATTGGGGGTTAGATTTTAACTTAATGAAGCAGTTATTTAACTATCAACTTAATAATCATCAAGTCGAGTTTATTAATAGAATAGTTTCCAGGAAAATGGCTACTTTCGTTAATAATAAGCTAATCTTAAATTCTAAAGGATTTTTTATATCAGATTCAGTAGTTCTTGAACTAATTCCTTAAAATGAAAGCCCTAATAAGTATTGGAAATAACAGAGAAATAACGGTTGATCTTGACCAGCCTATTTGCATTTCTATTCCGATTAAGGAAGGGGCTCAAAACCCAAATTGCTATTGGGCAGAACCAGTGAAATTTGAAACCATTAAAGCAGATGGGTTTATAGGCAGTGTTAAAGAAGGAGGCTCTGTTAATTATCAAAAACTGCAAATTACACCTCATGGCAATGGAACACATGTAGAAGGTTTGGGGCATATAACGGATTTGGGAGCAACCATTAATAAGCAATTAACCACTTACCATTTTTACAGTAAGCTAATAAGCTTAGCCCCAACAAAAACCCTAAAAGGCGACTTTAAAATTGAATTAACTCAAGAAATAGAAGATTTAGAGTTAAAAGATATTAAGGCATTAATAATTAGAACATT
>Ga0256834_1000181_pt1 | contig 43912 bp, 52 predicted proteins | sample 4281140metaG_FD_190536 | JGI IMG/M metagenome (GOLD analysis project Ga0256834, IMG submission 190536) | Hydrothermal vent microbial communities from East Pacific Rise, Pacific Ocean - 4281-140 | ecosystem: Environmental > Aquatic > Marine > Hydrothermal vents | place: Pacific Ocean: East...
TTTGACTTTATAGTAGTTAGGTTCGGTATTTTGAAATATCTCCGTACATAAGTTGGAGCTTCTTATAATACCGAAATGGCCGTTTGGATTGCATCTGTTCGCGTTATCTTTGAAGCATAAAAACGGGCTGCCGGTTTCGAAATAGCTAAGCAAAATCTTCTTCCAGAGCTCTTTTGCCTTGATCTTCTCCTTGATAACCGTTTCGTCCTGCTCATACTCGAGATATCTCTTTTCAAACTCCTCGCCCCACAAGTCGGTGAGGTCCTGCGTCTCATAAGGATCAAAAAGCGTCCATATACCGTCCTCTTCCACGCGTCTCATGAAAAGATCGTTTATCCATAGAGCGGGAAATAGATCGTGAGCCCGTCTCCTCTCCTCTCCGCTGTTCTTTTTCAGATCCAGAAAATCCAAAACATCGATATGCCAGGGCTCTATATATACCGAAATGGCCCCTTTTCTCGTCCCGAGCTGATCCACGGCTATGGCTATGTCGTTGGTAATCTTCAAAAACGGAACGATTCCCCCGGCGGCGTTTCTGTGCCCGTCTATAAAACTCCCCATACCTCTTACCTTGGTCCAGTCCCATCCTATCCCGCCGCCGTATTTGCTCAGCAGAGCCATCTCCTTGTAGCCGTCGAAAATACCCTCGATATTATCGGGAGTACTACCGATATAGCAGCTACTGAGCTGATGTCTGGGCGTTCTAGCGTTGGACAGCGTCGGCGTGGCGGCCATAACCTCAAATCTGGAGAGTATATCGTAAAACTTTTTGGCCCAACTCTGCGAATCCAGTTCGTTTTGCGCCAAAAACATCGCCACGGCCATGAATAGATGTTGCGGAAGCTCTATCGGCCTTCCCTCTTTGTCTTTCAAAAGATATCTGTCATATAAGGTTTTGATTCCCAAATAGGTAAACTGAAGATCTCGCTGCGGATCGATATAGTCGTTAAGATCGTCCAAGTCGTATTTATCCTTTAGACCGGGAACGATTCTTCCCTCTTTCTCGCCTTTTTCAAAATATTCTCTAAGATGAATATAACCGGTAAATCCGCTAACTTTGTGATACAGGTCGTACAAAAAGAGCCTGGCCGCCACAAAAGTCCAGTTCGGCCTATCCACGTCTATTTTGTCCACTGCCGTTCTGATTAGCGTCTGCTGGATCTCTTCGGTAGTTATTCCGTCTCTAAACTGGATCCTCGCGTCAACCTCCAACTCGCTCTGACTAACTCCCTCCAGTCCGGCTACGGCGGCCGAGGTATATTTTTGGATTTTGGAGATATCCAGCGGCTCTATACGTCCGTTTCTTTTGATTACCTTTAACATCTTGCCCCCTATTTGAAAACCCTCTGAAATATCTTGTCCACATTTTTCGTATAGTAAGAATAATCAAAACAGTCTCTGATCTCTTCTTCGCTCATCTTCTTGGTAAGATCTTCGTCTTGGAGCAGATACTCCAAAAACAGGCTCTCCCCTTTTTCGTTTATCGGGGATTTGCCCTCTTGAATCTCCTCCCAAACCTTCATGGCGTTTCTTTGAACGATTTTATACGCCTCTTCGCGACTCAAACCTTTTTTCGGCAACTCCAGCAAGACCCTCTGGCTAAAGACCAATCCTCCGGTCAAATTCAGATTTTTAAGCATATTTTTGGGATAGACCACCAAATTGACCAAAACGTTATTTAACCTGTTCAAGGCGAAATCCAGCGTTATGAATCCGTCCGGCAGAATAAATCTCTCCACGCTGGAGTGGCTGATATCTCTTTCGTGCCACAGCGCTACGTTCTCCAGGGCGGGAACCACCATACTCCTTATCTGCCTGGCCAGTCCCGTCAAATTTTCGCTCAGAACCGGATTACGTTTATGGGGCATGGCCGAAGACCCCTTTTGGCCTTTGCTGAAAAACTCCTCGGCTTCATACACTTCGGTTCTTTGGAAATGTCTGATATTTACGGCGATCTTCTCGATTGTGGAGGCTATCAGAGCCATAGTGGTAAAGAGTCTGGCGTATCTGTCTCTTTGAACCACCTGATTGGAAACGGGGGCCGGTTTTAGACCCAACTCCTCGCAGACCAGCTCCTCCAGTTCCATGGGAGCGTGGGCGAAATTTCCCATGGCTCCGCTAACCTTCCCTACGCTTATAACGTCGAGAGTCTCTTTGAGATTTTTCAGATGTCTCGCAAACTCGTCGTACCATATGGCCAAAACGAGTCCAAATGTGATCGGTTCTCCGTGAATTCCGTGGCTTCTGCCCACCATAAGCGTCATTTTGTGTTCGAAGGCTCTCCTTTTGATAGTCTCCATAACCTTTTCGACGTCTTCGATTATGATCTTTAGAGAATCTCTCATCTGAAGGGCGACCGCCGTATCAATGGTGTCCGAACTGGTCATTCCGTAATGAACCCATCTGCTCTCCTCGCCGAGAGTTTCGGCTACGCTGGTTAAAAACGCTATAACGTCGTGCTTTGTCTCTTTTTCGATCTCTTCGATTCTATCTATATCGAAACCGGCGTTGTTTACGATCTTTTCCATATCCTCCCTGGGAACCAGTCCCAGCTTGTGCCACGCTTTGACCGCGGCTATTTCCACATCCAGCCATGCCTGATATTTGGCCTGCATCGTCCATTTTTCGGCCATCTCTTTGCGCGCATATCTCTCTACCATCTGAACCCTTTGTCTTTGATATAATTTCGGCTTGACCTTTTATGTAATATAGTTGTGATATATTATCAAACCCAACTGAAAACGGACCTTAAATTCCAGGCCATGATATAAATTTTTCTTATAAAGGATTCGGGTGGGCTTCGTTAAAAAGAGGTTTTTTGCAAAAGAGAGAATCAAACTGTTTCTTTTTCTCATGAGAAGGCTCAAAGTCTCGCAGATCGAGGCTCAAAGGCTTATCGACAGAGGAAGGGTCTTCGTAAAGGGCGAGACTCTTACCGATAAAGCCGCCTATATCGAAGGTGAGATAGAGGTGATGCTGTTTGAACCGAATCCAAAAGGAGTATTGCCGCTCTTCGAAACGGCGGATTTTGCGATCTTTGAAAAACCCAGCGGAACGATGGTCCATCCCAATACGAGACGGACACCCTACTCTCTACTGGACGAGGCCAGACACCTCTTCGGCGATGAAGCCAATTCGGTCCACAGAATCGATAAGGAAACAAGCGGCCTGGTGCTCTTTTCAAAAAACAAACGGAGCGAAAAATCGCTTAAAACAGAGTTTGAAAAAAAATCGATATACAAAGAGTATCTGGCTCTGGTTAGAGGAGAGTTGTCTTCGCCGCTCCATATAGAGGCCCCGATAATGAAAAACAGCGATTTTTCCAAAATCAGACTAAAAGTCCTGGTGGACGATAGGGGGAAATTCGCTAAAACCTATGTGGAGCCGATAAAATATTTGCCGGATATCGACGCCACTTTAATCAAAGCGATTCCTCTCACCGGCAGACAGCACCAGATCAGAGCTCACCTGTTTCACGTGAAACATCCCATTATAGGAGATCCTATTTACGGTCCCGAAACAGCCGTTTCCATAAAATATCTGGAAAAACAGCTATCGATCGCGGAGAGAATCAAATATACCGGCCACGCCCGATTGATGCTGCATGCCAATAGGCTCAGATTCAATTACGAAGATACCACTTACGACGTAGTTTCAAAATACGATTTTTTGTCCGAAATCTATCTTTAGGCTATTTTTTGAAAAAGATAACGTAGATAAATCCCCCCAAACCTACCAAAAAAGTTAAAACAATGATAAAAAGCATCACGTTATCGAGTAGGCTCATTCTTTCTCCTCCTCCCCCTCGAGAGTCACTTTGACAAAAGCCACAACCATAAAAATTACGGATATTATCAGAACGAGCATCATAATAAGCTCATAGTTTTTAAACGGAATATCCATCATCTCTCCTCTTTTCCCTCAATTGACCGCAAGCAGCGCTAATATCAAGACCCTTCGACTCTCTAACGGTGCAAAGAAGCCCTTTGGAGAGCAAAAACTTCTGAAATCTCTCTACCCTTTCCGCTTCGGGACGCTCAAAAGGTGAACCGGGATAGGGATTAAAGAGAATCAGATTAACTTTCGCCTTTATTCCGTTTAACAGTTTAACAAGTTTTTTTGCAGAATCTAACGAATCGTTAAGATTTCTTATCATTAAGTACTCAAACATTACCCTTTTTCTCTGATCGATGGGAAACCTTTTTACGGCCTCTATAATATCGGCTATATTATAGGCCTTGTTTATGGGCATAAGTTTTTCTCTAAGCTCATCGTCTACGGCGTGCAGAGAGATAGCCAACAAAACTCCGGTGTTCATCTTGCCCAGCTTTTCGATCTTGGGCGCCAGTCCGCTGGTTGAGACCGTCTGTCTCCTGGCTCCGATGGAGAGTCCGTTTTCGTCGGCGAAAATCTCTATCGCTTTGGACAGATTGTCCAAATTGTCCAACGGCTCTCCCATACCCATATATACCACGTTCACCCTACGGTTAGAAGCGATATTGTTGGCGGCCTTTATAGACAATACCTGGGACACTATTTCGCCAGATGTCAAATTTCGTACAAAACCCCCTTTGGCGGTAAGACAGAAAGAGCATCCTACTTTGCACCCAACTTGCGTGGAAACGCAAACCGTATATCTCGCCTCTTTCAACAGATTGCCACGTTCGTCTCTTTGCTCGCTTCTCATCGGCAAAAGCACTGACTCTACCGTATGACCGTCTTCGAGTTCAAAGAGATACTTTACGCTTCCGTCGCGACTCTTTTCGGTCGAAACTATTTTAGGCAGATATATTCTGAAACTCTCTTTTAACTCTGATCTTAACTTTTTAGGGAGATTGTTCATCAAATCGAAATCGAAAACATACTTTTGATAGATCCATTGATATATCTGTTTAGCCCTAAAAGGGGGATTGAGTCTTAGGCTCAGCTCTTTTCGCGTCAGATCCAAAACGTTCGTTTTCAACTCTTTTCCCTCAAAAACCTATCTTTAATATATTTTCGCAACCGCTCCATTGCCTCGGAAATATTTTTTCTATACTGTTCATGCGCGTTTTCGTCGCAAAAATTTGTTATTACGAACACGCCGGCGGCAGGGATGTTAAACTCTCTTGCTACGCTCAAAACGGAAAAAAACTCCATATTCTCGATCCCCACGTTAACCGATCTAAACTTTTTCCAGCTTTTTTTATCGGTCGTAATGTAATTGCTGGAGTTGACCAATGTTTCATGTGAAACATTGAACCCCTCGCTAACTATAGCGTTATCCAGAGGAGTATAGGACCTGCCCTCAAAAAATGAGAGCTCTATATTCACCGCACCTTTACTGGTTACTATATCGAAAGGAGCATAGTCGCCGTAGCTTCCCGCACTACCGATAAAGAGCAGAAACTCCGGTCTGTCGAAAAGAGCCAACCTGGTCAAATTGATCGTAGACTCTACTAAACCTACGCCTATAGGATAAGCAAAATCGAAACTCTCTCCCCTGCCTGCGGAAACGATCATAATCTTACCGCCACGCCGTTTTCTTTCAAAAACCGTTTTAAATCCATTATATCTATCTCCCTATAATGAAAAATACTGGCCGCCAAAGCGGCGTCCGCCCTCCCTTTGGTAAAGGCATCGAGTATGTGCTCCATTTTACCTGCTCCGCCGCTGGCAATCACGGGTATGTCCACTACGGAACTGATCCTTGAAGTCAATTCAAGATCGTATCCCTCTTTTGTACCGTCTGCGTCCATAGAAGTTAGCAGAATCTCGCCGGCGCCTCTTGCATAGACCTCCTTGGCCCACTCTATGGCGTCGATCTCGGTATCTATCCTGCCGCCGGCCACGAACACGTTCCAACCGTCGCCTACCCGTTTGGCGTCGATAGCCACAACTATACATTGGCTACCGAATCTTTTAGCGCTCTCGTCGATAAAGTCGGGTCTTTTGACCGCGGCGGAATTGATACTGACCTTATCGCAGCCCACGTCCAAAAGGGCGTATATATCATCCAGCTTCCTTATGCCTCCGCCTACGGTAAGGGGTATAAATACCTCCTTGGCGACTCTTTTTACGATATCCACCATGGTATCGCGATTTTCGTGCGTGGCCGTAATATCGAGAAATGTTATCTCGTCGGCTCCCTCTTCGTTGTATCTTTTGGCCACTTCGACCGGATCGCCGGCGTCTTTTAAACCCACAAAATTGACGCCTTTGACCACTCTGCCGTCTTTTACGTCCAGACATGGTATTATTCTTTTGGCGAAATACTCACGCATTAATTTCTCCCTCTTTCGTTGGGAAAATTATACTATTTTTGTTAATATTTTATCTATGGACGAAAAGAGCTTCGAAAAGGCCATAAAGATTTTAAAAGGCGAATATAAAAACTGGAACGCCCCGGCGACGATTCTCTCGCAAAACTACGACTACGAAAGAACGCCTTATACTATTTTGATTTCGACTCTTTTGAGCTTTAGAACAAAAGACGAACAGACGGTAGCGGCTTCCAGCAGGCTCTTTAGAGTCGCTTCAACGCCAAAGGAGATGGTAAAACTAAGCTCGGAGGAGATAGCAAAAATCATATATCCGGTAGGTTTTTACAGAAAAAAGGCTAAAAGTATCCTGGAAGTCAGTAAAATTCTGATAGACAGATTCGACTCAAAAGTACCTGATAGCCTCGATCAACTAACATCTATCAAAGGAGTGGGCCCGAAAACGGCGAAAATAGTTTTAGAAAAAGGGTTCGACAAAGACGTAATGGCCGTAGATACCCACGTTCACAGAATTTTGAACCTGTGGGGTTTTATACACACCTCCTCTCCCGAAGAGAGCGACAAAATACTGGAAAAAAAGATAAGAAAAAACAGAAAAGGGCTAAACAAAATTCTAGTCTCCTTCGGTCAGAGCATCTGCCGACCCGTTTCGCCAAAATGCGATGCGTGTCCTGTAGCGAATATGGTAAAATGCGGTTCGAAAAGCTATTGACTTTTTTTTGAAAAATGATAACATAGTGACATACGTTATCTTGCTGTAAGTTATTTTAGTGTATTATGAAAGGGTTCTTTGAAGAGAATAAGAGCGAAAAAGAGGTATGGCCAAAATTTTTTAAAAAACGGGGCCGTTATAGAAAAAATCATCCAATCGATGCCCGCGACGGAAAATGTTGTCGTTGAAATCGGGCCTGGATTAGGTGATTTGACTAAAAAACTGCTACACAAGAAGGATGTGATAGCTTTTGAGATTGATGAGGAGCTCTGCGACGTCCTGCGCAGTCAGTTCAAAGATGAGCTTACGGACGGATCGCTCTCTCTGCACTGCGGAGACGTCCTGGAGTCCTGGAACGGAAATTTGGTTGACGAACCCTACGATCTGGTAGCCAACCTGCCTTATTACATAGCGACCGGTATTGTATTAAGAGCGCTCCGCGACAGAGAGTGCAAAAACATATTGGTAATGCTTCAAAAGGAGGTGGCCCAAAAGTTCGCGGCGAAAGAGGGAGAAAGAGAGTTTTCGGCACTCTCGGTGCTCGCACAAAGCTGTGGAGAGAGCAAGAGGCTGTTCGACATATCGCCAGACTCGTTCGATCCGCCTCCCAAGGTAACCTCCTCGGTGCTTTTGATAAAAAAAGAGCGCTCACTGGAGGAGAGAGAGTTCGAAGAGTTTTTAAAAAGGGCCTTTTCCGCGCCCAGAAAAAGGCTTTTGAAAAACCTCTCTTCCCGTTACGAGAAACAGCGGCTACTCGAGATATTCGCTCAACTGAACGTTCCTGAAAACATCAGACCTCACGAAGCTACCACATCCATCTATCACCGGCTTTACGAAATATTGGAACAAAGGAAGATAGATGGAAAAAAATCAACAGAACCAGCAATCGCAAAAACCGCAAAAAAGTCCTAAAAAAAGAGGCTCCGGATGGCACAGAGACATAAAAAAGGCCATCGAGGCGAATGAAAAGATACAAAAAAACAGACTCAATCCGGACAACAGATTAAACTTTCAAAACAGATCCAGAGTCAGAATAACGCCCCTTGGCGGTCTGGGAGAGATAGGGGGCAATATAACCGTCATAGAGACCGAAAAGAGCGCCATAGTTATAGACGTGGGAATGAGTTTCCCCACCGAAGATATGCACGGTGTGGACATACTGGTTCCAGACTTTAGCTATCTCAGAGAGATAAAGGAGAAAATAGACGGTATCGTGATTACGCACGCCCACGAGGACCATATCGGCGCCGTACCATATCTCTTCAAGGAGATGCAGTTTCCCATATACGGTACGCCTTTGCCGCTGGGAATGATAGCCAATAAATTCGACGAACACAATATGAGAAGCTATAAAAGCCTCTTTAGATACGTTGAAAAGCGAAAACCGATTAAAATCGGCGAATTCGAGGTAGAGTGGATACATATCACCCACTCCATCATAGACGCCTCAGCCCTTGCGATAACCTGCGAGGCGGGAACCATATTCCATACGGGAGATTTCAAAATCGACCACACCCCTATCGACGGCTATCCTACCGACATTCACAGAATCGCGCATTACGGCGAACGAGGGGTTTTGGCTCTGCTAAGCGATTCTACCAACTCCCACAATCCTGGAATCACCAAGTCTGAAGCCAGCGTGGGACCAACCTTTGATCTGCTCTTTTCAAAGGCAAAAGGCAGAGTGATCATGAGCACGTTCTCTTCAAACATTCACAGGGTATACCAGGCGATAGATCACGCCATGAAATACAATCGTAAAGTTTGCGTTATCGGCAGGTCGATGGAGAGAAACCTGGAAACAGCCATGCAGCTGGGATATATCAAACTGCCCCAGTCTATATTTATAGAGGCGCACGAACTGGGACGCTACAGCGACAACGAGATACTGATAGTTACCACGGGCAGCCAGGGAGAGACGATGAGCGCGCTTTACAGAATGGCCTCTAACGAACATCGACACGTAAAGATCAAACCTTCGGACACTATCATCATCTCGGCGAAAGCTATCCCGGGTAACGAAAGAAGCGTATCGAGCGTCATTAATCTGCTTCAAAAATGCGGAGCTACGGTAGCTTATCAGGATTTTAGCGAGATACACGTCTCGGGTCATGCGGCCCAGGAGGAGCAAAAACTGATGCTCAGACTCACCAAGCCCAAATTTTTTCTTCCCGTACACGGCGAATACAATCACCTCATGAAACACAAAGAGACCGCTATGAAATGCGGAATACCGGAAAAGAACATATTTTTGATGAGCGACGGCGACCAGATCGAGCTGACGCCGAAATATATCAAAAAGGTCAAAAGCGTAAGAACGGGCAAAGCCTACATAGACAACCAACTCAACGAAGAGATAGAGAGCGACGTGGTAATAGACAGGCAGAAAATGGCGACCGAAGGTATCGTTATGATCGTCGCTCAGATATCCTCCAGCGAAAGAAAACTCATAGACAGACCAAAAGTCTCCAGTTTCGGCCTCGTAGCCGACAAATACGACAAAAAATTTGCACAGGAGATTCAAGAGATAATCGAAAACTATCTAACCAATATGAAGCCGGAACTGGTCAACACTCCAAAAAGGATTGAAAACGAACTGAGACAAGCCATTAGAAAACACATTTTCAGAAAAATGAAAAAATATCCCACGATCGTTCCAACCGTTTTCGTAATGTAGGACGAATCATGTACGCGAAAATAGCTAAAGAGGTTTTAAAAACCGAAGCACAGGCGCTCCTCGACGCCGCTCAAAGAGTCGGCGAAGAGATAGACGCCGCAACGAAAACCATTGTCTCCATAAAAGGCAAACTGATCGTGACCGGCGTAGGCAAAAGCGGACTAGTAGGCGCCAAAATAGCCGCCACTTTGGCCAGCACGGGAACTCCCAGCTTCTTTATACATCCTACCGAGGCGATGCACGGAGATTTGGGAATGATCGGAAAAGATGACGCCGTGTTGGCCATCAGCTACTCCGGAGAGAGCGAAGAGCTGATAAAAATTCTGCCTCACATCAAGAGATTCGATATTCCCCTAATAGGCATGAGTGCAGATAAAAGCTCCACGCTGGGACGATACAGCGATATCTTTATCTCTATAAAGGTACAAAAGGAGGCCTGCCCTCTCCAGGCCGCCCCAACCTCATCAACCACGTTGACGATGGCTATCGGAGACGCGCTGGCGGTTTGCCTAATGAATAAACGCGGATTTAAAAAGGAGGACTTTGCGTCCTTTCATCCCGGAGGAGCTCTAGGAAAAAGGCTGTTCGTCAAGATATCCGATCTGATGCGCACCGACAATCTTCCTATAATCGACGAAGAGACCAGGCTGAAAGAGGCCATCGTTGAAATGACCAGAGGTAAACTGGGAAACGTCATAATCAGCGACAAAGAGGGCAGACTCAAAGCCGTATTAAGCGACGGAGATCTCAGAAGGGCGCTGATGAAAGAGGAGTTTTCTCTCCAAAAACGGGCAATCGAATTTGCCTCCAAAAATCCCAAAAAATGTTCCGACACTCAGATGTTGGCCAGCGACGCCCTAAAAATGATAGAGGACCATAAAATCCAGCTTTTGGTAATCGTCGACGAAAATGATAAAATAGTGGGAGCGCTCCATATTCACGATCTGGTAGAAGCGGGGATAAAATAGAGTATGAGACTGAACAAATTTATTTCCCACAACAGCGCCTATTCCAGAAGAGAGGCGGAAACCCTGATAAAAAACGGGGCGGTCAAAGTGGGCAACAAAACGGTAAAAGAACCCTTTTACGAGGTTAAAGACAACGATAGAGTCTACATAAACGGCAAACCCCTCAAAAAAAAGAGAACGTTTACCGTTATCGTCTATAACAAACCCAAAGGGGAGCTGGTAACAAAAAAAGACGACAGAGGCAGAAGGACGATCTACCACACTCTTCCGCAAAAATTCAGACACTTCATCCCTATAGGCAGACTCGATTTCGCTACGGAAGGTCTTCTTCTGCTGACCGATTCGCCCAAAGTGGCAAAAGCTCTTATGGAGAGCGACTTAGAGAGAGTCTACAACGTCAAAATAAAAGGACCGGTGACCCCGAAAATGGAACGCGCAATGTCGGAAGGAATGGAGCTGTCCGACGCTAGAGCCGGAGGCCATGAAAAGAGCGAAATAGAATCTATGGTATTTGCTCCGTTTTTCGCGTACAAAATAGTCAAAAACTCGCCGGGCTACTCGAAACTCAAAATCGCCCTGACCGAAGGCAAAAATCGCGAAATCAGGAGGTTTTTCGCCCATTTCGGAGCTCAGGTTCTGGATCTAAAGAGAGTCGAGTTCGGGGGGGTCGCTCTAAACGCTCTGCCTACGGGCAAAACGAGATATCTGACAAAAAAGGAGTACTCCGATCTAAAGGAGTTTCTCAAAGAGACGGAAAAAAAAGAAAGAGAGGTAAAAGATGCAGATAATCGAAATAAAAACAAACCATAAATCGGAAATGATCGATATCAGCGAAACGGTAAAAGAGGCTGTAATCAAATCGGGAATCAAAAACGGTCTGTGCAACGTTTTTACTCCCCATACCACGGCCGGCGTTATTCTGTTCGAAAACGTAGATCCGAATCTGCAAAGAGACTATCTGGGACACCTGCACAAGCTGGTACCGCAAAACGCCAATTTCGCCCACGGCTCAAACGCCGACGCCCATATAAAATCCGGTATAGTCGGCAGTAGCGTAACGGTTCCGGTAGTCGACGCCCGGATTCAGCTGGGAGAGTGGCAGGGAATATTTTACTGCGAATTCGACGGACCCAGAGAGCGAAAGATATATATAAAAGTCATCAATGAATAATCTGGCGACTCTGCTCAGACCGGATAGTCTGGAGCAGTTTGTGGGCCAAAAGGCTCTTTTGTCAAAAGAGGGAATACTTTTTAAACTAATAAACTCGAAAAAGATTCCGCATTCGATCTTTTGGGGACCTCCCGGTACGGGCAAAACCACTCTGGCTCTAATAGTTTCCAAAAATCTGCAAAGCCCTTTTTACTCTCTGGACGCCACATCTTTAAAAATCGAACAGATTAGAAAAATAGTCCAAAAATATCGAGAGTCTCTCATAAAACCCACAATATTTATAGACGAAATCCACAGACTCTCCAAGACTCAGCAGGAAACCCTGTTGCCTATTATGGAAAAAAACGAGGCTCTTGTTCTGGGCGCCTCGACCGAAAATCCCCTGTTTTATCTTACCTCGGCGTTTAGATCGAGAGCTTTTGTTTTCGAATTTGAACCTCTCTCGAAAGAGGATCTAAGAACTATTCTTCAAAGAGCGAAAAAGAGGCTCGATTTCGAAATAGACGAAAAAGCCGAAGAGCTTCTTCTAAATCTTAGCGGAAACGACGCCAGAAGCATGCTAAATACTCTGGAACTTCTAGTGGCGATCGATAAAAAAATAGATGAAAAAAGCATCTTGGCGCTAAAAAAAAGCACGTTTTTGCACGGCACCTCTTCAAAAGAGGAGCACTACAAGCTCGCCAGCGCCCTGATAAAGAGCATAAGAGGCAGCGATCCCGACGCGGCGCTTTACTATCTGGCCAGAATGGTCGCCGAAGGGGAGCCTCCCGAATTCATAGCCCGAAGACTGGTTATTCTAGCCAGCGAAGATATAGGGAACGCAAACCCTAACGCCCTCTCGATAGCGGTTAACGCCATGGAGGCGGTAAAAAACATCGGATACCCCGAAGCAAAAATAATCCTCTCCCAGTGCGTGATATATCTTTGTTGCTCGCCAAAATCGAACAGCGCGTATCTGGCGATCAAAAAGGCTCTCGAATACGTAAAAACCTCCGAACCGCTGCCTATCCCCGGCCATCTCGATCCAAACGACGGGAAAAAGTATCTTTATCCTCACGACTTCGGCGGATTCGTAAAACAGGACTACCTTGCAAAGCCTCTAAAGTTTTATGAAACTAAAGAGATAGGGTTTGAAAAGAGACTCTCCGAGTGGTTGCAAAAAATAAGAGGCTCCTAAACCTTTTCCCATCCGTGCAGCTTTTTGGCCGTAATCAATACCCTATCTCCCTCCAATTCGGTATCGTTGATCGCCACATAGTTCCACTCGATCATACTCTCTATCACCCGCTCTTTGTCTCTTTTATCCACCGGCATAACCAGATTTCCCGCGTTTTTCATGATTCTGTATACCTTTCTGATGAACATAACGAAATCATCCAGCTTAGATATATCCATATCCACAAATATCGTATCGTACTGTAGTTGACGCTGATTGTAACGCTCTTTGCCCTCATCGATCGCCCTGACTCTGGCTCTTTCTCCGGCAATCTCCTTTAAGGGCTCCAGCAACTCCTCTTCAAAGGTAACTATCTCCAGTTCGAAATCTCGCTCCAGCGCAAACTCCAAAAGCCTCCTGGCGGCTTCCAAATTATCAGTAAACTCAAACACCCTTACTCCGGGTAGTTTTGGAATAACGTTATAAAACTCCTCCACCCTCATCTTATCTCCTTGTAGATTACTCCGGCAAATCTTCCTGTGACTCCTTCTCTTCTGTAGGAAAAATATCTCTCGTTGCAACAGCTGCACTCTTTGCTTATTCGGATTTTATCACTTTTGAGGCCAAATTGGACCAAAGATTCTCTCAGCATTAGCGAAATATCCAAAAATCTTCCCCTCTTTACACACTCCTTAGAGAAAATAGCCGCGGCCTCCCTGGCGATTTTTGAGGAGACTTCGTAGCAGCAGCTTCTAATGTGAGGACCCATTACGGCCTCTATATTTTTCGGATCGCAACCGAATCTTTCGCACATATATGCGGCCGTTTTCTTGGCTATTAATTTAAAAGCCCCCGCCCTACCCGCATGAACGGCGGCAATGACGCCGGCGTGTCGATCGAACATCAAAAGAGGAACGCAATCGGCCACCATAACCGCCAGCGCCAAATCATCTCTATCGCTAACGATCGCGTCGCATTCGCATAAATTATCTGAAGCCGAAATTATCTTATCGGAATGGATCTGATTCATAAACAGCACTCTCTTTTTAACTTTACGCTCCAGTATTGCTCTATTCTTTCTGACCGCCTCGGCATCATCGCCCACGTGAAAGGCCAAATTGAAGCTCCTATAAGGACCTTCGCTGACACCGCCTCTTTTATCGGTAAAAAAGTATCTAATCACCCCTCTCTCCTAAAAGCTTTTGCTATCCAGTATCAGCGTAACAGGACCGTCGCCTACGATCTCCACCTCCATGTACGCTCCGAAAACCCCTTTTTGCACCTCTATATATTTTGAGAGCTCTTTGCAAAACTCCTCGTACAAAATCTCGGCCCTCTCCGGATTCATAGCGTAACCGAAATCCGGTCTGCGCCCATTTTTGATTCTGGCCGCCAAAGTAAACTGAGAAACGACAAGAGCAGGCAGTCCCAATTCCGCAGCGCTTAGAGACAATTTCCCCCTGTCGTCGGAAAATATTCTTAAATTAGCCGCCTTCGCGGCAAGTTTCTCTATATCTTTTTCCGTATCGTCTCTGACCACTCCCAGTAATATATTCAGCCCCCGCTCTATAGAGGCAACCTTTTTGGACTCTACGACAACGGCGCTCTTTTTTACCCTCTGTAGCAAAGCGACCATATATGCTCCTTGACACCCTTTAATCTTTTGACTATATTATATAACAAGGCCAATAAAAGGAGCCTCGATGATCTACACGGACAGATTCGAAGCCGGAGAAAGACTGGCCGAAAAACTCAAAGATATAGCCGACGAGAACACTCTAATCGTCGCACTGCCAAGAGGAGGAGTTCCGCTGGCCTACGTAATATCTCGAAAACTCTCGATTCCTATGGACATCTATTTCGTCAAAAAGATCCCCTCTCCCTATAATCCGGAAGCGGCAATCGGCGCGATCAGCGAAGATAATCATATCTTCGTCAACGAAAGAGCCAGACTTATGCTAAACGTCGCTCGTGAATATATCGAAGAAATAGGCCTAAAAAAGCTGGAAGAGATGAGAAAAAAAAGAGCCTTTTATAAAAAGGACCGCATAGATCCCAGAGGAAAAAGAGTAATTATCGTAGACGACGGTATAGCCACCGGCTCAAGTATGCTGGTAGCGGCGCAGGCTCTTAAAAACGAGGGCGCAAAAGAGGTGATTATCGCGGCTCCGGTTGCGCCTCCGGAAGTGGCCGCCAAACTGAAAGATGTGGCCGATCAAGTAGTTTTGCTCCAGACGCCATACGACTTTATGGCCGTTGGACAATACTACAAAGATTTTCATCAGCTAGAGGATGAAGAGGTTAAAGAGCTACTTGAGTCTAATTAGGGAGTAAACTATTCCGATATATTCGTGAAGAGCCGTATAAGAGGCTCTAAAAGCGCTCATTTTAGGCAAAAAAGAGGAAAAACCCCTAATCGGAACGGAGGTTTTAAAGTCGCTTTTTACAGGCAGAACCTCAAATCCGAATCCTTCAAACAGCAGTACCGATCTGGGCATATGGTAGGCCGAAGTTACCAGGACGACTCTTTTTGGCCAACCCATTCTATCGAACATTTCGGCACAGTATTTCGCGTTTTGATAGGTGTTTAGACTTCTTTTTTCGTAAAGGATTTCCGAAGGCTTCTTGCAAAAACCTCTATCGAGCCATTCTAGCTCCCTTTTGGCCTTTTCCCACTCAAAACCGCTATATACCAAGGGCAACCTCAACCGCACGGCCGCATCCCACGCGGCCAACACTCTCTCCGTCGCGCCTGCCGCGAGGGGAAACAGAACGCCTTCGTCCTCTCCTCCGCCCAAAACCACAACCGCTACGGGATCGACTCCTTGTTGGTTAAACTCCCTCTTTTCCAAGACTCCTATCAAAGCGTTCGCCGCCAGATCGGTAGATATAACCCATACAAAAAGCGCGGTAAGCGCCGCATAGGCAAAACCTCGCCTATAAATAAACGCTCCAAAAAGCAAAACGGTAACTATCAATCCGGGAGGAAGCAAAAAATAGGTAAAAAGTTTCGCCGCTATATCCATGATTAAACTATCTCGACTCCCCTATCCCCTTTTACTATCTCCCCAATAACGTATCCGTTAGCGACTTTGGCCACCTCTTCGGCATTCTCCTTTGAGACCACCATAATCATACCAACACCCATATTGAAAGTTCTAAACATCTCATCTTCCTCAACGTACCGAGAGAGAAGATCGAATATGGGCTGGGGCTTTATGCGATTTTTCTCTATAATGGCTTTGCAGCCTTGCGGCAACGATCTTGGTAGATTCTCAACAATACCGCCTCCGGTTATATGCGCTAAAGCCTTGATCTTTTCTCTGACCTTTTTAAAGGTTTTTACGTATATTTTGGTAGGTTCTAGCAAAACCTCGATCAGCGCTCTGCCTCCCACCTCATATTCGAATCCTAAATTTTGCTTTTCAAAGAGCACTTTTCTCACCAGGGAATATCCGTTTGAGTGTATTCCGCTCGACTCCAGCGCAACAAGCAGATCGCCAGCTTTTACCTCGGACTCCCTTAACAGCTCCTCCTTTTCCGCTATACCAACGGCGAATCCAGCCAAATCGAAATCGTTTCCGCTATACATTCCGGGCATTTCGGCCGTCTCTCCCCCGATCAGGGCACATTCGGCCTCTTTGCATCCTCTAGCAATACCCTTTATCACCTCTCCGGCCTCTTGTACATTCAATCTGCCGGTTGCGTAATAATCGAGAAAAAAGAGCGGCTCGGCGAATGAGCATATCAGATCGTTAACGCACATGGCCACCAGATCGACGCCTACCGTATCTAATCTTTTGGCCTCTATCGCCAGTTTCAGCTTTGTGCCCACTCCGTCGGTAGCTCCCAAAAGCACCGGTCTTTTATACCCCTGGGGCAACTCGTAGGCCCCGGCGAATCCCCCTATGCCTCCGATCACTCTGGAATCGAAAGTCTCTTTTACGAAAGGTTTGATTCTCTCGACCAGTTTCGCTCCCGCCTCGATATCGACCCCGCTCTCTTTATAACTGGTTTTCATAACTCTCCTTCGCTACTCTTTCTTGTCCCAGTCGCACTTTCCGAATATCTTGTTGAAAAACCACAGACTAGGACAGAAATTGGTAAATGCGAAAATCAAAAGCATGATTATTATAAAGGTCTGAAGAACCACGGCGATTTTAAACATCGCAGCGTCACCCTGACACCCCATCGCGAAGAGATACATAATAAATCCCAGCATAATCGCCATCAAAATCCTCTGCGCTTTGTCCCCGCACATATACTCCTCCTTGAAATAGCGTAAAACAGGCGTTTTCCTTCCGATTTCGGAAGATAAATTATATCATCTAAGGCCTTAACTTTTTGTTTATTTAATAATCTTGTGATAAAATCAGACAAAAATTATCTAAAATAAAACGGAGAGAGTATGTGGTTCGAAGAGACTCATAACGACTTTTTCAAGCAGGCGATAAAAGTCAACAAAAAAATCGAGAGCGTCAAAAGCCGTTATCAACATATCGAAGTGTACGACTCCGATGAGTTTGGAAAAATTCTGGTTATCGACGGGCACGGAATGCTGTGCGAAAAGGACGAGTTTATCTATCACGAAATGATGGCCCACGTCGCCGCATGCACCCACAAAGATCCCAAAAAGGTGCTCCTAGTGGGAGGAGGGGACGGAGGAGTGGCAAAAGAGCTTTTACGCCATCCCCAAATTGAGGTCGATATGGTGGAGATCGATGAAGAGGTGGTAAACATTTCAAAAAAATATTTTCCAAAAATAGGGGACTGGAACAATCCCAGACTCAATCTCGTTATAAAGGACGCAATCGAATTTATAGCCCAAGCCCCTTCGAAGAGTTACGATATGGTCTTGGTGGACTCAACGGACCCGGAAGGCCCGGCTACCGGTCTTTTCGGAAAGGATTTCTACGCACATGTGGACAGAGTTTTAAAAGATGATGGCCTGGTGGTTGCCCAGGGCGAGAGCTGGTGGATAGATTTCAACCTTCACAAGGAGATTATGAAAACCATCGGGAATTTCTTCAAAATAGTTATGCCCTATAGGTTCGAAATGTATGTATATCCAGGCTGTAACTGGAATTTCATAATGGGGAGCAAACATTATCACCCCACGGCGGACCTGGTTTTACAAAGAGCCGATCTGATCGACGGGCTTAAATATTACAATTCAGATATCCACAGAGCCTCCTTCGTCCTCCCCAACTATGTAAAAAAGGAGCTCGGCGATCTATACAAATGGTAAAAAGATGAGAGCCGAACGCCAACCCTTCGAACACGCCGTCGCTCTAACCGGCGGCATAGCCACTGGGAAAAGCACCGTGTGCAACATTCTGAAACTCTACGGTTTTTCGGTTATAGACGCCGATAAAATCGCACATGAGATTTTGGATCAAAAAAGCTCTGAAATAGAGAAAATCTTCGGCAAAGAGTACGTTAAAGAGGGTAGGGTGGACAGAAAATCGCTGGGAAGGGCTGTCTTTGCGGATCAATCGATGAAAAAGAGGCTCGAGGAGCTTTTACACCCCCTCATAAGAAAAGAGATAGAGCGAAGATCTCTGGATCTGGAAAGATACGGGGTACCGTATATCGTGGATATACCGCTCTTTTTTGAAACCTCCGCCTATCCGATTAAAAGAGTGGCCGTAGTTTACGCTCCAAAAGAGCAGCAGATAGAGAGATTGATGAAAAAAGAGGGGTTCGATCCCATAGAGGCGGCAAAAAGAGTGGAGTCGCAGATCGATATCGAAAAGAAAAAAAAATTGGCAAACTATTTGATAGACAACTCAAAAGATCTAAAGCATCTGCAAAAAGAGATAGAAAAATTCACTGAAAGGTTAAAAGATGAATTTGGCCAAATATAGCGCCAGCGGAAACGACTTTTTGATTTTTCACACATTCAAGGAGGCCGACCGCTCTGAGCTGGCCAAAAGAGTTTGCGACAGGCATCGAGGGGTTGGCGCGGACGGACTGATCGTCCTGCTTCCTTTCGAAGGAGCCGACTTTAAATGGGAGTTCTACAACTCCGACGGAAGCGAGGCGAAAATGTGCGGAAACGGCAGTAGGGCCGCGGCCCACTACGCCTTTTCAAACGGCCTGGCGAAAGAGCGGATGAGCTTTTTAACCGGAGCTGGTCTCATTAATGCCACCGTGGACGAGGATACGGTCGAAAGCGAACTAACGGACGCCAAGATCGTAACCAAGGATCTAAAAGAGTTCGGCAAGGAGTGGTGGCTGATAGATACGGGAGTTCCGCACCTTGTCGCGTTCGTAAATTCGCTAGAGAGCTTCGACGAAATTGAAGCGAAGGAGCTTAGAAAAACTTACGATTCCAATGTAAACTATGCGCAAGTCAAAGATGGTATAATATATATAAGAACATACGAAAGAGGCGTAGAGGGCGAGACTCTCGCCTGCGGCACCGGTATGGCCGCAGCTTTTTACAGAGCGCTGCAAGAAGGTATGGTACAAGATAGTTCCACGCTCATACCAAAAAGCGGAGAAAAACTGGTGTTGAGCTATAAAGAGGGCTCTTTGTATCTAAAGGGCCGCGTTAAAAAGATTTTTGAAACCGTTATAGAGGAGGTTCGTTGAAAAGATTGCTGTTGACATTCGGAGGATTGGTAATGGCTTCGGCCCTATGGGCGGCCGAACTCAAAAGTTTTCCCAAATGGTATTACGAAATAAAAGATATATCCGAGCAAAAAAGCCGCTTTTTCGAGATTCTCAGACCTTTGGTAAAAGAGGCCAACGAAAATATTTTAAAAGAACGGAAATTCGTAATCTCCTTTTTCGAAGACTACTACAAAGAGGGAGTGGCCGACGCCGAGAAATTGAAAAAACTGGTCAAGCTGGCGAAAAAATATAGAATCTCGTCAATATTTGATAAAAACGCCTATCTAAAGAAGATCGACACTATCCCCGAATCCCTGGTCCTGGCTCAGGCCGCACTGGAGAGCGGTTGGGGAAAAAGCAGATTCGCCAAAGAGGCCAATAACCTATTCGGAGAGTGGACCTTCGGCAAAAGAGGTCTAATTCCAAAAAACAGGGAAGAGGGCAAAAAGCATAAAATCAGAATATTCGACTCTATAAACGACTCTATAGCCTCGTATATGCTAAATCTAAACAGACACCTGGCCTACAAAGAGTTCCGCCAGGCCCGTTTTCTGGCCAGAAAAAAAGGAGAGCGTTTCAGCGGCCTAAAGGCGGCTATGACTATGCAGCGCTACTCTCAGATCGGTCACAGATACAACAGTCTCGTAACCTCTATAATAAAAAAGAACGATCTTCACAAAAACGACGGCTAAATCAAAGACCGGCCTCTTTTATCTTTTCGGCCCTTTCATGGGCTATTAGAGGCTCTATCACCTGATCGAAATCGCCGTTTTGCATAACCTCTTCGAGTTTATACAGAGTCAGACCGATTCTGTGGTCGGTGATTCGGTTCTGGGGATAGTTGTAGGTTCTGATCCTTTCGCTTCTGTCACCGCTGCCTACCTGCTCTTTTCTATCTTTTGCCAGAGCCTCCTGCTGCTCTCTCATCATCTTTTCGTAAATTCTGGCCTTTAATACCTTCATAGCCTTTTCACGGTTCTTGTGCTGGCTCTTTTCGTCCTGCATGGAAACCACTATTCCGGTAGGAAGATGGGTAATTCTAACTGCGCTGTCCGTAGTGTTGACGGACTGCCCCCCGCATCCGCTGGATCGGTATACGTCTATTTTCAGATCGGAGGGATTTATCTGAACGTCAACGTCGTCCACCTCCGGCATTACCGCAACCGTTACGGCCGAAGTGTGTATCCTCCCCTGAGATTCGGTGGCCGGAACTCGCTGCACTCTATGAGTTCCGGCCTCGTATTTTAGACGGCTGTAGACCCCTTCGCCTTTAATTTTCGCGATAATCTCCTTGTAGCCTCCCGTATCGCTCTCGCTGGAGCTCACTATCTCTACGCGCCATCCGCGCAGATCAGCGTACCTGGCGTAGGCTCTAAAGAGATCCGCCGCGAATAGCGCGGCCTCTTCGCCTCCGGTTCCGGCCCGTATCTCCAGATATATATTTTTGTCGTCGTTCGGGTCTTTGGGCACCAGCAGCGTTTTGATCTCCTCTTCGAGGTTCTCTTTTTTGGGTTCGAGCTCTTTTAACTCCTCTTTTGCCAGCTCGGCCAGCTCCGGATCGTCTAAAAGCTCGCGATTTTCCGCGATCGACTCGCAAACCTCGAAATACTCTCTGGCCTTTTCCACGATAGGCTCAAGCTCGGACTGCTCCTTGCTGAGCTTGGTCATCTTGTCGATATCGGAAGTTATTTCGGGAGAACTTAAAAGCTTGTTGATCTCTTCGTATTTTTCTATAAAGGGCTGAAGTTTCTCTTTGAGCATATTCTAAAAGACGAAAGCCTTATGCGGCTTCCGTCATGGAGTTTACGAGTTTATGAAGTCTGGAGACCTTTCTGGCCGCCGTATTTTTCTTGAGAACGCCTTTGCTGACGTATTTATGAAACTCTCTATTGGCTATCTTGAGAGCCTCTACGGCCTTCTCTCTGTCTCCGGCCGCCACGGCCTCTCTGACGGCTTTTGTTATATTTTTTATTCTGGTTCTGTAAAATCTGTTTCTTATCGTTCTTTTGGCCGTCTGTCTGATTCTCTTCAAAGCGGATTTGTGGTGTGCCATATTTAACAATCCTTTTGTTTTGTTTTAGGAGTGAATTTTACTCAACAAAACTTTAATACCAGCTTAATTTAAATAGTTTTTAAGCTTTGTTTCCTCTGGTACGATCTTTTTTGTTGATCTACCTTTGTCACGATTTATAGTAAAATTATCCAAACGTTTTGCAAAAGGGTTGCAGATGAAACTGTTCGGAACCGACGGAGTCAGGGGAGAAGCGGGGAAAAAACTCAGCGCTCCGCTCTCTATGAAACTGGGAATGAGCGCCGGAATATACTTTAGAAAACACTCGGTAACAAACAAGATTTTAGTAGGCAAAGACACCAGAAGAAGCGGCTATATGATAGAAAACGCACTGGTAAGCGGTTTGACGGCCGTTGGATACGACGTAATACAGATAGGACCCATGCCTACGCCGGCCGTCTCCTTTTTAACCGAGGATATGAGATGCGACGCCGGAATAATGATTAGTGCTAGCCACAATCCATACTACGACAACGGCATAAAATTTTTCGACAATCTGGGAAACAAACTCCAAGAGAGGGACGAAAAAGCCATAGAAGAGATATTTTTCGACGAAGAGACTATCGAAGAGAACCAAAAAACCAAAAGAGAGATCGGCTCATCAAAAAGGATAGACGACGTAATCGGCAGATATATAGTCCATATCAAAAACTCCTTTCCCAAGCATCTGACTCTAAGAGGCATGAGAATCGTGGTAGACACCGCCAACGGAGCGGCATACAAAGTGGCCCCTACTATATTTAACGAGCTCGGAGCGGAAACGATAGTGATCAACGACTCGCCCAACGGATTTAACATAAACCATAAATGCGGAGCGATGCACCCAGAAGATCTGGCCAACGTGGTCAAAAAGTTCAGAGCCGACATCGGGTTCGCGCTAGACGGCGACGCGGACAGGCTGGTCGTGGTGGACGAAAAGGGCGAAATAGTAGACGGCGATAAACTCATAGGGGCCCTCGCCCTCTTTTTCAAAAAAGAGAAAATTTTGAAAAAAAGCGCCGTGGTGGCCACCATCATGAGTAACAAGGCTCTCGAGGATTTTCTAAAATCCCACTCCATAGATCTGTACAGGTGCAACGTGGGAGACAAATACGTCCTCGAAGAGCTGAGAAAAAGGGGACTCAATTTCGGCGGCGAAAGCAGCGGACATATTATTCTCACGGACTACGGAAAGACCGGAGACGGTCTTGTAAGCGCCCTGCAGACTCTGGCCTTGATGATCACTTCGCAAAAAAGAGCCAGCGAAGTTCTAAACCCATTCGAAACGTATCCGAGCGTACTGAAAAACATCCCCGTCAAAGAGAAACCGCCTCTCGAGACTATCGAGGGTCTAGACAAAATGATCGAGAATCTTCAAAAAAAGGGGCTTAGAGTTCTGATTAGATACTCCGGAACCGAAAACAAACTCAGAGTCCTCATAGAGGGCAAAAACAGTAAAACCGTCGAGAGGGAGATAGAAAACCTCACGCAGTTTCTATCCTCCAAGCTGAGCTCATGAGACGCTCTTACGCAATTTTCCTTCTGGCGGCGGCAGGCGTATTTTTGATAGATCAGAGCCTAAAAGAGCTGTTCGTCAGCGGATTTTACTGGGAGAGCGACTGTCTGACGCTGGGTTTTACCCTAAACAGAGGAGTGGCGTTTTCCATGCTGGAGTTTCTGGGAGGATGGCTAAAGTGGATATTGGCGATACTGATCGCCGCAGGAACGTTGTACGCCTTTGCGAAAGGTTACATCAAAACCCATCCTCTGCTGCTGGGAACTCTCTTGGGCGCCGCGGGCGGCAATCTGTGGGATAGATTTCTCCACGGCGGCGTAGTCGATTACGTTTATTGGCACTGCGGTTTTGAATTTGCCGTCTTCAACTTCGCCGACGTAATGATCGACGTTTCGGTAGTAGGCCTTTTAGTGGCCTCTTTTAAGAAAAAATAAATTTTTTTTTGCTAAAATCCGTTACTGCTTGTCCTCCATAGGTCGCGTAGCTCAGGGGTAGAGCACTACGTTGACATCGTAGTGGTCAGAGGTTCGAATCCTCTCGCGACCACCATTTAGGTTTCCCCTTTTATCATTTTTTGTTATACTTTATTGTCCGAAATGAACAAAGATCAGGAGTCTGAGGACTTTTTATCTTTGACCATTTGACTAAAGGATTTTATTGGAACCTATAGCTTTCAAAATAGACGAGCAGATTATAGATACGCAAACTGCCGAGCAAAAAAATATAGATCTCGAGGGGGCAAAAAAGATTTTTGCCGACAACTCCCCGGACGCTCTCGAAGTGATACGGCATTCTACGGCCCACCTGATGGCCCAGGCTATCAAAGAGCTCTATCCGGAAGCCAAGTTTTTCGTGGGACCGGTAGTGGAAGAGGGTTTTTACTATGACTTTAGGGTCTCACAAAAAATCGGCGAAGAGGATCTAAAACGCATAGAAGAGAAAATGGCCGAAATCGCCAACAGAAAACTTCCGATAGAGCGCTACGAAATCCCAAAAACCGAGGCTCTAAAAAAGTTCGCCGAGGACGATCTCAAACAGGAAGTGCTAAAAAGAATCGACTCGGAAACGGTCTCGATATACAAACAGGGCGATTTCGAGGATCTCTGCAGAGGTCCGCACGTACCCAACACCAAAGTGTTGAAACATTTCAAACTAACCAGAATAGCCGGCGCATATCTCGGAGGGGACGAAACCAAAGAGATGCTCACCAGAATCTACGGCATCGCCTTTGCGGACAAAAAGAGCCTCAAAGAGTATCTTAATATGATCGAAGAGGCCAAAAAACGCGATCATAGACGCCTGGGCACGGAGCTGGAACTTTTCATGTTCAACGAGGAGGTGGGAGCCGGATTGCCGATCTGGCTGCCAAAAGGCGCGAGACTCAGGGGGAAACTCGAATCGTTACTCTACGCCGCACATAGAAAAAGAGGTTACGAGCCGGTCAGAGGTCCGGAAATTCTAAAGTCCGATCTCTGGATCAAGAGCGGACACTACCAAAACTATAAAGAGAACATGTATTTTACGCAGATCTGCGACGACGAGGATAAAGATTGCGTAGAGTACGGAATAAAACCGATGAACTGCGTAGGCCATATTATGATCTACTCCCATAAAAAAAGAAGCTATAAAGAGCTGCCTATAAAGATGTTCGAATACGGAGTGGTCCACAGGCACGAAAAGAGCGGAGTGCTTCACGGTCTCTTCAGAGTCAGAGAGTTTACGCAAGATGACGCCCACATATTTTGCAGACCCGATCAGATAAAAGAGATCGTTCAGGAGGTTCTCGGTTTTGTAGACGAAATTATGAAGAGTTTCGATTTCCATTACGAAATGGAGATCTCCACAAAACCCTCAAAAGCCATAGGAGAGGAGGAGATTTGGGAAAAAGCCACCAAAGCTCTCGAAGAGGCTCTCCAAGAACAGGGACATCGGTACGGAATAGACGAGGGTGGAGGCGCCTTTTACGGTCCGAAAATAGATATTAAAATCACCGACGCGATTGGAAGAAAATGGCAGTGCGGAACGATCCAGGTAGATTTCAACCTGCCCGAGAGGTTTGAACTGGAGTATACCGACAGCGACAATCTCCCAAAAAGGCCGGTCATGATCCACAGGGCCATTTTGGGCTCTTTTGAAAGATTTATAGGGATATTGACTGAACACTACGCCGGAGAGTTTCCATTCTTTATCGCCCCTACCCAGATCATCTTTATACCCATAGCGCAAGATCACTTAAAATATTGCGAAACTCTCGCCAAAAAGGCGGCGGCGATGGGCGTAGACTGCGAAATCTACGATAAAAACGAAAGCTTAAACAAAAGAATTAGAAACGCGGAAAAACAGAAAGTCCCCCTTATCGCCGTTATCGGGGACAAGGAGGTATCCACCTCTTCGGTAGCCGTAAGGGACAGAAGAGAAAGAATACAGTATAATATACCCGAAAACCAATTTTTCGATAAAATTAAGGAGAAATTAAGTGAGGTACGCTTTTGAGTAGAAAAAAAGATGATGTGCTCCTAAACGAGAACATAAGAGCACCGCAGGTTAGATGTATAGGCGAAGACGGTACCCAATACGGTATTATCTCCAGGGACGAAGCTCTGGATATTGCCGAAGAGAAAGGGCTGGATCTGGTGCTGATAGCGCCCAACGCGAACCCTCCCGTCTGTAAAATCATGGACTTCGGCAAATTCAAATACCAACAGGAAAAAAAGAAGAAAGAGGCGAAAAAGAAACAGACCAAAATAGAGGTCAAGGAGATCAAGCTCTCCGTAAAAATCGCCCAAAACGACATCGACTACAAAGTCAAACACGCCCGGGAGTTTCTAGAAAAAGGAAAACACGTCAAATTCAGAGTCTTCCTCAGAGGAAGGGAAATGGCCCATCCCGAAGCCGGAGTCGAGGTGCTAAATCGCGTCATTCCGATGATAGAAGATATAGGAACAGTCGAAAAGAAACCGCACGTAGAGGGAAGATACGTAAATATGATGGTGGTTCCGAAAAAAGACGAAAAGAAAAAGTAGTTTTTAATCTCCCATTTATTTTAATTGGGTATAATTTTCGCCTTAAATTCTGTAAAGGAGAAGTGATGCCAAAGATGAAGACTCATCGCGGCGCTGCCAAAAGATTCAGAAAAACGAAAAACAGAATCAAAAGAGGAAGCGCGTTTAGAAGCCATATTCTGACAAAAAAATCGCCTAAAACGAAGCGTTCTCTTAGAGCTCCGCACTACGTGAGCAAAGCGGACGAAGCAAGAGTGGTCGAACTGATAGCCACATACTGACAAAGTAAATAGGCTCCGCCCTCAAAAGGGCCAAGTCCGCATCGGCGGCACCTAAAAAATAAAGAAAGGTAAAGGGAGAAACTGATGAGAGTAAAAACCGGAACGGTAAGAAGAAGAAGACACAAAAAGATTCTAAAACAGGCAAAAGGTTTCTACAGCGGTAGAAGGAAACATTTCAGAAAAGCCAAAGAGCAGCTCGAAAGAAGTCTCGTTTACGCGTACAGAGACAGGAGACAGAAAAAGAGAGATTTTAGAAAACTCTGGATAACGAGAATCAACGCGGCTTGCAGACTAAACGATATAAACTACTCCAGATTTATTTACGGCCTCTCCAAAGCCGGTATTGAGCTGGACAGAAAAATATTGGCGGATATGGCTATGAACGAACCTCAAAGCTTCGCCACTTTGGTGGAAAAAGCGAAAGCGGCTCTTTGATCGAGCCCTTCGCTTCTCCTTGTCGGGGTGTAGCGCAGCCTGGTTAGCGCACTACCTTGGGGTGGTAGAGGTCGCGGGTTCAAATCCCGCCACTCCGACCATTTTGTTCTACCCTCATAACGTTTGAGACTCCAAACTACCTTTTTAAAACAAAATCCCTTTTTGCTACTAAAGTTGCTGTAAGATTTTAAAAGATATACTAAACTTATCTCCATGAAAATTTATCAAGGAGGTTGATATGAAAAAACTAATGGTTTCTGCCGTTGCGGCGCTTATGCTACTATCCGGTTCCGCAATAGCCAGCGATGCCAGCAAGGCCGCCTCAAATCAGGCGCTAAGCCAGGCAAAAATAGAGGCTAAAAAACAGCAAAAAGAGGTAAAGATAATCCAAGAGGCCGTCGATGCCGTTGCCTTGACTCATCAGGTGCTGGTGGCTCTGGATAAGAAAAAAGAGGAGGAGGCTCTAAAAAAGCTGGAAAAAGCGATAGGAAAGTTGGAAGTTGTTATGGCCGCCCCTAACGCTCCGGCGCTAATTCCAATCGATACCTCGGTAGAAGTGGTAGAGTTTCCTGGCAGCGTAAAGGATATAGAGATAGCTCTAATTACAGTAAAAGCTCTGCTTAAAGAGAACAAGATCCAAGAGGCAAGAAAACTGTTAGATACGCTAAGAAGCGAAATAGTTATCAAAACGGTGAATCTGCCTTTGGCTTCATATCCTGCGGCGTTGAAACTGGCGGCCAAATTTCTGCACGAAAACAGAATAGATGAGGCGAAAAACATTTTGAACCAAGCTCTATCTACGTTCGTGGAGGTGGACATAGTCACTCCGATTCCTCTGCTCAAAGCCCAGTTCCTCGTAGAAGAGGCCAAAAGGATAGCCAAAAAAGAGAAAAAGAAGGCTCTAGATTACCTAAAAGAGGCGAAATCTGAACTGAAAAAGGCCGAGTATCTCGGATATACCAGCGAATCTGACACTACGTACGAATCTTTGAAAGAGGCGATCGAGAAAATAGAAAAAGAGGTCAAAGGTAAAAACAGCGCGGAAAAACTCTTTGATGAACTGATTCAAAAACTCAAAGAGTTCAAAGAGAAAGCGATCAAAAGATTTAGCAAATAAAAGGAGAGATTATGGCTGTAATGGGTTTTCACCATCTTGAGGAGCTTTTTAGAAGATCCGCCGGTCTCGATATAAAAAAAGGACACGCCAAAGAGATAACGGACATCGTAGAGCAAAAGCTCTACGATATTCTCTTGATGGGACAAAAAAGCGCTAAATACAACGGCAGGGACGTAATATGGAAAAGCGATCTGCCGATCACCAAGGGAATGGAGGAGAGTATAGCCCGATTCAAAAAACTCGAGCAAGATCTTCCGGTAAAGGATATTCTCGAAAGACTGGCCACATACCCGCCTCTTATCGAACTGGAGGTTGAGCTGGAAGAGTCGCTACCCGAGATCGTGGGAGGATTGACGCTGGTTTTGGCCAACATAATAAAAGAGGCGGATCAAAACAGCAGAACCGTAAATCACGAATCGATAGAGAGAGCCCACAAAATTATGAATCTGACCATGTAAGGATCGGCAATGTTGAACTATCCCAAAAACAGCGATTTTCTAAAGGAGTTTAGCAAAAACTCCAAAATCGCCGGAGTTATCTTTTTGATACTCGGTTTGGCCGGAATACTCTTTCCGGCGCTGATGTCGGTGGCGACCGCCTATTTGGTGGCGTGGCTGTTGGTACTGAGCGCCTTTATGGCCGCTTTTCACACATACAGGACCGACAAAAAGGATTGGCTAGGCTGGCTGAAGGCTTTTGTCTTCGGTATTACCGGAATCTTGATAGCTATAAATCCGATTCCGGGAGTGGCGGCACTGGGAATCATACTGTCGATATTCTTTTTTATGGACGGTTTCGGTTCCATAGCGCTCGCATTTGAGATAAAACCGCAAAAGTGGTGGTGGCTTTCCCTGTTAAACGGAATCCTCTCTATCGTCTTGGCTATTATAGTTTTGGCCGGTTGGCCGTTTAGCTCCCTATGGATCGTCGGCTTTTTCGTCGGTATCAGCCTCTTTTTCGACGGCGTTGTACTGCTGAGTCTGGCCAGCTACGCCAATAAAATGGATAAAGAGTAAAAGGAGGCAAAAATGGGAGTCGCAGAAGATCTTAAAAAAAGAATCGACGAGATAGTGGATTCCAACAAAGATATGGCAAAAAAATTGGTCAATCTTTTCGAGGAACAAATAGAAGAGCTAACCCGCAGACTGGGACCTAAAAAAAATGAGGATATTTTAGCCTCTTTGTTTGCCGGATGCGCGAAGGAGAGAGGAAAAATGCCGATGCTGGGAGAGGTTTTTCCGAAAATAGAGACGCAAACCACTCACGGGCCAATCTCGATTCCTGAGGATTTAAAGGGGAAATGGAGCGTTCTTTTTAGCCATCCGGCCGACTTTACGCCGGTATGCACCACCGAATTTGTAGCATTTCAAAAGAGAAAAGAGGAGTTTGACAGATTAAATACCCGCCTAATAGGACTGTCGATCGATCAGGTATTTTCCCATATCAAATGGATAGAGTGGATAAAGGAGAAACTCGATATCGAGATAGAGTTTCCTATCGTAGCCGCCACCGACACCATAGCGGCCGAACTCGGGATGGTGCATCCAAAAAAGGGCACGAATACTGTAAGAGCCGTATTCATTCTGGATCCCGAAGCGGTAGTACGGACCATACTCTACTATCCGCAAGAAATCGGTCGTAATATCGACGAGATACTAAGAGCTTTAAAAGCTTTGCAAAAGAGCGACGAGGAGGGGGTAGCCACGCCTGCCAACTGGCCCAAAAACGAACTGATAGGCGATAGGGTAATCGTACCGCCTGCCGCCGATATCAAAACCGCCGACGAAAGAGTTAAAAAATATGAGTGTTTCGATTGGTGGTTTTGCCATAAAGAGGGGTGATTTCCCCTCTTTTAGTTCAGAGCGGAGAGCCGCTTTGAGCTAAAAGATAAAAAAGGAGGATCAATGCTGATAAAAAAAGAGGAAGCTAAGATATTGACTCATCTTTTAAACCGAAAAGATGAGACCGTAGATGTAAAAACTCTAAACGATAAAGGAGTCGAAATATTAAATCTGGGAGGACTCGTTCATTTTCCAACCCCTTCGAAAATAGCACTCACATACGGTGGAGAGATGGTAGCCAAAATAGTCGATACCCTCTCTAATCGAATCGATCTGGAAAAGAAAAAAGAGGGTTTCAAACTAATAGGCAGCGAAACCGTAGCGATGATAGACTCCGCCGTCAAAGGAGGTTTTAAAGCCTCAAATTCCAGCGAAAATCATCTAAAAGAGCGGGGTCTGATAAACGAAAAAGGCGAGCTTACCCAAGAGGCCCTAGAGCTCTATGAAGCCTATAAAATATTGCGCCCCGAACTGGTTATAGACGCCAAATTCGCGGATTTTCTGAGACACTCTCCTACCGGTCCCACAAACTCTCACTATCTTCCGGACGAGGAGAATCTAAAAGATATGGCCGAAGCCATGAGACTGATAGCCTATAGCGTTCCCGACGGAGAGTATTACGCTTTTACGAGACTCGGCAAATGCGTAAAGGAGACCCTATCGCTCGGAATTTTCGCTCAAGAGGGCACCGTTATGGATATAGCCATCTTAAAAGAGATCGCGAATCTGGCAGATAGCGACGAGATAGAGACGGAGACGGCGGCAAAGCTGGAAGAGCTGGGATACGTAACCGCTCAAAACGAACTCTCCGCCGCCGGGGAAAAGGCTTTGGAGGTCTACAGAGTCTACAAGGATATGGAAGAAGCTCCTCTAAAGAGCTTTGCGATCGAAATAGAGGAGATAGAGACGCTAAAAGCGATCAAAAACATTCTCGAAGAGAAATTTCAAAACAACCCGGAGGAGTCTCCAACTTTCGAGGAGATCAAAAAAGAGCTCGTAGATAGAAAAGTGGCCCAATATAAAAAAGTTTTGCAAAAATATGGCAAACGTCTTGAGACCATGCCTAAAAAGAAAAGAGAGATCGCTCAAAAGTTTGCCGATACCAAAGATTACCAAAAGTGGTTCGAAGATAGTTTCGACCTCAGAGAGTATCTATACTCTCTCGAAGCTTTCGGCTTAATTACGGAAAGCGTGGATAAAAAAGGCAGACCCGTATATCTTTTGACAAATAGAGGTCAAAGGGTTTTGCAAGATCAAAAGGACGAAAGAGCTATACACTCATGGAGCGTCAAAACCTTGACGATATCGGACAAATATATCAGCTCTCCAAAAAGAGAATGGGTGGAAGAGGCTCGAAAAGAGCGACTGCTCGGCACTTTCGAAGCGACCGTTTCCGGAGCCTTCTACGAAGAGCTGGCCAAAGCCGAAAAACTGCCCTTTATAACAAAATACGAGATGGAGATTTTCAAAAAAATTCCGCATAGCGGAGCGCAGATAGAAGAGTTGCTCCAAGAGGAGGACTCCGCAAAAACTCTCGAGGCTCTGGACAAACTGGAAGCGAAAGGCTTCGTAGAGATTCTGCCTGATGGACATATCGTAGAGACGGAATACGGTAAAATGATGGACGACGCAATGAGCGGGGTTCCGAGCGGATTCGGGGCTCCGGTAAATCCTATAATCTACAGGGTGGTAAAGGCGATCGCCCAAACAGGCACTCTCTACGTAAAAGAGAAAAAAGTCAGAATTTTGCCCAAAAACATCGCCCAAGCCATCAAAAAAAGCGGCCTTAGCAAAGATGCTTTCGAAAAAGCGTATACGGCCGCCAAAGAGGCGGGATATCTCGGTAAGAACAGCGTCAACGAAGCTGGACTTAAAATGTTAAAGGCGGTAGAGTCTCTAAATTCGTAAACTACAAAATTCCCAGCTGCAGTTTTGCTTCGTCGCTCATCTTCGATCTGTCCCACGGCGGATCGAAGACGAGCTCAACTTTCAGATCCTCGAGCTCCTCTATAGAGTTTTTAATATTTTCCACCAGTTTAACTATCGATTCGGCGGCCGGACAAAAAGCGCTGGTGAGAGTCATTACGATTTTGCACTCGTACCCCTTTTTTGCCTTATTGCAGGATATATCGTATATTAGACCCAAATCGTAAATATTTACCGGAATCTCCGGATCGTAGATCTTTTTGAGCTCCCGTACTATCTTCTCTTTGATATCTCTCATCGCCCCTCCTCGCGACACTTTTTCGCAAAGGAGTAGATTCTGTTTAAAAAAGCCTCCATTCCCTGCAGTCTCGTAGGACTCAAAATTTTGTCGAATCCCAAGGAGTAAAGCTTATTGGGATCGAAACTGAGAATCTCTTCGGGGGTTCTATCGTTGAAAATTTTTAGCAACAGGGGTATCATTCCTTTGGCCATCGAAGAGCTTCCTTCAACCCTAAATCTAACCCTGCCGTCTTTGCACTCCTCTACCATCCAAGCCTCCGAAGCGCACCCTTTTATTCTGGTTTTCTCGTTTTTCTCCTCCTCTTTTAGTCGCATATCATTTCTGCGTCCTTGATCTAAAATATACTCTATAATCGCATCGGGATCCTGCAACAGTTCAAAATCTGATCGTATCTCTTCCAACGCCTCGTCCATGCTCTTTCTCATCGCGATCTCCTTTGTTATTCCGTGGCGAAAAGCCTCTCAAAAGCGACACCGATCTCCTCGATACACTCTTTAGGGGCTTCCTGTATCAGTTCGTTTACGAAGCCGGTTATGATCAACTTCTTGGCCTTTAGCTCCTCTATTCCCCTGCTACGGATATAAAAAAGTTCTTGCGGATCTATCTGTCCCGTAGTCGAGCCGTGAGAGGCCTCCAGTTCGTCTATGTAGATCTCCAGTTGAGGCTTTGCGACCATATAGGCCCCGTCGTTTAGCAAAACGGTCCTGTTCTCCTGATGCACCGAAGCCCCCTCGGCATCTTTTTCGACTCTAACCAGAGCGTCGAATACGGCCTGAGCCTTATCTTTGAGTACGTGTCTGGACTTTTGGCGTGTAGCGGCATCGCTCTTTTTGTGAACAATTTTAGTTATATTGGCTACCGAAGCCCTCTCCATAGCGAAAACCAGATGAGAAGCCTCACAACGACTACTCTTTTCCAGTTCGATCAAAGCTATATTAGCCACAGTCCCGCTACCCAAAGCGTAGCTCCTATATCCCGTAAAACTCTCTTTGTCGGCTCTGATATAGTGAGAGCCGACAAAAACGGCTCCTTCGCTTTTTGGTTCGCTTATAGTTACAAACTCCAACGAACCCTCTTGTATATCCACATCCCATCCAAACAGTATCAGCGAACCCGATCCTTTCTCTCCTTCGAATCTCTCCTTTATCAAAACTTTCGCGCCGCTTTTTATCCTCAAAGAGATCCTATACGCTCCCAGCGCCCCTTTGAGGGTATTTACATGCGAAACCTCCAACGTAACGTCCCTATCTATCTCCAAAGATACTCTTTCGCAAGATAGAAGATGAGAGAGCGGATAAACGGGATCGAAATGCTCTTGCGCTGAGAATCCGGATCGGGATATGAACTCCTTAGGAGCTTCTTTTAAATATCCGTTTTCAAATACGAGCCTATTGGAATTTTCGGCCGATCGGGAACTTTTTTTGTCTATTAGATAGTAATTTTTGGACAAAAGATACTCCATATCGAAATATCTGTAGTGCTCTACCTCCTTCGACGGCATTTTGAGGCTCTTTAGCATATCGACGAATTTTTCCTCTTTCGCGCCGCAAAAATCTCCCAGAGTCCCAGGATCGCTTTTTAGCAGCTCTATCTCTCTCATAATCGCTCTCCGATCTCCGAATAGCCGCGCTCTTCTATATCCTTTACTATGGAGTAGTCGCCGGTTTTGGTAACACGTCCATCTTTTAGAATATGAACGTAATCCGGTTTTACGTATTCCAAAATCCTGGAATAGTGCGTAATTATCAAAAAGCTCCTGTCGGCGTTTCTTAATCTGTTTATTCCTTGGCTGACCGCTTTTAGGGCGTCTATATCCAAACCGGAATCTATTTCGTCCAAGATTATGAAATCGGGTTTTAGTATCAGCATCTGCAAAATCTCGTTCCGCTTCTTTTCCCCGCCGCTAAATCCAACGTTCAGGCTTCTGTTTAGCATTTTCGGATCCATCCCCAAGATCTCGCAATACTCCCTGGCCATTCTGAGAAAATCGGCAGGATTTAACGGCTCTTTACCCTCAAACTCCATTTTGGCGTTTAGCGCCTCCCTCAAAAAATAGGCGTTTGTAACCCCTGGAACCTCAACGGGGTTTTGAAAACTCATAAAAATCCCTTTTAAAGCTCTTAGCTCCGGTTCCATCTTTGTAATGGACTCTCCCTTGTAGAGAATATCGCCTCCGGTAATCTCGACCTCGTAATGGCCCGTTATAGCCTTGGAGAGTGTGGACTTTCCGGCACCGTTTGGTCCCATTATCGCGTGAACTTTTCCCTTTTTTATCTCCAGATCCAACCCCTTTAGTATCTCCTTGCCGCCTATGGCGGCTTTTAAACTCTCTATCTTTATCATCCTACGCTTCCTTCGAGTGTTAAATTTAGCAGATCTTTCGCTTCGGCGGCAAACTCCATAGGCAAATTAGAAAGAACCTCCTTGCAAAAACCGTGAACGATCATACTGACGGCATCCTCCTCCTTTAGCCCTCGTTGCCTCAGATAAAATAGCTGTTCGTCGCTTATTTTGGAGGTGGTGGCTTCGTGTTCTATCGTAGCCGAGGCGTTTTTGCTCTCTAAATAGGGAAAGGTGTGCGCTCCGCATTTATCGCCTATCAACAGAGAATCGCATTCGCTGTAGTTTCTCGCCCCGGAGGCGCTAGCGTGGATTTTGACCTGCCCTCTGTAGCTGTTTTGTCCTCTCATCGCCGAAATTCCCTTGGATATTATCGTCGAGGAGCTGTTTTTCCCTATATGGATCATTTTCGTACCGGTGTCGGCCTGCTGGGCTCTTGTAGTAATGGCCACGGAATAGAACTCTCCCACCGACTCATCCCCTTTTAGTATACAGCTGGGATACTTCCACGTAATTGCCGAGCCGGTCTCCACCTGAGTCCACGAAATTTTGGATCTCTCTCCGGCGCAAAGGCCTCTTTTCGTTACGAAGTTGTATATTCCGCCCACCCCTTTTTCGTCTCCGGGATACCAATTTTGGATAGTGGAATATTTGATATGGGCATCTTTGAGCGCGATCAGCTCCACTACAGCGGCGTGGAGCTGATTCTCGTCTCTCATAGGGGCCGAACAACCCTCGTTGTAGCTCACGTAACTACCTTCGTCGGCGATGATCAGAGTTCTTTCGAACTGTCCCGTATTTTGAGCGTTTATCCTAAAATAGGTGGATAGTTCCAAAGGGCATTTGACCCCTTTTGGAACGTAGACGAACGTACCGTCGGTAAAGACGGCCGAATTTAGAGCCGCAAAAAAGTTGTCGCTCATAGGCACTACGCTGAACATATATTTTTGTACCAAATCGGGATAGTCTCTAATCGCTTCGGAAATGGAGCAAAATATTATTCCGACCTCTTTTAATTTCTCCTTGAAGGTGGTGGCGACGCTGACCGAATCGAATACGGCGTCCACCGCAACTCCTGCCAACTGTTTTTGCTCCTCCAGAGGTATTCCCAGCTTTTCGTAAGCCCTTAAAATTTCAGGATCCACCTCCTCGAGAGTTTTCGGCCTCTTTTTCGGCGCCGCATAATAGCTGATCGACTGATAGTCGATAGGGTCGTACTTGATGTGGGCCCAATGCGGCTCTTTCATCTTTTTCCAGATTTTGTAGGCTTGTAATCTTTTTTTCAACATCCATTCCGGCTCGTTCTTCTTTTTAGAAAGATAGACGATTATCTCCTCATTCAGACCCGCTGGCGCCTTCTCTTCCTCTATATCTACGCTAAATCCGAGATCGTAATCTTGAGTAACGGCTTTTTCGATTTTTTTTCTCTCGTCGCTCACGTGGACTCCTTTTGCCCTTGTTAAAACTAATATATCCCGATTAGGATAAAATTTATCTTAATTGTTATGGTAATATAACCTATACAAAATAATTGGACGAAGAGTATGAAAAAAGTTCTGGTTCTATGCACCGGCAACAGTTGCAGATCCATAATGGCGGAAGCGTTGATCAACGCATACCTATCGGGAGTAGAAGCCAAAAGCGCCGGCAGCTCTCCGAAAGAGAGAGTAAATCCTAAAACCGTGGAGATTCTAAAACAAGAGGGCATCTGGAAAGATGAGTACAGACCAAAAGCGATAGAAGAGATCAACGAGGATTTCGATCTGGTAATAACCGTATGCGACCGGGCAAAAGAGAGTTGCGTAGTTTACAAAAATGCTCTGCACATACCTTTTGAAGACCCTGACGGCAAAGACACAGAGCGGTTCAAAAAGGTATTCAACAAGATCAAAGAGACCCTTTTACCGTTGGTAAAAAAAGAGCTGCTTAAAAGATCCGTCAAAACCTACGAAAAAGGAGTTTTCGTATCCTTTAACCAAATGATTGAAAAAGAGAAACTGGAACATATGGTATCAAACTGCAAAAATGGAGCGTGCGACTGCATGGAGGAAAAGACGAAAAAGAAGATAGAATCGATAAAAATAGAGAATAAAAACGGCTCTTTGGAACTGAAAATAGAAGGCGACATAGAAAAAGAAGAGATTCAAAACGCTCTGGAAAAATCGAAAATACTGAACGAAAGATGAAAAGATCTCTAATTTTAGCGCTATTTTTAATCAATATCGCGGTTTCGGCCTCCTGGGACAATATGGCTCAGATCATCTTGAACAAACCGAGCGTGTTTTACGATATAGAAAACATTCCCGATCTGAGTTCTTTGGAAAAGAGATTTAAATGCAAAATAGTCCTTTACGACAAAGAGGGCCATATAGCGATTCAATCCATTTTCGACTCGAAGAGATTCTTCAGATCCATAACCACCTCTTTGGATATTAGGAGCAGCTTCTCAAACGGTTCCGCGGCCGGGGATTTTTGGGAGTGGAATAAAAGAAAAAAAGAGCTTTCGAAAAAAGATAAAAAACTTTTCGAATCTATGCTCAAATTAACCGAGGAACTAAAATCGGACTTTGGCTCTTTTGCCTTTTATCTGGACGCCCCGGGACTGCTCAGAATCGAAGGTTCCTATCCCGATATAAAGTCTCTGAAAGAGGCCAAAAAAGAGATATCCAAAATGAACGAAACGGTAAAAAAATATTTTGCCAAAGCGTCTATCCCCCAAAGTTTAGAAGAGAGCCTAAAGGATCAGCCGTTTATAATAGAAGAGAGCGTAAAACCGGTGAATATAGACTATAAAAACCATTGCGTACTTCTTCTTGAAACCCTAAAGAGGTTCAAAACGCTCTACGGGCTCCAAAAGGGGGATATAGAGTCTGCATGCGGCATATACGAACCCTCCTATACCGTTTTCTATCTGCCCGGCAACTGTTCCATATTTATGGATTTTATCGTCGAAAACGGCAAAGGTGGATGGAAGAGGATAAAAAACGGTTTTGAACTCCACTTCGAAAAGGGTTGTCCCGAAATAGAGGTATACCGATAAAGGAGCCGATTATGAAAAGGAAGATAGAGAAACTGCAAGAAGCGATAAAAAAGAGCGATCTGGACGAAAAAGAAAAGAGCGAGGCGCTAGAGCATATCAGACAGTGGTATATACAGGACAAAGCCGAGGGCATAATCGGCGAAGAGCTGAAAAAAAGACTGCTCGCCATTAGCGCTAAAATCGAACCTATCCTGGCCGAACTCGGTTTTTTGTAATATCCTTATTGAAAAAATATAAATTCTCTTTACAGCTGGTCCAAAAACTATTTTCGCTAACATCCAAAGAAAAAAGGATCAAAATATGAAAAAGTTCGTTTTAGTTGTAGCCGGGTTGGCTCTTTTGGCGATAGGCCTCTTTATTTTTCTACAATCCAAGGACAATTACGATCCCACAAAATATTACGTAAAGATCGACTCTTTGGACAAAGGGGAGAAAATAGAGCTGAAACTGCCGGATCAATTCGGAAACAGCGTAGAACTCTCCGACAAAACCGACAAACTGCTGGTGGTATTCGACAAAGAGGGGGCGCATAAGGTAATAGATTTTCTAAAAAACAAACCCAAAGGGTATTTAAACGACCATTCTGTTTTGTTTGTGGCGGATATTAGCAAAATGCCGGTTGTTATTAGAAACACATTCGCTCTGCCCGATCTGAGAAAGAGCGAGTTTCCGATAGTTCTTATATATGAAAAAGAGCTCTCCAAAAAACTCGACGGCGGAGTAAAGGAGGGGGAATTCGAGATTATCGTTCTTGACAACTCAAAAATAGAAGATATAATCGTAACGGACGACACGGCGAAGATGCAAGAAATTCTCGAAAAGTGAAAAACCTCTATATCCTAACGGGCGCCGGCATCAGCGCTCCTAGCGGACTGGACACCTATATCGACGAAGGAATATGGAACAGGATCGATCCCATCTCCATCTGCTCCTTGGAGGCGTGGGAGAAAGATCCTCAAAAAGTGTTGGAGTTTTTCGACGAAAGAAGAGCGGAACTAAAAAGAGCAAAACCGAATCCGGTTCATAAAATGTTCGCCCGCCTCGAAACGAGATACTCCCACAGAATATTCCATCTGACGCAAAACATAGACGATCTTTTAGAAAGAGCCGGGTGCAAAAACATCATACATCTGCACGGAAAACTAAACGAGATCAGATGCGACAACTGCAAGGCCGTATTTGATATAGGATACGAAAAGATTCCCAAAACCCCATGTCCCGAATGCGGCAAGAAAGCGCTCAGACACAACGTGGTAATGTTCAACGAAGTGGCTCCGCAGTATAGACATCTATACACTGTCGCGAAAAAATGCGATATTTTTCTTTGCGTCGGAACCAGCGGCAGAGTGATAGACATAGCAGATCTAGCAAAAGAGTTCGAGCTCTCAATTCTGGTCGATCCCGTGCGCAGAAAATATATAACCGTCTTTGGAGAACACGACAGATATATAGACAGCTTTTTTGACGTATTCATACAAAAAGAAGCCCAGGCCGCTCTGGAAGATATTGAAAATCTGATAGAGAGAGCGATGAATTAGATTGACAAAGGGTATTTAGGATATAATCACTCCAAACTTAGCCAAGGAGTTCCGATGGAGTTTTCCGATACTCCCTTTAAAGAGCCAAAACTCTCTAAAAGAGACTATTTCTTTTCCCAACCGCATCAGCCTTTTTTCGTTCTAGGAATAATAAACGCCGTTATATCGATGCTGCTTTTTATTCCACTATACAAGGGCATAGGATCCGTCGATCCTCTCTTTTTTCACGCGTATTCTATGATATTCGCCGTATTTACCAATTTTTTCTACGGTTTTTTATATACCACCTTTCCGAGATTTTCCGGAACCTATCCGATAGATCCTAGAAAATATCTGATCGTGTTTACTTTCAACGTCGCCGCTACTTTGGCGCTGTACGGATCCATTCTGATCGAACCGGCTATTTATCTCTCCATACTCTTTAACGCGGCCTCATTCGGTATGACACTAAAGATTTTCTACGAAATATACAAAGAGTGCACCCTTCCCAAAAAGGACCAATATTGGCTAATAGTAGCCCTCGGAGCCGGCGCGATAGCCAACGTTATTTTCCTATTGGCGGCTATTCCGTGTAAATGCAACAATCAGATCTTTCTCGATACGGCCGTGAATTTCGGCGTATACCTCTATCTGATCTTTCTCGGTTTTGTTGTAGCCTTTAGGATGGTGCCTTTTTTTTCGCATATTATGAACTACAAAAAAAACGAATATCTCCATCTGCAGATATTCGTCCTTTTTTTGCTGCACTCTTTTTTGGGGGGAACATTCGCCAAACTTCAGTTTGTTCCCGATCTGATCGCGGCCGCCCTGATCGGATGGGAGATAAAAAAGATATCTTTCAAACCGACTAAAGAGCCTCTTTTGTGGATTTTGCACCTGGCGATGTACTGGCTCTTCGCGGCGCTGTTTATAGGGGCTTTTATAAACTTTTTCGAAAACTGGTTCGGCTTTTACAGTTTTCAGCTGCCGCTGCACCTACTGGTTCTGGGTTTTTTAACCACCATTTTGATAGGATTTGGAACGAGAGTTACGCTGGGACACTCTCAAAACCCGTTAATTACCGATAAAGTAACGGTATATATATTCTTTTTTACCCAGATCGTACTACTTTTTAGAATACTCTTTTCGGTCTCGGCACACTTTGGAAAAATCACTCCATTTTTCGACATTAGCGCCACCTTATGGATCGTTCTATTTATCTGGTGGAGTTTCAAATATTTCAAAATTTTGGCTTTCGGAGAGAAGATAGGATGAATATCTACCATATCGCCGCCGCATTCGTAATTATTTTGGCTCTGAAATATCTATCGGCCATTTTGGTCTATATGATTTTGGCCATATTTTTTACCATTTTGCTAGCGCCGATATTCAGATTTTTCGATAGATACGGAATGCCGGCCATCGCCGCCTATTTTATAACTCTGGCCGGATTCGTTCTGATCTTTAGCGGAGTATTTTTAATAGTGGAGAGCTCCGCCAGAGAGTTTGGAACAAATCTTCCCTTTTACGAGGAGAGATTTTCAAATCTTCTCGAAGAGACTCAAAAGCTCCTACATCAATATCAGCTACAGCTGGATCTATCCATGCTAAAAAGCCTGGATCTAATGGGAATAGTAAAAAAATTTCTAGCCAACGCCGGCAATATCTTAAAAAGTTTTCTCATAGTCGTAATAGGGGTCAGTTTCTTGCTATTCGAATCTAAAGATTTCGGCAAAAAGATAACGGCCGTAACCGAAAATCCGGCATATTTCGAAGCCTTTTTCGCAAGTGTACAGAAATATTTCATAATAAAGACCCTTACTAGTTTTCTAACTGGAGTGCTGGTCGGTTCGATGCTCTCTTTTTTCGGAGTGCCTTATGCCTTCTTATTCGGATTTTTGGCCTTTTTGTTCAACTACATTCCGGTGGTTGGTTCGATAGTGGCGGCTATTCCCGGAATAGTTCTCGCGTTGATAACATACGGAATCGACACAGCGCTTTACGTAACGATCCTATATCTGATTATCAATATCTCTATCTCCAACGTTATAGAACCGAAAATCATGGGCGAAGGATTGAATCTGTCTCCGGCGGTAGTATTTTTCTCTTTGATATTTTGGGGATGGATGTTCGGAATAGTAGGAACGTTTTTCGCCGTTCCGCTGACCATGACGCTTAAACTGGCTTTTGAGAGCTCCCCTAAAACGAGATGGATGGCGCAGATGCTGTCAAACTACAGCGATCCTAAAGATCGAAACAGGACTTGAGAATTACTCTGTCGCAATGTTTTTTTATCTCCGAATTTATGGAGCTTCCCTCCTTAATGGCCGCAACCGCCGTCTGAAGCCCGTTGATTCTGGAAGTTTTTAGAGCCGGAATAATATCGGTATCTTTTGAAAAAACCAAAATCTTATCGCTCAGTTTTTCATAGGAAATGTGCGCTATATCGAGTCCCAACAGCATATCGACTCTCTTTTGAACCAAAATGGGACTTCCGTTGGCGTCGACCCCTCTGACTTTTAATATTCCTATTCTGTTAGCCACATACTCCATCTGGGCAAAGCTGTCGATAAAGGAACGGGAAACGGCGGAGATGTTTTGCCACTTTTCCCTGTTGGTTCTTCCCCGATTGTCAGCGCCGTTTAGGAACTCTTCAAAGGAGTTTCTATCTCTTTGAGATAGTTGAGCCTTTATCTGCTCGATATCGAGAGGATAAGCCGTGTAGAAAAAGATTCTATAAATCTCCTCTTTGTCCTCTAAAAATCTCAAAATCAGACTGTATACGCTCGAGGGATCGTTATAATTAAACGACCATCCGGGCGAGGTTCGCTGAATTTTGGCTATATCGAGGCGGAAATTCTCCCAATCTATAAATATCGCCACTTTCTTCACATTTCGCTCTTTAGGGACCGATCGCGCCGAATTAACTCTGATTGCGCGGTCGGTCGAGATTAATTTCGGTTAAAGTCAAATCTTAACACAATCTTCTCCTTTATACAACAAGAGCGTTATCGCATAAAGAGGAGAGCTCCTCCCAGTAGAAATTCATTATTTTTAGATAGTTTTTGAATCTGCCGCAATGGATCTCTCCGTTTAACACCGCCTCTTTTACGGCGCAACCGGGTTCGTTGGTATGGGTACAGTCTACGAATCTGCACCTGTAGTTTCTAAACTCCCTAAAATAGAGTCTTACCTCTCTTTTGTCCATAAAATAGGTGGCCTCTACGCGGCTAAAACCCGGAGTGTCCGCTATAAAACCATCCCTGAATCGATACAGAGTTACGGCGGTGGTAGTGTGTCTGCCTCTTTTTAGTTTTTCGCTCACCTCGTTGGTCTTTATATCCAGACCCAGCAGGGAGGACAAAATTGAGCTTTTGCCGACGCCGCTGGGACCGCTGAGAATGGTGATATCGCTGTTTATAAAAGGCTCTATCTCTTCTACCCCTTTTTTTGCGCTGGTTTTCAAAATTTTGTATCCCAAATCCCTGTATATTTTTTCCGTAGCCGAAATTTTTCCCATATCTTCCAAAAGATCGATCTTGTTTATAACTATAACCGGATCTATTCCCAAAAACTCGTAAACGGCTAAAAAATTGTCCAGTAAAAAGGTGTCAAAATCCGGATTTTTGGCCGCCATAACGATCAAAACCGTATCAACGTTGGCAACAGGCGGCCTTTTTAGAAGATTTTTTCGCTTTGATATTTTTTCGATCACGAAACTGTCGTCTACTATTTCGCCCTCTACGAAATCGCCGGCGTAGAGTCCCTCCTTTTTGAGTCTTTTTCTCAAAACTCCGGGATAGATTTTGTCGTCCTTAGTGGTTATTCTACTTCCGGCCGCGCTCCTGTAGGTTACTATACCCTTAACACTCATTTTTTAGCACCGCGCCGTTAGCAGCGTTGGTAACTAACGCTCTATACTGTCCCAGCCATCTGCTCTTTATTGCTTTCATTTTCGGTTTGAAATTCTCTCTTCTTAGGTTTAACTCCTCTTCATCCACTTTCAGCTCCAAAGTATAAGTATCCACGTTGATATAGATCTCGTCTCCGTCTTCCACGAGAGCTATCACTCCTCCTTCGGCCGCTTCGGGACTGATATGCCCGATACTGGCTCCTCTCGTAGCGCCGCTAAATCTGCCGTCGGTTATCAGAGCCACTTTATCTCCCAGATTCATTCCGGCTATAAGACTGGTGGGAGAGAGCATCTCCTGCATTCCCGGCCCGCCTTTTGGCCCTTCGTATCGGATAACCACCACGTGACCAGGCTTGACCTTGCCCGCCAATATTCCGTCGATAGCCTCCTGCTGACTGTCAAAACAGATCGCTTTACCCGTAAATTCGCGCATACTCGGATCGATACCGGCCGTTTTTACCACAGCGCCCTCCCGAGCTAGATTACCAAAAAGAATGGCCAAACCGCCAACTTCGCTGTAGGGATCGTCAACCGGATGTATAATCGAAGTGTCTACGATCTCGGCATCTTCTATACGCTCGCCGATAGTACCGCCCTCGATGACAGGGTTATCCAGATAAAGAACCGTATCGCTCCGTTTGCTCGCCTCTTTCATCACGGCGCTGACTCCGCCCGCTCGGTGTATATCCTCCATATGTACCGTCTGAAGACTAGGGCTGATTTTGGCGATATGGGCTACATGTTTGCTGATCTCGTTGAGACGAGCCAGATCAAACTCGACCCCGGCCTCTTTGGCGATCGCCATCATATGAAGCACCGTATTGGTGCTGCCGCCCATAGCCATATCGACCACGAAAGCGTTGTGAACGGCCTTTTCGTTTAGGATGTTGCGGATTCTATACTTTTTGGTGAGTTCTAGGTCCTTAGCGATTTCGCATATACGGCGTGCGGCCTTTCTAAGAAGCTCTTCGCGCTCTGGTGTCAGCGCCAAAATCGTACCGTTACCGTTGAGCGCAATCCCCATCGCCTCCATCAAGGTATTCATCGAATTCGCAGTGAACATACCGGAAC
>Ga0256834_1000182_pt1 | contig 43782 bp, 30 predicted proteins | sample 4281140metaG_FD_190536 | JGI IMG/M metagenome (GOLD analysis project Ga0256834, IMG submission 190536) | Hydrothermal vent microbial communities from East Pacific Rise, Pacific Ocean - 4281-140 | ecosystem: Environmental > Aquatic > Marine > Hydrothermal vents | place: Pacific Ocean: East...
TTTTATAGGGTTAAGTGAATAATTTTGTGCAAATATATAAAAAATACCCTAATATTTTTAACATTATTGGATTTTATTTTTTTTACAAACATCTTTTTCAAAAGATTACTTAACTTTGTGTTCAAATATATATTGATGAAAATAAAACTTTTTATTACCGATATAGACGGTGTGTGGACTGACGGAGGAATGTATTACGGCGATTCGCCCGAGTGTGAAATGAAAAAATTTAATACGTCCGACAGTGCCGGTGTGCTTTTTTTAAAATTGGCAAAAATAAAAACCGCCATTATAACAGGTGAAAAAAGCAAAACGGTTCAAAGAAGGTATCTAAAACTCAAAATGGACGAACTTTTTATGGGGGTATCCGATAAGGTAACTGCTGCCGAATTTATTAAGAACAAATATGCTTTGACATGGAACGAAATAGCTTATATCGGCGATGATATCAATGATATTTTGTTGCTTAGAAAAGTGGGATTGAGTGCTTGTCCTTCATCTGCCGAAGATTATATCAAAAAAGAAGTGGATTGGGTCTTGAGCAAAAAAGGCGGTGAAGGTGTTTTTAGAGAATTTGTTCAAAAATACTTACAACACGAAAATATGTTGAAAGAAATTATCGACCGGTATTTATTCCAAATAGAAAACGAAAAAAAATGAAAAAAATAGCAATAATACAAGCCCGCATGCTCAGTAGCCGGTTGCGGGGCAAGTCATTAATGTCTGTCAATGGCATACCGTTGTTATACAGGGTTATCCAATCCGTAAAAAATATCGGTATATTTGATGATATAATTGTAGCAACAACCCGATTTGTAGCTGATGACCCGATAGAAGCGGCTTTGAAGGATTTTGCGCCCGGTGTTAAAGTTGTCCGAGGCGACTCGCAAGATGTTTTAAACCGGTTTGCCGAAGCCTTGCATAATTATCACGAAGAAGATATCTTAGCCCGTTTTACTGCTGACAATCCTATTTATAACAAACAAATTACCCGTTCGGTTTTCGATTTGCATCAAAAACAATCGGCGGATTATACCTATATTGACGGATTATCACCTCTGGCACCCGAATTTTTAAAAGTAGGTTTGATAAGAGAAGCCAATCGATTAACACAAGACGAGTTTGACCGTGAGCATGTTACGCCTTTTTTTAGAAAAAATGCTCAAAACTATAAAATCATAAAATTGCCAAAAAACTGGAAAGATTTGCGTCCCGAATTAAACCGATATTTGACAATTGATACCCGCGAACAGCTCGAAATCATCGAAAAAATGATGAAAACTTTGGATTTTGATACCCGTTCGCCTTATTTGAAAGATATTTATGATTTTTTGGAACGGGAAATCAAACCGGAAATATCCCGAAACAAATTTCATGTCTTGTTGGACGGAACACCCGTTGGCGAAGATTTACCTGCTTATATTGTTGCCGAAATTGGACAAAATCATAACGGAAGTATCGATTTGGCTAAACAATTAATTGATTTGGCGGTCGATGCCGGTGCCAATGCCGTAAAATTTCAAAAAAGAGACATGTCCTCGGAACTAACCAAAGCCGCTTTTGATAAACCTTACGATAATCCGAATTCGTTTGGAAAAACCTACGGTGAACACAGATTGGCTTTGGAATTGAACGAAGAACAACATAAAGAATTAAAAGAGTATGCCCAAGCCAGAGGTATAACCTACTTTGTTACGCCAACCGATATTCCTTCGGTTGAAATGATGGAACGTCTCGATGTCCCTTTTTACAAAGTTGCTTCGCGCGATCTGACCAACTTGCCTTTATTGAAACGACTCGCAAAGACCCGCAAACCCGTTATTATTTCAACCGGTATGGCAAGCCTCGAAGATATTGACGATGCTTTGGAAATCTTGGGTAAAGACAGAAAAGATATTATTATTTTGCAGTGTATCTCTCAATATCCCGCCGATTTGGAACGGGTTAATTTGAAAGTGATGGATACGCTAAAACAAAAATACGGCAAAATTACCGGTTACTCCGATCATACAACCGGTATGGTTGCAGCGGTAACAGCTTCGGTTTTAGGTGCTTCTGTTATTGAAAAACATATTACTTTAAATAAAGCCATGAAAGGCAGCGACCATGCAGGAAGTGCCGAAAAAGATGAATTTATGCAAATGATCAAATGCATCAGAGATGCGCGAAAAACTATCGGCGACGGAATTAAAACCATTGACCCTGTTACCCAAGCCGCCAAAGAAAAATTGGCTCGTAGCCTGGTTAGTAAAATACCCATAAAGAAAGGAACCGTTTTGACCGAAGATATGCTTGTGTTAAAAAGTCCCGGAACCGGATTAAAATGGAAAGAAAAAGATATGATTTTGGGTAAAAAAGCAATTGTGGATATAGAAGCGGATGTAACTTTGCAAAAGAATTTTTTTGAATGAAAGGAAAATAATTAATATTTTTCGGTTAATTTTTTACTTTAAATCTAAAAATAATCACCAATTGACCAATTTTAACAGATTTTTATAAACTTACCGATTGCAATTTTTTACTTTTATAAGCAAATCAAAGATTTGTCTTATGAAAAAATATATTTTGACTGCTTTTATCGGCGTATTTTTTTTGTTTTCGGGACGAGGACAAAATTCTGAAAATCTTTCAAAACTTTTAAAAGGAGTATCTATGCGCAATATCGGTCCGGCTTTTATGTCGGGGCGAATTGCCGATATCGCCATTCATCCCGAAAATCCTCATATTTGGTATGTAGCCGTAGGTTCGGGGGGTGTTTGGAAAACCGAAAACTCGGGCACCACTTGGCAGCCTGTATTTGACCGACAAAAATCTTATTCGATAGGTTGTATAACAATTGACCCCAACAATCCGCATACCGTTTGGGTAGGAACCGGTGAGAACGTAGGAGGGCGACATGTGGGTTTTGGCGATGGAATTTATGTTTCTTATGACGATGGAAAAACCTGGCAAAATACCGGTTTAAAAAAATCGGAACACATATCGGAAATCATAGTGCATCCGGACAATTCCGATATTATTTATGTCGCCGCCCAAGGACCGCTATGGTCCCCCGGAGGACAACGGGGTTTTTATAAATCTTCCGACGGAGGAAAAACATGGAAAAAAACTCTGGGAGACGATATGTGGACAGGAGTTACCGATATAGCTATTGACCCGCGTAATCCCGACCGAATTTATGCTGCAACTTGGGAACGACATCGCACTGTTGCCAACTATATGGGTGGCGGACAAAAGACAGCCGTTTACCGTTCGGAAGACGGAGGTGAAACCTGGAAGAAAATCATGAAGGGTATTAACAGTAATAAAAACGGGAAAATAGGTATTGCCGTATCACCCGTTAATCCCGATGTTATTTATGCCGCCGTAGAACACAATCGCCGCAAAGGAGCTGTTTACAAATCGACCAATCGGGGCGAAAGTTGGGTAAAACAATCAGATGCCGTATCGGCAGCCACAGGCCCGCATTATTATCAAGAATTATACGTTAGTCCGCATCGTTTTGACCAAATTTATTTAGCCAATGTTCGTATGTTGGTTTCAAACGATGGCGGCAAGCACTTTATTCAAATGAAAGAAACTCATAAACATTCCGATAATCATGTGTTAAAATTTAGAAAAGATGACCCCGAATATATGTTGGTAGGAACAGACGGCGGTTTATACGAGAGTTTTGACGGAGGTAAAAATTGGCGATTTATCAACAACTTACCCGTAACCCAGTTTTACAAAATCGCTTTGGACGATACACAACCGTTTTATTATGTTTACGGTGGCACACAAGACAACAGTACGGAACGCGGTCCTTCGCGAACAGACAATTTGCACGGCATTGCCAATCGCGACTGGGAAGTGGTTTTATTTGCCGACGGACATCAACCGGCTACCGAACCCGGCAATCCCGATATTGTTTATGCCGAATGGCAAGAAGGAAATTTGGTGCGAAAAGACATGAAAACCGGCGAAATGACTTATATTCAACCGCAACCGGCTGCCGGTGAACCTTTTGAACGCTTTAATTGGGACGCTCCTATATTGATAAGTCCCCACAATCCTCAACGAATTTATTACGCATCTTATCGGGTGTGGCGCTCCGATAATCGCGGCGATGATTGGACAGCTGTATCGGGCGATTTAACTCAATATGATGAACGTTTTGATAAACCTATTATGGGCAAAAAACAAAGTTGGGATTCGCCTTGGGACGTTTATGCCATGTCCACCTTTCATACGATTACTTCTTTGGCAGAATCGCCCTTGCAAGAAGGTTTAATATATGCCGGAACCGACGACGGACTTATTCAAGTAACAGATAACGGAGGTAAAACCTGGCGCAAAATACTAGTCAGTCAATTGCCCGGCGTACCCCTTCATGCTTTTGTCAATGATATTAAGGCGGATTTGTTTGATAAAAATACCGTTTATGTAGCACTCGACAATCATAAAGAAGGTGATTTTACACCTTATCTTTATAAAAGTACCGATAAAGGAAAAACCTGGATAAAAATTACGGGTAATTTAACCAAACCTTTGATTGTGTGGCGTTTGGTTCAAGATTATAAAAATCCGGATTTGTTGTTTATAGGAACGGAATTCGGCATTTATGTCAGTGTAAACGGCGGAAAAAAATGGCATAAACTCAATACGCAAGCCAACATTTCTTTTCGTGATTTGGCTATAAAAAAAGACTATGACGATTTGGTAGGAGCAAGTTTTGGTCGTGGTATTTTTATTTTTGACGACTACGGTTTTTTGCGTGACATAACCTCCGAAAATTTAAAAAAACAAGCGGTTCTTTTTAAACCGCGTAATAGTTGGTGGTATTTTCAACGAGGTATATTGGGACGTGAAAAAAAAGGTAGCCAAGGAGCCGGTTATTTTTTGGCTCCCAATCCGCCATACGGAACTACTTTTACCTATTATTTGAAAAATACTTACAAGTCTTTGAAACAACAAAGACAAGACCAAGAACGAAAACGTGAAAAACAGCAGCTAAGTATCGATTTTCCCGGGTGGGACAAATTAGATGAGGAAATGAACGAAGAAAAAATTAAAGTTTTTGTAAATATTTTGGGACAAGACAATCAAATAATAAATCGAATTATTGCCAAAAATCAAAAAGGTTTTCACAGAGCAACTTGGAACCATACGCATTTTTCAAAATCACCTGCAATGCGTTCGCACGGAGCGGGTCAAAACGGAGGTGTGCGTGTTGCTCCCGGAACCTATGGTGCATATTTGAGTGTGGTGTTACCAAACGGAGAGGAACAAATTTTGTCTGATACCGTTTCATTTAAGCTAAAAAGATTGTATAAAGGAAGTTTAAAAGGAAAAAATCTAAAAGAAGTTACAACTTTTTGGCAAGAAGTTGACGATTTGCGTAGTCAAATCAGACTGTTGGATAAGGATTTTGACAGGCAAAAGAAAGCGTATGAAATAATGAATGAAGCTTATTTTAGGGCTCGTAAAAATGATGCAAGTATATTGAAAACATTGCGCAATCTGCATAAAAAAATGTTAGCCTTGGAAAAACGTTTGACGGGTAGTCCGGCAAAAAACGAAGTAGGTGAAAAAAATATGCCGGGCTTGTTTTATCGATTGAACAAATTAAACATGAATACGCGTATGTCGTCATACGGACCTACCGGCACCGATTTGAAAACTTTGAAAATAGTTCGCGATGAATATCAAAACGTAAAAAATCAGTTACAAATCAACCGAAAGCAATTAGTTCAATTGAAGAAACGAATGACACAACTCGATATTCCGTTGATTGATATGGAATTGTGCCCGAAACCTTAAAGATGTATAGAGTTGTAATACCAAATTGGTTTATGTTTCGGGCTAAAAATAAACCAATTTGGTATTATTAGTCTCAGTTGTCTTGTATAACCCATTCGCCACTATCTAACAAAGTGCGGGCTTTTTTGTATTTGATTTGTTTTTTTTCACCGTTGTTTACATTCATAATGGTAACAATTTCATTACGTCCGTAAGTTTTTCCTTTTCTGATAGGTGAAGTGATTTCTTGTCGTTGTCCGCCCTGCATGGCTTGTCGGTTGTTTGCCGCCATTTCTTCCAATGAAGGTATGTTGTCGGTACGACTTTCTCTTAGTTTTTGTTTGGGGCGACGAGTTTGACGGGCTTCACGTACTTGATTAGGGTCTTGTGTAGGTAAATCGCCTTTAAACAAAAACGATAAAACATCTTTGTTCACTTTGTCCAGCATGTTTCTAAACAGTTCAAAAGCTTCAAATTTGTATATCAATACCGGATCTTTTTGTTCGTAAGATGCCATTTGCACAGATGTTTTCAATTGATCCATTTTGTGCAAGTGTTCTTTCCAAGCTTCATCGATAATAGCCAAAGTTATGTTTTTTTCAAAATCGTCCACCAATTTTTTTCCTTGCGATTCGTAAGCTTCTTTTAGGTCAGTGGTTACTTTTATTTCGCGGGTTCCGTCGGTAAAAGGCACGACAATTCTTTTATAACGGTCGCCTTCGTTTTCATAAACTTCTTTGATGACAGGGAAGGCAATTTGAGCCGAACGGGCTATTTTGTCTCGATAATGTTGTGTTGCCACTTCAAAAACTTTATTGACAATTTCATGGTCGGATAAATACAAAAATTGTTCTTTGTCAATAGGAGCATCGATGGCAAAAGTAGTAATGAGTTCTTGTGCAAACTCATCGTAGTTTTTGGTGGGTTTTGTTTTTTCGACTATGGCTTGAATGGCTTCGTATATCATATTGGATATATCGACTTTGAGTCTTTCGCCATGTAGTGCATGACGACGCCGTTTATAAACCAATTCGCGTTGTGCGTTCATTACGTCGTCGTATTCGAGTAATCTTTTACGAATGCCGAAATTGTTTTCTTCAACTTTTTTTTGGGCTCTTTCTATTGATTTTGAGATCATGGGGTGTTGGATAACATCACCTTCTTTCATGCCCATTCGGTCCATTATTTTGGCTATTTTTTCGGATCCGAACAAACGCATCAAATTGTCTTCCAACGATACGTAGAATTGCGACGAACCGGGGTCTCCTTGACGTCCGGCGCGACCACGTAGCTGTCTGTCCACTCTTCGCGAGTCGTGTCGTTCGGTTCCTATTATTGCCAGACCGCCTGCTTTTATTACTTCGGGCGATAATTTGATGTCGGTTCCACGACCTGCCATATTGGTGGCAATGGTTACGACTCCCGGATTGCCGGCTTCGGCAACTATTTCGGCTTCGCGTTTGTGGTGCTTGGCGTTCAATACATTGTGAGGTATCTTGACGTAGTGCAACATTTTGCTCAAAAGTTCGGAAGTTTCGACCGAAGTGGTTCCGACCAATACGGGTCTGCCTTGTTCGGTGAGTTCTTTTATTTCTTGAATAATGGCATTGTATTTTTCGCGTTTGGTTTTGTATATTTTGTCGTCTTTGTCGATACGAGCCAAAGGTTTGTTGGTAGGCACTTCGACTACGTCGAGTTTGTAAATATCCCAAAATTCGCCTGCTTCGGTAATGGCGGTTCCTGTCATACCTGCCAATTTGCGATACATACGGAAAAAGTTTTGCAGTGTAACCGTTGCATAGGTTTGGGTGGCGTCTTCAATTTTGACATTTTCTTTGGCTTCAATGGCTTGATGTAGTCCGTCGGAATAACGTCGTCCGTCCATGATACGACCGGTTTGTTCATCGACAATTTTTACTTGTCCGTCCATAACGACGTATTCAACGTCTTTTTCAAACAAGGTATAAGCTTTGAGCAACTGATTTAAGGTATGCAAGCGTTCGCTTTTGGCGGCATATTCTCTAAACAGTTGGTCTTTTTTCTTGGCTTTTTCTGCGGGTTCGTCGTCCGATTTATCAATTTTTCCGATTTCTTCGCTGATATTGGGTAAGATAAAAAAGTCGGGTGCGGTATCTTTGGATAAAAATTCGACACCTTTGTCTGTGAGTTCAATCGAATTGTTTTTTTCGTCAATAACAAACAACAACTCTTCATCTACCTGTGGCATCAGTGCGTTGTTGTTTTCCATATATTTTGATTCGGTTTTTTGCAACAATTGTTTGACTCCTTCTTCGCTTAAAAATTTGATAAGAGCATGGTTTTTGGGTAAACCTCTGTAAACGCGTAACAGGTGAAATCCGCCTTCTTTGGTATTGCCTTCTTTGATAAGTTTTTTTGCCAAAGTAAGTTCTTTGAGCATGTTTTTCTTTTGTTCTTGATAAATTTTTTCGATAAAGGGTTTGAGTTCGTTAAATTCATGCCGGTCGCCTTGTTCTACGGGACCTGAAATAATTAAAGGGGTTCGAGCGTCGTCTATTAAAACCGAATCGACTTCATCGACTATGGCATAGTTGTGTTCGCGTTGCACCAAATCGTCAATGGTATGAGCCATATTGTCGCGCAGGTAGTCAAATCCGAATTCGTTGTTGGTTCCGTAAGTGATGTCGGCGGTATAGGCTTTGCGTCGTTGGGGGGTATTGGGTTTGTGTCGATCTATACAATCTACTCGTAATCCCAGGAACTCAAAAATGGGTCCCATCCAAGCGGCGTCTCGTTTTGCCAAATAGTCGTTTACGGTTACCAAATGGGCACCGCGACCGGGGAGTGCGTTGAGGTAAAGTGGCAGGGTGGCTACCAGCGTTTTACCTTCACCGGTCATCATTTCGGCTATTTTTCCTTGATGCAGAACAATACCTCCTAGTATTTGTACGTCGTAGTGCACCATATCCCATACTACTTCTTTGCCTTCTGCATTCCAACGATTTTTCCAAATGGTTTTGTTGTCGTTTATCGTAATGTATTCGCGGGTTGCCGACAGTTCTCTGTCCAAAGGTGTGGTGGTTACTTCCAGTTCTTCGTTTTCTTTAAAACGACGGGCGGTTTCGCGCACTACGGCAAAAGCTTCGGGAAGTATGTCATTTAGAACTTTTTCTTCTATTTTGTATATTTCATCTTCGAGTTTGTCTATTTGGTCGTAAATTTCTTCTCGTGCTTCCAAGTTGTTTTCTTGTTCGGCTTTTAGACGCAAGTCGTTTTGTTGTTTTCTAAGGTCGGCGGTTGCATCTTTTATTTGATTTCTAAATTCTTGGGTTTTGTTTCGGAGTTCGTCCAACGAGAGTTGTTTTAAGGCGTTGCCAAAGTCGTTTACTTTGTTTAACAGCGGTTGCATTTGTTTGATGTCTTTGGATTTTTTATCGCCCAAAAATACTTTTAAAAGAGAATTGACTATCTTCATTAGTTTGAAAGTTTTTTGTTAAAAAGTTTATTCATAAACAGTACCATGCCTTTAAAAGGTGACAAATATGCAGGTAAAGTGTTGAAATAAATTTTATGGTTTCAAAAATATAAAAAAAAAGTCTCTTTTGGGAGACTTTTTAGTATTTATTAACGTAAAAACGTTTTTAGTATTCATCTTCGTTCCAAAGAAAATCTTCTTCGGTCGGATAATCGGGCCAAATATCTTGAATGGTTTCAAATACTTCTTCTTCTTCTTCAATTTCTTGCAGGTTTTCAACCACTTCAAGAGGTGCGCCGGTTCTGATAGCATAATCTATCAGTTCGTCTTTTGTTGCAGGCCATGGGGCGTCACTTAAATAAGAAGCTAGTTCTAATGTCCAATACATAGTCTATAAATTTTTAAAAGTTGGCAAAAATAATAAAAAATTTTTAACTTTTCAATAATTATTTTGGTATCCAAGGAATTTCCTCGGCTTTCAAATCCATAGACAATTTTCGTGCCAAGACAAACAGGTAGTCGGATAAACGGTTTAAATAGGTTATCAGGTTTGGCGACAGTTTTTCTATTTGATTTAAATAGGCGGTTTTGCGTTCGGCACGTCGGCAAACGGTTCTGCAAATATGACAGGTTGATACTTGCGGGTGTCCGCCGGGTAAGATAAAATGTGTCATAGCGGGAAGTTCTGCTTCCATGTTGTCAATTTTTTCTTCCAAAAATTTAACATCTTCGTTGTCAATGGGTTTGATGTCCAAACGAGGTTTGCCGCCGGGTAGGTTTTCTTTTTCGGGGTCTAGTGCCAAGAATGAGCCCAGTGTAAACAATTTGTTTTGAATTTGCACTATTTCGTCGTGATAAGTCGGGTCTATTTGATCACGCAATAAACCCAAAAATGAGTTGAGTTCGTCCACGGTTCCGTAGGCTTCTATTTTAATATGATGTTTGGGTACCCTTGTGCCTCCTATCAGTAAAGTGGTGCCTTTATCGCCTGTTTTGGTGTAAACTTTCATTTTGATGAAATTATAATTTGATGTTGGATTGGTCGAAAATGTAAATTATATTCACTAATGACAGGATTTTATTTTCCTTTGTTGGCTTCGCGTATGTATTTTTGTAGTGCCATGGTCATAGAAGGTGTTTCGGGGGTGGGTGCCATAATGTCAATTCGCAAACCTTTGTCTTTTGCCGCTTGTATGGTCGATTTGCCGTAAACTGCAATACGGGTATCATTTTGTTTGAAATCGGGAAAATTGTGATACAACGATTCTATGCCCGAAGGACTGTAAAATACCAATATATCGTAGTAAACGTCTTTTAAATCGGACAAGTCGCTGATACAGGTTTTGAAAAATGTAGCCGATTTCCAATCAATACCTATTTCGTTTAGGGCTTTGGGTATTTCGGGTTTGAGTTTGTCCGATGAAGGCAGCAGAAATTTTCCGTCGGGATTTTTGCTGATGATATTTGCCAAATCTTTTATGGTTTTATTGCCATACGATATTTTTCGCTTGCGATATACAATGTATCGTTGTAAGTACAAAGCAATGGCTTCCGATTGACAATAATACCGCATGGTGTTGGGAACCGTATATCGCATTTCTTCCGCCAGTCTGAAAAAATGATCCACGGCATTGCGACTGGTAAAAATAATGGCATTGTATTCGGGTAAATTTATTTTTTGTTTTCTGATATCACGTGCAGTGGCACCTTCAACGTGTATAAAAGGTCTGAAATCTATTTTGACTTTTTCATTTTCGGCTAAGGCTATGTAAGGTGAGTTTTCTGACGTAGGTTCGGGTTGAGAAACTAAAATTGTTTTAATTTTCTTCTTTTTTAAGACTGTTTTTTCACTCATAGAATTTGAAAACTTATCCACCAAATCAATATGATTAATGGTAAAATTTCTGATAGGCAAAGATACAAAAATAATTGATATGTTTTCATATTTGTATGTCGCATCATGTTTTGAATCATATTGAGCCAGTTTATCACTAACCAAACGATTGATATGACAATGATTAGATATAAAAACACATGTGTTTTGACCGGCAAAAAATAAAATAAAAATGAGGCTGCAAAGAAATAAAAGTTGATGTATGTTTCGTAAATTACCCTGATGATGTTAATTTTATTGCTTTCTTTTCGTTTTTTGGGCAAAATATAAAACAAAATTGCCATTAAGTTTTTACCTGTAAAATACGTTAATATTCCGTAAAAAAGACTGACCGTCAAATGAAGGTATGATAAAAAATCAAGTTGTCGAACGGTTTGTAAAAAGGATAAAAATGAAAGAAGTATTAACAGATAAGTGCCCAAACGCAAAAATATATTGAGTATGTTATATAATGAAAACCAACGTTGTGAGTGCGATTCGTATTCGAAAACATATACATTGGGGCGACTGATATTTAACCTGAAACGGGATTTGTAAAAAAAATTGTTAAGCAAGAGCACCATTGCCGTCAAGAAAAATATACTTATAAAAAAGTTGTTTTGTTCCCATTGTATTTTTGATATAAGCCGGTAATCCATTGAAAAAATTGATTTGCAAACAAATTTAAGACATTTGTGTTAAAACAAGTCTGTTTTTAATATAATTAATCGTGTCATTAGTTCTATAAAAAGTGTCATTCGTAAAGTCAAACGTGCATTTGACACATTTTTAACCGTGAGTATGGTATTTTGTTATACATTTGTATTAGAAATAGAGGAAAAAGTAGTTTTTTTCATATTTCATTGTTTTATTTGTGTTGTTAATTGAGTTAAGCTGTCCGTAAAGAACGGGCGGCTTTTCTTTTTTTATTGTAATTAAATGGCATTAAACTGACGGGTGATATTTTTTTGAAAAAAATTGCTTGACAACGGATAGCTGATTTTGTAATTTTAATACGGTTAATTATAAAATTTGTCATTATGAAAAAAATACTATTCTCATGGGGAAGTGTTTTATTGTTGTTAGGCAGTTATGCGCAGCAGTTACCCAATAACAGTTTTGAAAATTGGGATACGGAACACTTTGACGATTTGTCGTATTATTACGATTCAAGTGATGAAGGTCATCATAATTTGATTAAATCAACCGACCGTGTCGAAGGAAATTATTCGGCGAGATTGGAAAGTATTATTGAAAACGGTGATTTTGAAGTAGGCTATTTTATCAATTTTGACCCTGATGATTTTTCGGGTGGTATTCCTTATTCGGCTCATGTCGATACCATAAAGTTTAATTATAAAGCATATTTGGTAGCACAAGATTCGGCTTTGGTTTTGGCATTTTTTAAAAAGAACGGTACTATAATAGGAGGCAAGTTGGTAAAAATTGCAGCCGACAGAAACACTAATAGTTGGTCGGAATATACTTTTGCAACCGATATGCCGCAAGGTATGACACCCGATACTTTGATGTTTGGTGCAGCCAGTAGTAACGCTATTAGCGAAATAGGGATGGAAGCAGGCAGTTGGATTATGCTCGACAATTTCAGATTTATTTCAAACAACGGTTCCGCACCCGGCATTCCCAATGACGGTTTTGAAGAATGGAATGACAAAACCATTGAAAAACCTCAGGGATATCAAACTTCTATCGAGTGGGATTCTTCAACCATTACGGTTGAAAAAAACAGTGAAGCAACCGATGGTTTATACAGTATTAAACTAATTAATAAGATTAATGACGCGGGTGATTTGACCCATGCAACGGTTACCAACGGTGATATTTTTTCGTCATGGCCTTATTCCGGCGGTATGCCGCTTGTCAATGTGCCCGATGCCGTTAGTTTTGATGTAAAAGCACATCGTATAAACAACGATGAGGCTGGTATTACTTTTATTTTTAAAAATCAGGGTAATAGCGTGTACGAAGACGGACGAACTTATCGTTTTGACATAAACAATTTTCAACGCGATACTATACAATTTAATATCACACAACCCGTAGATACATTGACCGTAGTGATGTGGAACGGTGATGTAGAAAATTCAACCATTCAATTTGACAATATTGTTTTGTACTATCCGGTTGGAATCCAATCCAATCTTAAAATTTCAGAGTTGAAAGCTTTTCCTGTGCCTGCTCGCAATTTTTTGCAATTTGAAATAGAAGCAATTGAACCGGAAAAAATTCAAATTGAAATTGACGATATGAACGGCAAACGAATAGTATCGAGAACATTTATTTTGCAATCCGGTACTAACCGCTTAAAAATGGATACCGGTATGTTACCACAAGGAAATTATGTATATCAAATATCCGCTTCCGGTGGTCAAATAGCCCGAACTTTTATTAAAAAGTAAATATATCGATGCGGTAATTTAAATTTTGGATCGCCTCAAAAATTTAGTTTTGTGTTATGCGGCAACAGCTTGATTTTTGAGGCGATTTTATTTTGGTTTTTTATTTTTATTGGGGCGTATGTGAGGTATTTTATTAGGTAGTCGATCTAAATCGGGGAGGTGTCGCAATCTCATATTGTTATCGATAATTTCTTCTTGTTGATAAACAGACATTTGTTTACTTTGAGCTTCAAAAACCGGTTCGGGTGTTCCGGTCAGTTGTTTTTTTGAGGTAATTTGTTCATTGCCTCGCCAATTAAAACCTTTAAAATATTTTTCTTTTTCGGGAAAATCTTGATAAGGGTAAATTATACCTTCCGGTTTGTCATACAATCTGATTAAGGCTATTTTGCCTTGTTCAAATTCGATATATATGTGACTCGACTTGTTTTTTTCGATACCGGTAAGTTGTCCGTTATCTTCGCGTAAATAATAAATAACCTCGGTGTTGCCGTATATATCAATGGTTTTGAGATGACCGTCTTTAATTTTTCCCAGTAGTTTTTTGCCTTTTATTTGATTGTATCCTATGCTGTCTTTTTGTATGATAAAGACTTTTTGCGGTATAATCAACGAATCGAGTTTGTTTAAGCTGTCGTTTTTTAGCAAAATAATTGTTCCTGTGATTTGACTTTTGTTGCTCCACAATACCGGTTTTTTCATCAGTTTCATGGTTTTTAAGCGGTCGCTTCTAAATAGCGAATCGGCTTTGCCCGAAAAATCGTTTGAAAAGAAACGCACTTTGGGATAAGCCCACAATTTACGCCGGTTTTCTTTTCCGGCTGTGATTATTTGGCGGGCACGCATATACAAAGTGTCTTTTTCGGAAACGGATACCACTAATGGTTTTTGACTTACTCTGGTCGAATCGAGTTTTGCCCAACGCTGGGCATAATCGGCAAATATCCAAGTATTGTTAATTGAATCAAAAACTACCACATGCCGATTGCCTGTTGCATATTCTTTTTTTCGGTCGTAATACAAACTGTCGGCTTTGATACTGGTGTGTTTGTGTTTGATAAAAGCGTTTTTGACAAACCACGAAATGTCTTTTTGTGAATCGTAATGTCCTTTTTCGGCATAGATATAACTTTGTTCGTTGTAAATTTTGGTTGGACCGAAAAAATCGGAAATACCGGTTTCGGTAAAATAGTCGAGGCGGTAGGAATCTATTTGGTAGTCGGGGTTGTTGATATGCACATTGTTGATAAAACGAAATCGTTTGTCGTTTAAAAAATATTTACCGATTTTGCTGGTTAAGGTATTGACACTGTCGCGGATAATTCCTCCTGTGGTATAGTATGAAATTTGTTTTTTTCGGTCCAAATACAAGGTGTCGGTGTGCAGGTTCATTTTGGGGTCGGTCAGAATTACATTGTCGTAGGCTTCGGCAAAACTGTCGTTGCCGTTATATTTAATGTATCCTGCACGCATGCTAACCGTATCACCTTGTTTGAGCAATACATTGCCTACGGCTATAGCCGTATTTTCTTTTTTATCTACAATGGCTTTATCGCAATACAAAAAGGCTCCGTTGTGTTGAATTTGAACATCGCCCGACAATAATTGTTTACCCGGATATTTGTTGCTGGTAACAGCATGGTCGGCATATAATATATGTATAAAATCCGTCGTATCTTTGACTTGATTTTGAGCATATATACCGTAATAAAGAGATAAAAATATAACGAAAAGATTATTTTTTGAATAAAGCTGCATTGTCTTTAAATGTCTTCAAGTTGATTTTAGCATTTCCCAAAAGTGTGGTTTCCGATTCGTTCGACAATTTTAATACTACCGAGTTGGAAACATTAATTTTTACTTTGGTTTTTTCGGAAGCGGTAAGGACGGCTTCTTTTACTTCGAATTTGGTCGATTCGTATTCGGCTTTGGTTTGCACAGAGAGTTTTAATTGTTTGGCGGCGCCTTCCAATTTGCAATAGGCATGATCATCCAAATCTATACCGGCATCTTTGACACTGAGTTTGCCTTTGAGTTCGGCATTTTCGGTTAAATGTATGGTAGCGGCTGAGGTGGTCGCGTCTATTTTGATTTGGCTTTTGTCGGTAGCTTCTATTTGTAAGGTTTGTTGGATATTAAGCCATAAGTCGGCTTGACTTTTTTCAATGGCTTCAATATATAATGACTTTAAGTTTAGAACTTCTTCGTTGTAAACTTTGCCTTTTTCCGTTAATTTTATTTTATGAAAGTTTTCGGGGACAAATACCGTTATTCGCAAACGCTTTTTTTTGACAATATCCATTGATGTATAAAATTTCAACACTTCGTTTTCGACGGAAAAGTGAATTACGTCAAATAAATTGTCATCTGTTTCGATTACCACTCTTGTTGTGTCAGTGGTTTTTTGTAAAGCAACTTCAAATTTTTCGCCTATTTCGATAGCGGTAAATTTCGGAATTGTAAATTTTTTGATTAGTACTTCGCGGTTTCCTTTTATTTTGGCTTTTTTTTGGGCGGAAACACCTATGCTTAGCAGTGCGATACTTAGGATTAATAATTTTTTCATTGTATATTTTATTTAAATTTGTTGTAATGTATAAAAAATACCGACAATAATGTCATGTTCTTTGATTACAAACATCAAGCCAAATTGAGTTCGTTGATACGAATTAGTTTTTGTAACAAATTTTCCAGTTTATCCAACGGTAACATATTGGCGGCATCGGATTGAGCTTCTGTCGGATTGTAGTGGGTTTCCAAAAAAATACCGTCCACACCTACTGCCATACCGGCTTTGGCAATGGTTTCTATCAATTCGGGACGTCCTCCCGTTACGCCGTCGGTTTGATTGGGCTGTTGCAACGAATGGGTAATATCCAAAATAACCGGTGCAAATTGTTGCATAACGGGTATGCTTCTGTAATCGACAATTAAATCGCCGTATCCGAACATGGTGCCTCGTTCGGTAACGGTAACTTGTGTATTGCCGGAAAAAATTACTTTATCGACGGCAAACTTCATGCTTTCGGGACTCATAAATTGTCCTTTTTTCAAATTGACGGTTTTTCCGGTTTGAGCGGCGGCTACTACCAAATCGGTTTGACGCACCAAAAAAGCAGGTATTTGCAATACATCGACATAAGCTGCCGCCATGGGCGCATCGGAAGGCAGATGAATATCGGTTACCGTTGGAATGTCAAAAGTTTTGCCTACTTTTTCCAATATTTTTAGTGCTTTTTCATCGCCTATTCCGGTAAAACTATCCAAACGCGAACGATTGGCTTTTTTAAAACTTCCTTTAAAAATATAAGGTATTTTATATTTTTCCGACAGATTTACAATTTGTTCGGCAATTCGCATTGCCATTTCTTCGCCTTCAATGGCACATGGTCCTGCCAGCATAAAAAAATGTTTGGATTGGAGATGTTTTATTTTGGGTATTAGGTCTAATTTCATATATTTAACTTTTTAAAAAAAAAGAAGCGGTATAAAAGTATGAAAAATTTATCAATCACCCGAAAAATAATTTTGGTTTTCAACGACTTGTTTGCCCTATTGCTTTTATTGGCATTTATAAGTCCTTATATGCCGCAGGGGGTATTGTCTGTTTTGTCGTTAAGTGCTTTGATATTTCCTTTTTTAGTGCTTATTAATGTTTTTTTTGTGATATATTGGTTGGTGCAATTCAAAAAATACTTTTTTATTTCGCTATTGGTTTTATTGATAAACTTCAACAATATTCAAGCTGTTTATCAGTGGGAAGGCAAACACCCTATTGAGCCCAAAGGTTTTTTGATAATGAGTTATAATGTGCGATTGTTTAACGCTTATAACTGGATAAAAAAACAGGCGGTTGATGTTGATATTTCCAATTATTTAAAAGATCAAAATCCACATATATTGTTGTTGCAAGAATACAGGAATGACCCTAAAACCGACTTTACGCAATACCAATACCGTCATATAGTTTTAAAAGGCAAAAAACACAAAGCGGGTTTGGCTATTTTTTCCAAGTTTAAAATTATAAATTCGGGAAATTTGGATTTTGCCGATACTTATAACAATGCCATTTGGGCTGATATTGTGGTTCAAAACGATACTTTAAGGGTTTATAACTTGCACTTGCAATCGTATAAAATTGTCAATCCTGATACTTGGGTTGAGCAAGATAAAGCTCTGATAACCGGCAAGTTGCAAAAAGTTTTTGACAAGCAACGGGAGCAAGCCGATAGGGTGCAACAACATATTGCCGACAGTCCGTATCCGGTAGTGGTGGGAGGTGATTTTAACAATACGGCTTTTTCGGCGCCTTATCGTATATTGAAGAAAAACAAAAACGATGCTTTTGTTGAGGCAGGTGAGGGTTTCGGAATTACTTGGCGTTATAAATTGTTGCCTCTTCGAATTGATTTTATTTTGTCGGATAAAAATCGTTTGGAAGTTTTGGCTTTCGAAACCCTCAATCATATCAAATTTTCCGATCATTTTCCTATCAAAGTCCGGTTAAGGTTTAAAGAATTTTGACCGGCAAAGGCTTGCTTTATGAGTTTTTTGTGATACATTCATTCGGTATTGCCAAAATAATTTTTTTTGTGTTATTTTCAGATGTTGTGATTGATTATTTTTTTTTGGCAAAAGCCTGCATGCGTTTTTGCCATTCGGCTGTTTGCGACAAAAAGGCAAAATTGTCGGCGGCATAGAGTTTGGCGGCTTCTATTTCGCGTGCGGTATTGTAATTGACTGTTTTTTTTGTATAAAACAGTGCCAGTTGAGGTGCTTCCATTATTTGCTTGGCTTTATCGACTGCTGTTTCCAACAATTTGTCGGGTGGAGCAACATAATTTACCAATCCGATTTTAAGTGCTTCTTCGGCTTGCAACATACGACCGGTCAGTAACAAATCTTTGGTGCGACCGTCTCCGATTAAGGCTTTGAGATACAATGTGCAGGTAGCGGGCAAAATAGCACCGAGTTTGACAGCCGGGTAACCTATTTTTGCCGTTTCGGACATGATGCGAATATCGGTAGCCGTGGCGTAGCCCATACCACCTCCCAAAGCAATACCGTTGATAATGGCTATGGTGGGTTTTGAAAAATGATAAATTAACTCCGAAGTGCCTTCCAATAGCAGGGCAAAATTGCGGGCTTGTTCCACATTTTTTAAATCGAGGAGTGCTTTTAAATCCACTCCCGACGAAAAAGCTTTGCCGGTTCCGGAGATTATAAGCACTTTTAGAGCTTTATTTTGGTTTTCTTGTTTTAAAAGTTTTGATAATTCTTGTAATAATTCCGTGTTAAAAGCATTGTATTTTTCGGGACGATTAAAGTGTAAAAAACCGATGCCGTTTTTTTCTATTCGATAAGTTATATGTCTCATTTTTAATGTATTAAATTGTTTAAAAACAGCAGATTGATATAATTTTGTGAAAAATGTGCATAAGACATCGACTGTTTTCGATTTTTATTTGGTGCAAAATTACATTATTTCGTTTCAATACGGGTAAGTTTTTATTAAAAAATCATTTTTAATTGTATGCCGCCGGTATGAATGGCTTGATGATTTTCCGATATTCTAAAACCATATTGCAAATTTAGTAACAGATAAGACTTTATTTCTTGTTGTAACAGGCTGTTCAAAACTATATTTTTTCCGGTTTGTAAGCCTTCGAGCATCTGATAGGCAACCGGCGAAAAATTATTTCCGGTCAGTTGATTTTGAACAAATTGCAATTCGATATCAAAGCGGTTTTGTTTGTTGGTATGAAAGTAATGTAAACCGGTTTTATAACGTTGAAGTTTTTCATTGCCCCAAAGGTTTTTTTGATAATCGTAGCGGGCAAATAGATTAAAAGATGACCGGTTTAATTTGTGCCAACTCAAATTTTGTTCTATACTTTTTGATTGTAAACGAAAATTTTTTGAACTGTAATTTTCCGACCGGTTTTCTGTATTTTTTTGTTCAAATTTTTGTTTCCAAACAAGCTGTTTGTTAAAACTGTGAGCGGATTGAAAAGTATATTTTTCGGACAAGCGAGTTTGCAGTCCAACATATAACAATTGTTTTTGCTCGATGAATTGATAGGTAACATGCAAATGATATTTTTTTCGGGATCGGTTTAGAAACCAGTCTTGTTGCCAGAGTTGTTGTTTTGATAAAGTAACGGCGGGATTTAAAAAGTGTTGAAAATCAAACTGTTCTATCGGTGTATCGTATTTTAATTGAAAACGAAATATACCGAAAATTCTTTTAAAAAAAGATTTTTTTTGCCAAGTGCCGGGGTTAAAACTAATTTCGCTGTTAAAAAGGTTGTTGCGAGTAGCTATATAGTTTTTTGAGGGCAAAATTACTCTGATGTAACGAGCTTGGTCGCTGTAAACCGCTACTTCAAATTCGTTTATTTCTTTTATTCCGTTTTGGTTGTAGTCGTTCCACGTATAAACTCCTTGTCCGGGAGGTGTTTCAACAAAAATAACTTCATCGCGTAAGGTATTTCCGTTGTAACTGCCCAAGTGTATGTCGGTTGCAAAAAGTTTGTCAATAAAAGTTTGTTTCCAACGCAATTGTATATTGAAATAATTATGTAAACTGTCTTTTGCGATATATCGGGTATGACGCCATTGGGAAAAAAAGTTTAATTTGCCTGTCGTATAATTTTTTATTAATTTGAAACCGGTTATGTCGGATATTTGCATCTTTTGCCAAAGTTGTTTAATTATGCTGTCGTTTGTTTCGTGTCGCCACAAAATTTCATATCCGGTTCGACTGCTGTCTTTTTTCAAATATTTGAATTCGATATATTGTTGTTTGTAATTTAAACTGTCAAGAATATTTGCTCGGTTTAGATTTCTTTTGTCATAAAAAAAACCACCGGTAATTTGATGTTTGTCAAAGTTATAGGTTAATTGTTGTTGCCATTTTATTGCTTCCAAATTTTCACCTGTCAAGCGTTTTAGCCATGTCAATCGGGTTTTGGTATGCCATTTTTTCCAATAAAGTTCGGAATGAGTATAAAATTGTCCCGATTGCAAACTGTCGCGTAATTGGTAATAACGGTAACCGCTTTGCCAGTTGTTGCGATTAGTATTGTAATGAACACTCATGTCAAGAAAATGTTGTTTACCAAAAATACTGTCTGTTTGCCAGTCTCTGTTAAATTCGGGAGAACGGTATGGGTCCAAGGGAGCAAAATCGGGGTGAATGAAATCGTAGTTTAAAATTGTTTTGAGATTTTTGTCATGTTTATGCCAAATATTTTGTATCCAAGAGGTGTGAATGGCACCACCTGTATTATCATTATCATTGATATTTGAAAAAGTATTTTGGTCGTAGTTATTGACAATTCCGTCCAATATGATTTGGGTTTTGTTTGAAGGTCGGTAATTTAGTCCGAAACCGAGATAAGCTTTTTGTTGCGGCGGAGTTAAACGAAGGTAGGGGGTATAATCGCCTTGCAGAGAGCCGGCATACTCATATATTTTGCCGATAGCCGTTACTTTTTTTATTTTGTAATCACCTTTGTTTTTGCCTGCATAGGTAAATTTTACTTCATATAAATCGGGGACATCGGCGTCTGTATATTCAAAATAAAAATTGTTGCCGTCGGATATTTTTCGATACAAAATTTTGTTTTGGTTAAAAGCGGACGGCATGGCTGCCAGTGTCCACATATTTTGGGGCTTGTCACCGGCGTTGCGTAGTTTTTCGACTTGATTTTTGGTCAAATCGTATAACAAAGTTTGATTTTTGATGTCGCCTTCAAAGAAGTTTATGACCGACCAAGTGAGTTTGTTACTTTGGTGCCTGTATTTGTTATAGCTCAGATATCGGACATATTGTTGATTTGAATAATTAAATTCTACCGTGATACGATGGTTGGCAATAATAGGAAAAGTAGGGTTGAAACGGAGTTCGGCGGTTTCGTAATTGATAGTATAGTCAGCACTTTCACCTCGTTGGAGTAGCTTTCCGTTTACATAGACTTTTTCGCTTTGCGGAATAATGAAAATATAAGTTTCGTCGTGATTGCCTTTGAGCAGATAAGGACCTTGATTACCGTCAATGCCGTTAAATCGATTAAGCGCAAACCTACCTTCGACATAGGCACCTGATATTTGCAATTGATTGCTGTCTTTTCCGAATTGCAATGACAAACCTTGTGTTTTGCGGTTAAACTTTAAAAAATAATTGTTTTGTTCGTTCCAAATTAAGTCTCCTCCCGTTGCTTCCCATGCCGGTGCGGACAGTTGCATGTAAATTCGGTTAAATTCTTTATAAGATTTGGAAATACCGGCATAAGCTTGTGGCAGGTTGTCGTCGGACAATACGGCTTTTATTTTGATTTTTTCCGATAGTTTTCCTTCTATTTTTAAGTCCAATCCCGAAATCATGACCAAACTTTGTCGGTTGCCGGCATTAAATCCGCGGGTAATACTACCTTTGGTTTCAAGTCCGTCAAATGGTTTTCTTTCGGGAGGTGAGCCGGTTGGCGGTAATATCAAACTTTTGATACTGTCTTTTTGAATTTTGACCGGTTGGTATCTTTGGTAAGTTTTGCGCAAATATTCGGGAAATACCCGATATTTTATTGCCAAAGTTTTGTTTTTGAGGTTTTGAAAATTTTTTAGATATAAACGCGCATTAACAAAATCGATGCGGTAAGTTGTTTCGGGTAGTTTTCGGTTGTTAATAAAAATAGCAAAGTCAAAAGGTTGAATACTAAATGTGTCAATTTGTATTTCGGGTTGAAATACGATGATTTTTTTAAATCGTAGGTTTTCGGACACATTTTGACCATGTGTCCACAGACTGACAAAAAGCAATAAAACAAAAGTAGGTTGCTTCAAGGTTTTTTTATGAATTTAAACGCAGTTGCTAAATTAATATTTTATGATTTGTCTGTAAAACGGGTTTAAAAAAAAGTAACACTTGTCAGAGCGAGATTGAACATATCGGGCTTTGACAAGTGTCAAGTGTGTTTTTGAGTTGATATGTATTAGTATTGGCTTGCTTTTTCGATAACTTCAACAAAGATGTCTTTTAAACGATGTGTTCCTACGGCTTCTTTGAGTGCTTCCAAAGGCAAAATATTTTCTTTGTTTAAGACGTAGGTTGTGGCAGCCAAAGCGGTGCTTTTGCGATTTGCCATTTTGCCGAAAGCTACCGGAATAATATTGGAGTATTTTTCTTTCAATTCGTCCGTTACCAATTTTTCTTCAATATATATTTTGCTGTCTTTGTTGAGTTTGTTTTTTACTTTGATCAAACCATCTTGGGTAACGATTATAAAGTAATCGGGTTTTTCAAGTCCGGTATAATTGATGGGATTATGGTCAAAGATGACTTCTGCCACCGAAAACCCGGTTCCAACGGTAATAGGGTATTCGCCTTTCATGGTTGCTTGCAGTCCGGCATACATACCTGCCATAGCCAAAAAACGGGCTACCGATTGGGCGCCGCCTCCGGCACTTCCGGCTATTAAAATTCCTTTTCGATTGGTTAGATTAGCTTTATATTTGGGAGTTATACGCGGGGTTTTGTCTAGCAGTGAGGTAGTTAGTTGGTCTTTTATTCGGGTAGCAGGGCGTTGGTGTTCCAAAATATTTTCTTCTTCAACTACTTCAATGAGTTCATTCATACGCTTCATTCCGTAAGAAGGACACAAGCTAGCCGCTTCGACCAGCGAAAACCCTTTGGTTTTGATAGCTTTTTTCAGGGTATCTTTTATTTTGTTGGGGGCATTAACCCGCACGGCAAAGCGGGCTCCGGAAGCATGAGCCAGTTGCACCAAATCAAATGGCGGAATATCTTTTTCGAAATCGATGATTTCTTTAAATTTTTGTGTAGAAAGTCCGCTTATTTGTCCGCCGGTCATACCGTAAAGCAAGTTGTTTAGAACGATTAATGTCATATCGACATTGCGACGGGCAGCTTCCAAAATATGTTGTAAGCCTATGGTGGCACCTCCGTCTCCTATAAAGGCTATTACTTTTTTGTTTTGTTTTTGAGCTACTCCCATAGCAACACCCAATCCCAGAGCGGGCGAGCGTCCGTGTAAACCGTGAATGGTATGGGTGGCAAACAACGGGTCGATTAAGCCGCTGCAACCGATATCACTGACAACAATAATATCGTGTGCCGTGTAGTTGAGTTCTTGCAGGGCTTTGTTGAGGGCATTGATTGAAATACCGTGACCGCAGCCCGGGCAAAACGGAAATTTTTTATCGGTGAGAAAAGTATTCGGATTTTTTGTCATTGTCTTTTTTTTTAAAGAATTATGCTTGTATTACACCGCTTACAATTTCGTCGGGTGTAATCATATTACCCATTTTATTAATTTGTTTGACGTGTGGAAGCGGTCGGGCTCCATACATGATTTCTTTGAGTTGTCCGGTTAAATTTTCTTCGGCTATGATGATTTTTTTGTAGCTATCCAGTATTTTATAAATTTCGGGAGATACCGGTAGTAGCGATTTTAAAATCAACAAATCGATTTTTTCGCCTCGATTTCTCAGTTGAGTTATGGCATCACGGGCGGCATCGGCTGTTATTCCCCAAGTCATTAGTATTTTTTGACTGCCTTCTTGTTTGTCGAGTTCATAGAGGCTTATTTCGTCAATACGTTTTATAAATTTATCGTGAAGTCTTCGGGTATTTGCCAGTGCTTCGGGGTCGTTTTTGCGAATATTGGCGGCTTCGTCGTGTGTTGAGGCGGTTATTCTGACTAAATGTTGGTCGTTACCCAAAGGAATAAATGGCGGCACCAAATTTTTGCCGGCTTTATAAGGAAGATATTCACCTTCAATTTGAGGTTGTTCTCTTTTGACTTTATTAATGGGTTTGAGTTTGTTTAAGTCAAAAGATTTTTGATACATTACCATTTCTTTTGATGTTAAAAGAAAAACGGGAGTTCTAAAATTTACAGCTGTTTCGACGGCTTTTGCCGATAGTTCCCAAGCATCTTCAAAGTTTGAAGGAGAAAATACGGGGACGGGATAACCGCCCGAAATAATGCCGTTGAGAATAGCCAAATCACCTTGTGCTCCGGTAGTTGCCGAGCCCGTGCTGGGTCCTAAACGTTGGGTAATGATGATAATCACAGGTAATTCCATGGCATAAGCCATGTTGATGCTTTCTACCATTAATGCTATACCGGGGAAGGCACTTGATGTGGCAGGAAGTCGTCCGGCAGCTGACAGTCCGGCCATCCATTGAAAAGTGGTAATTTCGTCAGGTGCGGCATAAAACTGCGGAAAACGTTCTTTGCCGTATTTATACATCCAGTTTGAAGGTGTGATGGGATAGGCGACAAATGTGTCGGCACCGGCTTGAACCAAAGCTTCAATCATGAGTTTGGAGCCGTCTATAAGTGTAGTTTGTGGCGTTTTTGTTTCCAATTTTGTAAAATTTTTTAGACAAATGTATATATTTATCGGTTAAAATAAAGTGCAAATGTCAGTTTTTTTCTTATACAAAAAATAATTGTTATAAGTTTTCCAAATGAATATTTTCCAAAAAAGCAATGGATTGTTCAATATCTATGTGCAGATTTCTATCTTCTTCAATAAATGGCACTTCTTGGCGATAGGCTTTTACAAAACTTTGCAAAAAACTTGATGTTTTCATGGTTCTAAATTCGATGGCTTGGGTGGCGGTAAGAAGTTCAATGGCTAAAACTTTTTGCACATTGTTGATAACGCTGTATGCTTTGGTGGCTGCATTGGCACCCATACTTACGTGGTCTTCTTGACCGTTGCTCGATTCTATGGAATCGACACTTGCCGGTGTGCAGAGTTGTTTGTTTTGGCTTACGGCACTGGCTGAGGCATATTGCGGTATCATTAATCCCGAATTTAGCCCCGGATTATTGACCAAAAAAGCAGGTAAATTTCGTTTTCCACTGATTAATTGATAAGTTCTTCTCTCGGAGATATTGGCTATTTCACTCATTGCAATGGCAAGCATATCTAATGATAAGGCTAAGGGTTGCCCGTGAAAATTACCTCCCGATATAATTTTGTCTTCATCGGGAAAAATAAGCGGATTGTCCGTTACGGCATTGATTTCGTTGATAATGGTTCGTTGCACGTAGGCAATAGCGTCTTTACTGGCACCGTGCACTTGCGGAATACATCGAAATGAATACGGGTCTTGCACGTGTTTTTTGGGTTGTGCCAATAGTTCACTATCATGCAATATATCTTGAAAAAATCGGGCGGTTTCAATTTGTCCGCGATGCGGACGAACCTCTTGCACCAACATATCAAAGGGTTCAATACGTCCGTCAAAGGCATCGAGAGAGAGTGCCGCTATAACGTCAGACAAGTAAATGAGTTTGCGGGCTTTAAAAAGATTGTAAACGCCGTATGCTCCCATAAATTGGGTGCCGTTTAACAGTGCCAATCCTTCTTTGGCTTGAAGCTTGATTTTTTGCCAACCGAACTTTTTTAGAATTTGTTCTCCGGTATATTTTTTATTTTGATAAATAACTTCACCTTCTCCCATTAAGGGTAAAGACAGGTGTGCCAGTGGCACCAGGTCGCCCGAAGCTCCTAATGAACCTTGTGTATAAACTACGGGATAAATTTGGTGGTTATAAAAATTTATCAACAGTTCGACGGTTTCCAATTGTACCCCGGAATGTCCTTTGGACAGAGATAAAATTTTAAGCAACAACATCAATTTAACAATAGGCTCAGGCACTTGTTCCCCAATACCGCATGCATGACTTCTGACCAAATTTTCTTGCAATTGATTTATTTGGTTGTCGTTAATTTTGATATTGTGCAAAGCCCCGAAACCGGTATTGATACCATAAATAGGACGGTCGGTTTGTTGAAGTTTCAGGTTTAAAAAATTACGGGCTTTTCTTATTTTTTCGCATGAATCTTCGGATAGTTTCAATTTTTTGTTTTCGGAAAAAATATGCCAAAGATCGTTCAGATTTAAAAAATCGGAGTTGATAAGATGATGTGTTTCCACGTTTTTGCGTTTTTATATTTTGCCCAAATATACAATTTTATATGCAAAATGAAACTGATTAATTTTGTAGAGTGGAATTTATTTTACACCTGTTAAGTAATTGATATACAGACTTATAATAAACAAAACGGGCTGTCTCGAAAGTCATTGATTTGGTATTAAATATTGATTAATGATAAGATTTATTATTCTTTAATTACAGGGTTTGAAATGATAAATTATTTGTTTTTTGAGACAGCCTTATAACATACCATTAGAAATTATTCTAAGTAGGCAAGGTAAGAGGTCGTATATGACTCCTATGTTTTTTGAGACAGTTTTTTGTATTATTAATTGAATGTTTTTATTCGGTTTTGACCAGTTCAACATCAAATATTAAGGTGGCATTGGGAGGGATAACACCGCCGGCTCCCGATTCGCCGTAAGCCAGATACGACGGAATGATGAAAGTGGCTTTATCGCCTTCTTCGAGCAGACGAATACCTTCGTCCCAACCCGGAATTACATATCCGATCCCTATGGGGAATTCTATTGGTTCGCCGCGTCCGTATGAATTGTCAAAAACGGTGCCGTCTGTCAATTTGCCTACATAGTGAACAGCAACATTTTTGCCTTTTTCGGGTTTTTTGCCGCTACCGCTTTTGTGTGTGATTTTGTATCTCAAGCCCGACTTGGTTCTTTCAAATCCTTCGGCAAGTTTGTTGAGTTTGGCATCGGCTTCGGCTTTGGCTTTTTTGATACGTTCTTCTTTGGCGTTGTTAAATTTGATAAATTCGGCAGGTGCGTCAAATTGTTGGGCTTTTTCACCGACTCTGATTATTTCAATTGATTGCATTTGATCGCCTTGTGATATTTTATTTACCACGTCTTGTCCTTCAATTACTTTGCCGAAAACAGTATGTTTGCCGTCGAGCCATGGGGTTGCTTCGTGGGTGATAAAAAATTGACTGCCATTGGTGCCGGGTCCGGCATTAGCCATTGATAAAATACCGGCACTGTCGTGTTTGAGTTCGGGGTGTATTTCATCATCAAATTTATATCCGGGACCACCGGCTCCGCTTCCTGTCGGGTCTCCTCCTTGTATCATAAAATTGTCTATGACGCGATGAAAACGGAGACCGTTATAGTATTTTTTGTCTTTATGAGCTTCGGCAACGGTAGGGTGATTACCTTCTGCCAAAGCAATAAAATTGGCAACTGTTCCGGGTGTTTTTTCATATTCCAAACGGGCTAAAATGTCGCCTTTATTTGTTTTTATTTTGGCATAAATTCCTTCGGGTAAATTGTTGATATTCATATTGTTATTTTTATTTTTTTATGTTTGCAATAAGAGGCTGTCTCAATAGAGTTTTGTTTAAATATTTTGACAATAAATTAGTTGTAAAGTTGCTGATTTTTTGGTTAAAGATTTTTCACTGTCTTCCAAACGATATGTTTCGATAGACGATGTATTTTGTTTTAATCGGTACATCACTAAAATATACAGTAGAGCAAAAAAATCTATACTATTACATTATCAATCGAACTCCACCAAGTTCTTCCAATCTGTAAGGGAATTTTTCGTCGGGTGATCCTATAAACATAAAGTTAATGGGTATTTTCCATTTTTCGGATAATTCTTTGATGAGTTCCGGACCAAATTCTCCTTCAATAGGTACAAATTCGATATCAATTTCGGGGTATTCTTCATCTAGTATTTTAATATTTCGTATGAGTTCTTCCGAAGGTTTTTCGCCGGGTTTTAAAACTTTAACGATTTTTACTTTTTTGGTATGTTCGTTATCGCGTATGTACAGCATGGCTTTGTTCATGTTGGCAATACTTTTGCCTTTGGTAAAAAACACGAATTCTTGAGAGTTTATTTCGTTAATCAACTTGTCGATACCTTTGTGTAAACGCAAGAAAAATTTTCTAATAGGTTCAAATATGTATTGAACAATGTTTAGCAATAGTTTTAGCAGCATGGTTCTGTTGAGCATAATCATAACAAAAACAAGAGTTGGCAGGAAGTATATAAAGAATATGTTCATATTTTCACTTCCTTTGATATGGTTGGGTAAGGCTTGTTCCAAATCAGGCATCAAGGTATTGCCTATCAGAGCGATTAATACAGCCGTAAAGGCAACCATTATACCCAGCCAGGGTGCTCTTTCGGGACGGGGCAAATGTTTTCTTTTGACTTTTAATAAAATGTTACCGACCACAAACAACAACATCACCGATAAGAAAGATATGGTATAAACACCTGCCAAAGTAGTTACTTTACCATTGGACAACAAGAGTACCGAGACGTTAAGCAAAAAGAAAAAGATAATGATACGGTATGAGGCGTTTCGGTTGTTCTTTTTTAAGAAATAATTGGGCATAATTCTGTCCAAAGTCATTCGTTCCAACAAACCGGTTACACCAATGTAACTGGTCAATACGGCACCGGACAGCACCAAGAAAGCATCGATGGAAATAAACGCTGCCAACCATTCGCCGGCTGAGTTTTCACTTAGTTGGATTAATAAGGTGTTTTCGTCCACTTGGTTGATTGGTAGTGCCGATAGTGCCAAAAAAGCCATGAGCGGATTGAGTATGCTGACTACTATCCACATATTTCGCAGGGTTTTTGGAAATACACCTTGTTTTTGTTCTTCGACAAAGTTTGCCGAACTTTCAAAGCCCGAAATACCGAGCATGGAAGCGGCGAATCCGAAAAATATTGCTTCCCAAACATTGCCATACCGGTTTGACGAATTCCAATTTTCCAGAAAGATATCCCAACCGTGATTGGCTATGTAAACGATAAGCGACAAAATCAAAGCGGTCATAACCGTTAAGTGAAAAATAAAGATAGCAATAGCTACTTTGGAAGATTCTTTGATACCCATGATTGCCAATCCGGCAAATGCCGCCAGTAAAACAACGGTTGCCACAATAACAAAATTGTTGTATTCAATTTTGTTTAGGTGTAAGTTTTCAATTAAATAATGATGTATGGGTTGTAATCTAAATAAATAATGTATGGCTTCGTTGGCTGAAATTACAGCGGTTGCCATATAAGACAACAAGGTTAAAGAAGCGGCAATACTCGACATGCGTTTGCTGGTAGTGTTGAGCAAGGCGTTGTAAGCACCACCGTTTAACGGCAAGGCGCCTACTACTTCGCCGTATATTTTTCTAAAAAAGTATAAAACCAAAGCAACAATGCCCAAAGTAATCCAAGCATATTGTCCGGCATAGGTAATAGCCAATGCCGATACATATAATACTGACGAACTGATGTCGTTACCACTGATTGCGGTAGCTGCCAGTTCTCCTAATTTTTCGTGTTTTTTGAGTTCGGGTTTATTAAAATGTATAACATTATCTCCGGTGTGATTGCCGTGAGTGGTGTTTGATTTCATATTCATAATAAAAAGTTATTTGCAGTTGCGAAGTTAATAAAAAAGTGTTAAAATGATAACTTTAGGCACAAAAAAACCTGTCAAAAAAAAGACTTTGACAGGTTAAGTATATTGTATCGGCTTGTTTATTTGTTAAACTTAGCGTATTTTTTCTTAAATTTATCAATACGTCCCGCAGTATCGACCAATTTCATTTTTCCGGTATAAAAGGGGTGTGAAGTTCGCGAAATCTCCACTTTTACCAACGGATATTCAACGCCGTCCACTTCAATAGTTTCTTTGGCTTCGGCAGTAGAACGGGTGATATAAATTTCGCCGTTAGACATATCTTTGAATGCAACCATTCTATAATTATCGGGGTGAATTCCTTTTTTCATCTTATTCTTATTTTAAGTTCCTTATTTAGAGTGTGCAAATTTATAAACTTTTTTTGAATATACAATATTTATTTATGTATTTTTTCGAGTAAAAATATCGGGGCAAAATAGTTTCGGACGGTTTTGTGTATAATTCAATAACAAATATCAATAAAACTTTGTTGCTGCTATTTTTTTATTTAATGTTAAATCAAAAAAATTAAATAAAATACATTATCGAAACCGTTAAAGCATACAAAAGAGAGGCGCCCGTTACACCGTTGAGTTTTTGGTTTTCTTTGCGACTGTTATAGACAAAAAGCGGCAATAAATTGGTTAGTATGCTCAGTGCCAACACTTGCGAAAATAGATTTTCGTGCCATAATTGTTTTAATCCCGTTTCAAATCCGGACTGTAATACGAGTGTTACATAAAAATATAAACCTATAACAGGCACAATCATGCCTATGGCAAAACCTTTGAGAAAATTTGATGTCATGATTTCTTTTTTTAAATATATTGCAAAATTTGTGGTAATTACTTACCTTTGGAACAAAGTTACGTAAAAAATGAGCAAAAAAGTAAAATTTTCTCTTGCTGCAACCCTTCAATTGGGGTTAATCGCTTCCATAGGCGATTTTGTAGGTTGGTCTTATATGAATTTTGTTTTGGCTGCCACTATTGTTTTTTTTCTTTTAACGTTGATTTTCTTGATATACGACCTTTCCAAAGATTAATTTTGTAACAAAAGACACATATTGAGAGTGTATTTTTTTAAGGATTTTTCAAAATACATAAAATACTGACACAAATCATTTTATATTTGTGTATAGTGTGTTAATTTTATAGCTATAAAAGACAAAAAAGTCTTTTATTTGGAGAAAAACTATTAACCAAAATTAATCACTATGTTATCAAAAAAACAAGCAAAACTATTTTTTTTGGTTGGAACGTTTGTAACCTTTGCAATCTTTATCGGATTGACGGTTTTTTCACTCAAACAAGTGCAAACAAACATTCCGCCCGATGTAGCCCACGGTAAGCATCTGTGGGAGAAAAACAATTGTATGGGTTGCCATACAATTATGGGAGAAGGGGCATATTATGCACCTGAACTGACTAATGTTATTGAAAGACGCGGCGAAGATTATGTACGCGGTGTTTTAATGTCTCAATCGCCATGGCAACCCCGTGGTCGTAAAATGGTGGCTTATGCCATGAGCGAATCCGATGCCAATGATATGATTGCTTTCTTTAAATGGATAAGCAATTTGGATTTAAACGGCTTTGAAAAAGTTGATAAAAAAGTATCTCCTTTGGCAAAAGACAATATGAAAAACTAATTTTAAAAACGAATTATCATGAAATATAAAACACAAAAAGTTGCCTATTGGTTTTGGGCATTGTCCATGCTGTTGTGGACTATTCAATTGACCTACGGCTTTATTATGGGATTTGCCCGTGTAGGAATGGACGGATTACATCAGTGGATACCTTTTAATACGGCTCATACCGTTCACTTGAATACATTGGTGGTATGGTTACTTGCCGGTTTTATGGGAGCTGCATATTATATCATTCCCGAAGAAGCCGAAACCGAACTTTGGAAACCCAAGTTGGCTTATCTTCAATTAATAGCTTTGACCGTAGTTGGTGTAGCTGCTTTAACCGGTTATCACTTTAATATTTGGGAAGGACGTAAGTTTTTGGAAATTCCGAGAGAACTTGATTGGCTTGTGGCAATCGATGTAATTTTGTTTTTGGTTATTTTATTGATGACTATTATCAAAGGAAAGAAAAAATCTACTACGGCATGGGTATTATACGGTGGTTTGGTAGGTGCCGCTCTATTGTATTTGCCCGGTATGATTACCTTTGACAGTCAAGTATTGGATTCTTTCTTCCGTTGGTGGGTAGTTCACCTTTGGGTTGAAGGAGTTTGGGAATTAATCATGGGAGGTATTTTGGCTTTCTTGTTGATTAAACTGACAGGAGTCGATAGAGAAGTTATCGAAAAATGGTTGTATGTGGTTATCGGATTGACATTTTTGTCAGGTATTTTGGGAACCGGACACCATTATTATTATATAGGTGTAAACAAAATTTGGTTAATCGTAGGTGGTATCTTTTCTTCATTGGAACCGCTTGCTTTCTTAGCCATGACCCTTTGGGCATTAAATATGTATCGCAAAGGTGAGAAAAAACACCCCAATACCGTAGCTATTTATTGGACATTGGGAGCAGCTATTGTTTCGTTCTTGGGTGCCGGTTTGCTCGGTTTGGCTCACACCTTACCTCAAACCAACCTTTATACTCACGGAACATTGGTAACAGCCATGCATGGGCACTTGGCTTTTTGGGGAGCTTATGCTTCCATAGTATTGGCAATTATGTTTTATGCCTTGCCTAACTTAACCGGACGTAAACTATATACCCACGCCCGTGGAAAAGCAGCTTTTTGGCTGACCAATATCGGTATTTTTACCATGGTTTCCGCTTTTGCAGCCGCCGGCGTGGCGCAAGTATATCTCGAAAGAATATTGGGATACGATTTTGGCGATGTGCAAAATGAAATACAAGTTCATTTTTGGGTGTTGATTATAGGAGCCACCATACTTTCAACAGGAGCCATTATTTTAATAATCGATTTTATTAAATACGGATTACCTACTGATGAAGCACTTGAACAATAATCCTAATTAACCAAATTAATCTTCATCAATATTAAGAGATTGTCAAGCAATTGGCAATCTCTTTTAAAATAAGATAAAATGGCTTGCAATAATTATTACAAATCCAAAGTACAATTGTAACCGATTAATGACATAAAAGATAAAAATAACGAATATGAAAAATATTTATTATCAAGCTGTTGGAAAAGAAAAAGAAGTCTTTGAAAAAGCTTTTCAAAACAAACTTCCTTTTTTGTTAAAAGGTCCTACCGGAACAGGCAAGTCGCGTTTTGTAGAATATATGGCTGAAAAATTGGGAAAAAAATTACTGACCGTAGCTTGTCATGAAGAAACCTCATCGACCGACCTTATCGGCCGTTACATCATAAAAGGGACCGAAACAGTATGGCTCGACGGTCCATTGACCAAAGCCGTGCGTGAAGGATACATAATCTATTTGGACGAAATAGCCGAAGCACGCCCCGATGTAATTGTTGCCATTCACCCGCTAACCGACCATAGACGCGAACTGTATATCGACAAATTGGGTGAAACCATCAAAGCTCATGACGATTTTATGCTGGTGGCTTCGTTTAACCCGGGTTATCAACGCGGTTTTAAAGAATTAAAACCTTCTACCAAACAACGTTTCATAGCTATGAGCTTTAATTATCCCGAAGAAAAAACAGAACAAGAAATACTAGTCAATGAAACCGGAATAGATAGCGATATAGCCAAAAAATTGGTTAATATCGGAACCAAAATTCGCAATCTGACCGAATTGGGGTTATCCGAAACCGTTTCGACCCGTTTGTTAGTCGATGCCGCAAAATTGATTAAAGCCGGACTACCCAAACGATTGGCTGTGCATGTTGCCGTAGTCGAGCCGTTAAGCGATGAGCCCGAAATAATAGAGGCTCTGCAAGATTTGACCAATCTGTTGATATGATTTGAAATGAAAATTTTGATAATAGGAACTAAACGGCAGATATTACATTCATGGCTTGACATAATTAAAGTCTTTTGACAATTGAAACACAAATACTTCGATTACAACAACAATGATGCAATCATGCAATTCATCAATTAATCATACCTCAATAAATCTATAAACAAATGAGTTGGGACGAAATATTAAGCGGTATTTTTGACGGATTTTTTAAAGTAAGCGATAAATTGTCCGAAAGACGACGCAAAGCTTTAATTACAGCTCCTAATACGGTTCGCTTGGACGATATAAAAGCCAAATTAAGTATCATTGCCAGAGCGCTTACCGGAAAACCCGTTAATATATTTCCGGCAGAACGAGAAGGCGGATACAAAAACGACCATTTCTTTTTACCCGAATTTTATGCCGTTTTTGATAATTTTGACGACAATTTGCAATTTTATTTATTTCGTACGCTGTATCTCACAATACAAAAACGGCTTCATTTCAATTGGAAACAAAACGAACAAAAATCTTTGGAAGAATCCAGACAAAAAGCTTTTGAAACCGCTCCGAAAGTCCTAAAAATTCTATTTGAAGAATTTCCTTCTATGCAAAATGTTTATCATAACCTATACGAATATTATTCAAAAGCTCAAAAACAACCCGATTATTCGTTTATTTACGGCAAATGGATGCGAAATTTGCCCGAAGACGAAGAAGTCAATCAATTAAAAAATATCAATCGCAATGTAAAAAAAGCCATCGAAGACGAAATTGAAACCATTTTACAAGCCAAACCGGTAGAAGAAATGGAAACCATGCAAGTTGATAAAAAACAACAAGCCGACCAAGTGGTGCACAATTTTTTTGAAAAAGTTGAAACACTCGAAGAACACAAAGGAGGAATTTGGAAAGATTTTGACGGGGACGACGAATTGGAACAACATCAAAATGCCCTTGACCAATTACAAATGAGCCGAACGGTTAGAGTAGATGAAGATACCCATTCGGTATATCAAACGGAGTTTTTAGAAAACATTACGGTATCCGAAAGTGTAGAAATAAAAGCCGAAGATTATTTTTTGACTTATGACGAATGGGATTTTGCCAAACGTTCATACAAAAAAAATTTTTGCAAATTGTATCCAAAAAAAGTAACGCAAACCGATGTAGCATATTATAAAAAAACCATTGAAGAAAATACGGTTACTTTAACCGGATTGCGCAAAATGCTAACCAATATCAATAATCGATATCAAGAACAACGACGCCAACCACAAGGAGACAATTTTGACATCGATGCCTTAACCGATATGTTTATCGATATTCATTCGAGGCATACACCCGACGAAAAAATTTATTTATCAAAACGAAAACGCGAAAAAGATTTATCCATTTTACTGTTACTCGATATAAGTCTATCCAGTGACGGATATGCCAATAACAACCGTGTGATTGATGTAGAAAAACAAGTCAGTATTTTGTTTGGTGAAATACTAAACGAGTTTAAAGTGGACTTTTCCATTGACGCTTTTTATTCCAAAACACGCAATTACAGCACTTTTGTCAATTTGAAAGCCTTTGATGAAAATTGGCAACGTGCCAAATACAAAATAGGAACAGTGCAACCACAAGGATATACCCGTATCGGAACAGCTTTGCGTCATGCAGGTACTTTGCTTGAAAAACGCCCGACCAAAAACAAATGGGTAATTCTTATTTCCGATGGAAAACCCAACGATTACGACCGTTATGAAGGCAAATACGGTATCAATGATGTAAAACAAGCCTTACGCGAACTCAAAGAAAAAAATATCAATTCGTATGCACTGGCTATCGAAGCCGAAGCAAAATATTATTTACCGCAAATGTTCGGACAAAATCATTATCAGATATTGACTACACCGGTTGAATTGTTGCAATCTTTGGTAAAATTATACGAAAAAATAAGACATTAACAACAGAACAAAATCGATTACGATAAAACCAAAACATTATGAAAAGTTCAAAAATTGATTACAAAAACATTTTTTATCCTCCGGGGGGTATATTAATTTGGATATTAATAGCGGTCGAATTGATAACCTTTGGTGTGGCTCTTATAGTTTTGGCGGTTTACAGTCGCGAAGACCCCGAAGCTTACCACAGCGCACGCTTACAACTCAATGCAACTTACGGAGCTGTAAATACATTGTTTTTATTGACAAGCGGTTTTTTTATGGCGGTTGCCGTACAAAAAATTCATGCCGGCAATTATGCAAAAGCAGCTTTCAATACCAAAATGGCCATGTTAGGCGGTTGGCTCTTTATCGCTTTAAAGTCGGTAGAGTATTACGAAAAAATAGAACACGGGTTGGTTATGGGCAAAAACACTTTTTTTACGTTTTATTGGTTACTGACCGGTTTTCATGTCATACATGTATTAGTTGGTTTGGGCATACTGTTTTTTATGTATAGAGGTATGAAAAAATCCGTTTCCAATGTGCTGGATGTAGAAGCGGGGGCATCGTTTTGGCACATGTGCGATTTGATTTGGCTCTTATTGTTTCCTATGTTATATTTGGTTTTTTAACAATAATATTTTTGTCATGGCATTTTAAAAAATATAAAAAACTTTTTTATAACACTATAACCAAACCATTGTTAATAACAAATGGAATAATAAAGAAAAACAGTTGTATGTTCAAACAAAAATTTTTTTAATTTTACCGGACATTTGGCAAGAGATTTTTTATGGACGAACAGCAACAATTTAACGAACAAGAAAGTATAAAAAAAGTAAGCGGAAAGTTTCGTGAGTGGTTCCTCGACTATGCTTCGTATGTAATTTTGGAACGTGCAGTGCCGGCTATTGAAGACGGTTTTAAACCGGTACAACGCCGTATTATGCACTCTATGCGCGAACTGCACGACGGACGATACAACAAAGTTGCCAATTTGGTAGGACATACCATGCAATATCACCCGCATGGGGACGCTTCCATAGCCGACGCCATGGTTAATATGGGACAAAAAGACCTGCTTATTGATACACAAGGAAACTGGGGAAATATATTGACAGGCGACAGTGCGGCGGCCTCACGTTATATCGAAGCTCGGTTGAGTAAGTTTGCACTTGATGTGCTTTTTAATCCCAAAATTACTACTTGGGCAGCTTCTTATGACGGTCGAAAAAAAGAACCGGTACACTTGCCGGCAAAATTTCCCATTGTTTTGGCACAAGGAGCAGAAGGTATAGCCGTAGGACTTTCAACAACAATTTTACCGCACAACTTTATCGAATTGATAGATGCTTCCATAAAAGTATTACAAGGCAAAAAGTTTATTTTATACCCCGATTTTCCTACCGGTGGAATGATAGATGTAAGCAATTACAATGACGGAAAACGCGGTGGCAAAGTTCGAATCAGAGCTAAAATAAATGTTGAAAACAACAAAACTCTTGTTATCACCGAAATTCCTTATAAAACCACAACAGGAAGCCTTATTGACAGTATTATAAAAGCAAATAACAAGGGAAAAATCAAAATTAAAAAGATTGAAGACAATACGTCCGAAAACGTAGAAATCAGATTGCATTTACCCCCCGGCGTTTCACCCGATAAAACCATTGACGCTCTGTATGCTTTTACCAATTGCGAAATGTCCGTATCGCCGCTTGGTGTAGTTATTGAAAACAACAAACCCTTGTTTTTGGGTGTAAGCGAAATATTGGAACGTTCTACCATGCGAACCAAAGAATTGTTGCAACGCGAACTTGAAATTGAATTGGGAGAACTACAAGACCAGTGGCATGCAGCGTCATTGGAACGAATTTTTATCGAAAATCGTATTTATCGCGATATTGAACAGGAAGAAACCTGGGAAGGTGTTTTACATGCCATTAACGAAGGATTAAAACCACATATTCAACACTTAAAACGTCCTGTCGTTGAAGCCGACTTGATACGTCTGACCGAAATAAAAATAAAACGTATTTCAAAATTCGATATCGATAAGGCACGTAAAAATATTGAAGCTATTGAAGAAAAAATCGCCGAAAAAAAATATCATCTCGAACACTTAACCGAATTTACCATCGATTTTTTCAAAGAACTAAAAAAGAAATACGGTAAAGGACGCGAACGAAAAACAGAAATAAAAACATTTGACGATATTGAAGCTACCAAGGTGGTTATGCGTAATGTAAAACTCTATGTAAACAGAGAAGAAGGTTTTGTGGGAACTTCGTTACGCAAAGACGAATATGTCGGAGATGTATCGGATATAGATGATATTATCGTGATTCGTAGAGACGGCAAATTGATGGTTTCAAAAGTAGCCGACAAAAAGTTTTTTGGTAAGGATATTATTTATGTCAATGTTTTTAAGAAAAAAGACAAACGAACCATATATAATTTAATCTATCGTGACGGTAAACGAGGACCTTCCTACATGAAGCGTTTTTTTGTCAGTGGTGTTACACGCGACAAAGAATATGATTTAACTAATGGTAATCAGGGTTCACAAATATTGTATTTTTCCGCCAATCCCAACGGCGAAGCCGAAGTGGTAACGGTACATTTGCGACAAACAGGCAGTTTGCGAAAAACCAAATTTGATATAGATTTTAAAGAACTGGCAATCAAAGGACGCGGCGTAAAAGGAAATTTGGTTACCAAGTTGTCGGTAAAATACATTAAATTAAAAGAAGCCGGTGTTTCAACCTTGAAACCTCGCAAAATTTGGTTTGACGATGTGGTGATGCGTCTCAATACCGAAGAACGAGGTCGATTTTTGGGTGAATTTAGCGGTGAAGACAGCTTGGTAATGATACTGGATGATGGACGTATCAACCGGTTTGTACCCGATTTGGAAAAACACTTTCCCGACAATATTTTATTGCTCGAAAAATATGTGCCCCAAAAACCCGTTACGGCAGCTTATTATGATAAAGACAAGAAACGTTATTATATCAAACGTTTTTTATTGGAAGACTTGAAAAAAGAAGAAATTTTTATCCCCGACCATGCCGAACTCTTGCAAATATCTTATGACTGGTTGCCTGTTTGGGAATTACACTACGCCAAAGAACGTGGCAAAAAACAAAAAGAACCCCAACAAATCAATGTAAATGAATTTATTGCTGTTAAAGGTATTAAAGCACAAGGTAATATGCTGAGTAAAATCAAATTGAAAAAAATAGAAGTTTTGCCTTCCATGCCTTACCAAACAACAGTTGCAACTACATCAGACGATGAAGATGTCAAGCCGGCAGAACAACTTATCGATGAAGTGGAATTTGAAATAAAAATACCGAAGCCGGAAGAAACAGTTGAAGAAAACAACCCGAATAATCAACCGAAAAAACCGAATAATAACGAACCGCCTACTTTGTTTTAACAATCCTTACAAAATAATTAAAGCAAAATAACCTCCTGTTATGAAACTATTGATGATTTATTGTAATCGTTTCGGATACAAACCTCAAGTAAAGTCTTTGCCTGATTTTCCCGATTTTCATGATGAAAAAATATTTGAAAATACTTTGGTTGCTTTTATTCAAATGGAAAAAGAAGATGAAGCTAATCCTAAATATTTTGAAACCAAACTTGTAAAAAGTTTAAAATGGGCAGCCAAAAAAAACGAAACCAATCATATTATTTTGCACTCGTTTGCTCATTTGTCCGTAAGTAAAGCAACTCCTCATATCACCAAAGATTTGTTTGATTCGGTAGAACTGCGATTGCACAATGCGGGTTATCAATGCGTTCAAACACCTTTCGGGTATTTTTTGGATATTGAGGTCAAAGCACCCGGACGTTCAAGTGCACGTATTTTTAAAAGTTTTTAAGACCAAATCGATTTATAAAATATTGGACTAATTTGTATGTCGTTTTGGTATGATACCGTGTGATTTTTCAATTATAGCATTTGTAAGGAAGATAAAAATCAAAAGCCCGCCGGCAGTAGCCGGCGGGCTTTTGATTAAAAGGGAAAATTTAACCTATTCCTTAACTATTTTGAAGGTGGTTAGTTGATCATTAACCAATATTTTTACAAAGTAGATGCCCTTGTTTAAATGACCGATGTTCAATTGTGTTTCATTGGTATCGGGAGACAAACTCATAACTTCTTTTCCTGCAATATCAAATAAACTGATATGTTGAATATTGTCGGGAGTTGAAATGTTGAGTATGTCATTGGCGGGATTAGGATAGTATTTTAATCCTTCTATATGATTGTCAGCTAAGGCTTGTACCGTAGGATCATAAGCACATATATAAAAGTTTCCGAAACTATTATTACCGTATTCATAAACTCTGACATAAATAACATCACCGGGATTTAAACCTGTTAATTCAATTTTGGAAAATAGTCCGGAACCGCCATCGTCGTCGCAGTCCATTTCGGTAAGATTGGTACAATCGCCCGAGTATGCCGCCATAACCGTATCGTTAATATCGCTACCAGGAGCAGCCGAAGTAGATATGGTTACTTCACCTGAATCAGGAACGGTAACTGTAAACCATACATCGCCGCCGCTTCCATAACCGTTACTGTTTGAACATGAAGGAATTCCAATACCCGAATCCGTGGCATATTCGTTATTTCCTGTTACATACGAACTGCACTGACCGGAAGTGGTATCAACAGGGATGTCAATGGCATTCATACATTCGTCATTGACGGGAAGTGGCGGTGCTATTTCAACGGCTATATTAAACAAACCTTCATCACCGGCATCGTGCCAAGCTTGAATAATATAAGTGCTTCCGGCAGTTAAACCACGTAAAAAATATCTGTTTTCATCTTCAAGACATGCAACTTCATTACCGCCACATGAATCATAAACAGCCAATTTTAGGTCGTTACCTGCATCACCACCGACAAAAATTGTAACGTCGGTTTGATCGGCTGGAAGAGTGAATTGATAAAATAAATCTTTTTCGGCATTTGCGGCACAACCGGCTTGTAAACCACTGGTTGATGCATATTGAGTATTTCCGCTTGTTTCATTACCGGCAGAGCCGCCGACTGGATATACAGGTAAATTTTGAGCTGTATCACAATCATTATTGCCGGGTTCGGGAATATATTCCAATACTATATTGAAATCACCTTTTTCAAAACTGTCATGCCATACCTGTAAGAAGTATTGTTGTCCTCCGGTTAAGTTGGTAAAGGCTTTTTCCGAACTTCTACCTTCACATGCCAATTCGGTTCCGCCACAACTGTCGTATATGGCAGCTTCTATTTTGTCTCCTTTATCGCCCGATGTGATGACTTTTATGCCTGTATGTCCCTGCGGCAATATAAATGTATAGAATAAGTCTAAGTTTTCACCTATATCATCGCAAGAGGTATGCATGCCGCTATCGGTTACATAGTTGGCGGTAGAACCTGCAGTTTCGTGCCCCGAAGATTGACCGATATTGTAAACATATAAAGGTAAAGCACCGGAGCAAATACTGTTTTGAATAGTGGTGCTAAAGCTAAGCGGACCGACTACTTGACTAACCAAACCGTTTCCACAATCTGCCATAATATAGACATCGTAATCGGAAGCTTCGGTTAAACCGGTCAATTGATATTGGGGATTTCCATTAACATCAATAACATTGGCGGAAGCCGAAAAGTCGGGTGTAAATCCGGTTGCTCCCCAAGTTATTTTCCAATCATTAGCTCCGTTGCCTTCCCAAGTAATGTCGGCGGTTGTGTCAGTAATATTTTCGGCTTGTAAGTTGGACGGATTGGGACAAGCAGGTGCTTCGGCAACCACTACATCATCAATATACCATTCGGATGCATAATCACCAACATATTGAAAGGCAATGTGAACATTGGCAACTTTGTATGCCGATAAATCAAAAGTTTTTTCTTCCCAAGTATCTTCAGTTCCAATAACATCGTTTAGTACCGTCCATGTAGCAGTGGAGGGATCATTACCATCTATGTAGTCAGTGGAAATTAACACATTGTGCTGGTCTGCCCAACTGCCATAGTTTATATTTTCAAAATAGGATAGTTCGGGTCTGTTACTGGTTGATAAATCTAGTGCAGGAGTGATCAACCAATCGTTACAACTTGTAGAAACATTATCATCATCATGAAATGCCGAATGGGTAGGAGAATTTGCTCTACTTGTTGATTCTTGCCAACCGGCAGGATCTCCGGCTTGAAAATTGGTCCAACCGGCAGGCGGGAAAGTTCCGCTTTCAAAATCTTCATTTAAAAAGTCTCCGGATGCAGGTGCTACATAGTAAGTTTGAATACCTCCCATGGCAGTTTCCAAAGAACCGCATTGTCCGTCCAAAAAGTCGGGACCGCCAAATGTCCATTGAGAAGCATCAAAAGTAGCCGATGCCGGTGCACCGGTATTTCTTTTGGCATAAGAGTCTTTATATTCCCAAACCTTGCCTGAACCGTCTTCATTTTCAACGCCAAAGACGTCAATCACATTGTTTGAGTTGTCCACAATTCTAAAAGCATCGTCTCCGTTGCCCGAAATATAACTGTCGGCTAGTTGGGGTTTGCCGGAAGTAGCGGGAAAATTGGAAGCAAAAGCCCCCGAATTACTCCCGTCGTTGTATAAATAAACATAGTCATTGGTTACGGTTCCCAATGAACTTAAATCCAAATTTCCGGAAAATCCGTTTCCGTTGGACTGTTTTTCCAATTTATACTGGGAAAAATCAACTGTTCCCTGTGCAAAAATTTCAATCATTTTGGGCGTTCCGCCACTACATGTACCATCTACGATACCTGTTATCACGGGTTGTCCGAATGAAACAGTTGTTATTAAGGCTAACAACAAAGTGTAAAATTTTTTCATATTAATATATTTTATGGTTAAAGTATTCAAATATAGGAATATTTTTTTTGAAATATCCTTTGTAAACTTATAAAAGTTTTATTTTTTGTATATTTTGAACAAAATGTTTTATTTAATTAATTTTTATAATAAGAAATTAATAAAAAAGCCCTCAAAACGAGAGCTTTTTTATATTTATTCTAATAATAATTTATTTTTTGATAACTTTAAAAGCGGTTGTATTACCTTGTGAGGTTAATTTTACAAAATAAATACCGTTTTGTAAATGTTGCATATTGACTTGTGCTTGATTGGCATCAGGTTTTACCTTTATGATTTCTTTACCGGATAAGTCGAATATGCTTATTTGGTCAATGTTATCTTTTGTAGAAACACTTAAAATATTAGTTACGGGATTGGGATAATATTTCAATCCTTCAACAGTATTTTCATCCAATGAAACAGAAGAGTCGTAAGCACAAACACCTATTTCTCCGAAACTGTTATTGCCATATTGCCAAACTCTGATATATATAACTTCACCCTCAGTTCTGCCTGTTAATATTACTTGTGAGAATAAACCCGGGCCGTCATCATCGTTACATTCTATTAAGTTTAAGTTATTACAATCTCCTTCATATACTGCCATCCCGGTATCTGACACACTGCCGTTGTTGCCCTGAGAGGTTTCAATAGTTAGATTGCCCCCGGCAGGTATGGTAGTCTTGAACCAAATATCACCGCCGGAATAATTGGCACAACCCGGATCAGCTATTCCCGAATCAGTAGCTGCCAAGTTTGAAGAATAAACAGGTAGGCATGTATTGGTAGGGGTGACATTAATGGCATTATCACAGGTGTCATTTGCCGGAGGGGCGGGTAGACTCTCAATTACAATATTGAAATCACCACTGTTAAAGTCGTCTAACCATACTTGTACGTAATAAGTTTGTCCTCCTGTTAATCCGGTTACAAATTTTGAGGTGCTACCTCCAAAGCAAGCAATTTCATTACCCGGGCAAGCATCATATACGGCAGCTTCAATATCACCACCTTGTGCTCCCGAAGTAATTATATTAAAACCGTTTTCGCCTTGTGGTACGGTTACTTCATACCATATATCCAAATTG